>Ga0307515_10017197_pt1 | contig 13191 bp, 5 predicted proteins | sample 17_EM_MG_FD_194513 | JGI IMG/M metagenome (GOLD analysis project Ga0307515, IMG submission 194513) | Populus trichocarpa ectomycorrhiza microbial communities from riparian zone in the Pacific Northwest, United States - 17_EM | ecosystem: Host-associated > Plants > Roots > Unclassified | place...
TACTTTAAATGGTCACTCAAGAGCTACAATTATTACTAAGAGAGTAGGCATCTTATTTTTTAGAAGAAACAACAAAAGCATATAAGGCAATATGTTAGGGAATGCTCTATTTGTTAGAAAAACAAGCTTGGAAATATTCTTACCCCAAGGTTGCTACAACCCCTACCTTTTCCTCAAACACCCTTTACCAATATTAGCATGGATTTTATGGAAGGCTTTCCTAAATCAAAGGGAAAGGACATTAACCTGGTGGTGGTGGACCGATTCAGTAAGTATGCATACTTTATAGTTATTACACATCCATATACTGTAATGATAGTTGTTAAAGCTTTCATGGATAACATTTACAAATTACATGAGTTACCTGCCATCATAGTCAATGACAAAAGTGCTGTGTTTTTAAGTTAATTTTGGAAGCACCTATTTTCCTGTCAATAAGTGGATTTATGCTATTTAACTACCTATCGCTCATGGTTTGATGGACAAACTAAAGTTATCAATAAGTGTATGAGGGACTATTTTAGATGTATGACCATTAACACCCCAACTCAATGGTCTTGATGGTACAACACCGGTTGATGGCTACCATTAGTTAAAGTGGTGGTACAACACCAATTATTACATGTTAACCAAGTCTACTCATTATAAGATCTTGTATAAGTTTGTTCTTTTAATACATATTCCATATTTCCCTAAAGACACGCCTATTAAAGCAGTAGATGAGTAGATGACTACTTGACAAAAATGGAACACATGCTCAAGGTAATTAGAGACAATCTAGTATCAACTTAATAGAGGATATGTTTGGGAACCCAGTTCAAATCGTGTTCCTTTAAAATTTGATTTGTTTTTGTTTAAAATTAATTTTTTTTTAATGTTTTCATATCATTTTGATGTGCTGATATAAAAAATAATTTAAAAAAAATAAAAAAATATTTTTAAACGAAAAACACTTTAAACCGCAACTGTTATCACATTACCATTCAAACCCCTAAAATGACTCGGTTAGCTAACAAAAAGAGGAGTGTGAGGGCATTCAACATTGATGAACATCAAACTGCAGCCATAGAGACAAACAAAAAAAAACAATAGCTCATAGAAGTTCATAAAAAGTAGCATTTAAGTACAATGATCCTTTCCAAGGTGTGGAAAGGATTGTTTCATGTAGGGGTGAATACAAAAACCGAAAAACTGATTAAACCGAGAAAACCAGAAAAAAAATAACTTAAAAAGCCGAACCGTGAAACAAAACCGATTAAAATTTTAAAAAAACCGACCGGTTTGGTTTCGGTTTTATAAGCTTGAAACCAAACCGAAAAAAACCGGAAAACAAACCGAGCCAAATTGGAAAAAAACCAAGCCAAACCAAAAAAACCGAGCCAAACCGGTTTGAACCGGTTTTTGTTCTAAAAAATCGAACCGAACCGAACCCGGTCGGTTTGAACCGGTTTCAATTTTTTTTTAAATTGATTTAATTATTTTTTTTAATAAAAATTAAACCGAATAAAAAATAATCACCTTCAATTTAAACAATTGGGAAACAAGGAGGCACCCCATTTTCAACCACTAGCTATTTTGGGCAAAAAGATAATGAAAAGGAACAATCAAGCTGCTACGAATGTTTTGATACTCTAGAACATAGGCTAGTTAGGAGATGGTTGATGAATTGGAATTAAGGTTCCCTCAATTCGCTCAGAATGAGCATGAAAAATATGATGGAATACTAGAATATGTTACAAGCATTCTCTTCTCCTTCTCTCTAGAGACCCGTTCTCTTCTTCTAGTAAACTCGCACCACCTGTTGGCATGTCAATACCTCACTTTCTCCCTCATTCCTTCATCAAGCTCCATTAAACCCTGTCATCATCTCTGGAGTTCATCCAAGTTGCTACCCTTAATTTGGAGCTTGCACCGTTCACGATTCCAACGTCTTGTACATTAATGACAAGACAACCCTCCACACAACCAAAAAAAAAAGAAAAATTCCAAACGTACAACCCGAAACAGCGTCATATCAAATTCTCAACGCTATAAAGCAAGCAAGATACTTTACAAGTGCCACTCAGCAATCGCTCTCTTAAACCCTAGCCGTTTCCTTCGTTTCACGCTCTCCCAAGCCGAAACCCGCCCTTCCCCTCATTTTTCTTCAAAGGTACAATCTTTACCCTCTTTGCTTAAACCCAAAATTTCGATTTCTCTCTTGTTTCCCTTTCTCTTCATTTATTGAATGTACTGTTATGTTGGTGTTTTTATGTGAAAAGTTATGTTTTTTATGATGTTTTGTGGATCATAGTTTGGTGAAGTAAAGTTTTGCTCTTTCTGTTTTGGTCTTAGATATTGTTTATGTGTTTACCAAAGTGGGTTTCACTTTACTGGGGTTGTTTTCTTAAAGGGTTTTTTTTTTTTAGATTTTGTTTGTGTTTTTTGGGTTTTGGGTTCTGTTCTGTTTTGTTTTCTTAGCCACATGATTGGTTCTTTATCGTGTTCATATAATTGTTTTTTTCTGTTTCGAGTTGTATGTTATTAATTCTGTAGATTATTAATGATAGCTTTTAGAGTTCTTTGTTGTTCTCTGTTTTTCACTGGTGCTGCTTATGGAGTGTGTGTGGTGTGAGTGTAGGGTCAAACAATCTTTTAGAGTTTTAATCCTCTACTCTATCTTTCTGAGTGATTTTTGTGTTCTGAACAATATGTTTTGTGCAGGCTTAGGTTTTGAGTTTTCTTTAATCAAAGCTATCTATTTGATCTCTTAATAAACAAGGAATCTAAAAATTGACCCCATTTTTTTTAGATTAATTTTTGAATTTTGCATGATTGTGATTGGTTTGTTATGTTTTGAGTTTTTTGTTTTTGGTTGAATATTGTTAATGCTCGATACTGATGCAATGATGGGTTTTGGTTTAGTTCATAGTTGAATGGCTTTCTTTAACAAGTTTGGGAGCCTAGTCAGGCAGTCAGTTTCCCAGAATGGGCAAGTTCCAATGGCATCTATGCTGAACTCTATTCGCTGCATGTCTTCATCAAAGCTTTTCATTGGAGGTATTGATGTGTAGATGCTGTTTTAATGCTAGTATTGATAAACAAATGCTGTTTGAATGTTGGAAATCCATTTGCATTAATGCTCTGCTGTTGTCTATATCGTCTGTTTTTTAGGGCTTGCATGGTCAACTGATGATCAATCCCTCAAGGATGCATTTTCTGGCTTTGGGGAAGTGACTGAGGGTATGTTTTTGCATGTGTACTTTTATTAAATCACACTGTTGAAATAAACATGGACACGATTTCTTTCTCTAGGTAACCTGCTGTCAAATGATTGCTGAGGCTGGTTGATTGTGTTCTCATTTGATGCATCTTTGAAATTAATCTTTGACATTTCGATTTGTTATCATTCAATTTGGTGGTTTGAGTATTGCAAATCTTTGCCTGCTTTAACTGTAACCTCATTGGTAAATTGGTAATTGTTAACTACTGTTCATCCACCCTTAGAATGACAAGTATCAATTTCTTGGAGTTGTCCTGTAACCTGTGGGTTTTACTTTAGTTCAAAGATGTGAATTGGTGCCAATGCATGTTTACGTGTGAAACAACTGTGGTCCAGTTCAGCTTGATTATTAAATTCCAAAAATATATTATACGCCATGTCGAAGTTTTCCGAATCTGATTCTACTATGATATTTTCAGAAAGATGAAGTGTTTCTTGGAGTTGTCCTGTAACAATAGAATTTGTGATATTCTCACCATCCAAAGTTTATAGTGTTGTAGCTGTTGCAAAACAATCTTTACTTGGCTGGGTGCGCTTGGTGTTGTCAGTGTAGGTGATTAACAATCTGGTTTTGTTTTACAGCAAGAGTTATCACTGATAGAGATACTGGGAGGTCTCGGGGATTCGGGTTTGTTAGTTACGAAAGCACTGAATCTGCCAGTGAAGCATTGTCAGCAATGGATGGCCAGGTCAGAAATTTAGCGTTTTTGATGGGGTTAAGTGCCCTGATTCCTGAATGATATATTGATTGTTGCATACTGATGGTGCAGGAATTGGGAGGAAGAAACATTCGCGTGGGTTATGCCACCGACAAGAGACAACCACAACCTTACAATAGCAATTACGGTGGGAATCCAGATTATTGAAGTGGTTGAGTTCAGCTTTACAGGCTGTTGAAATGGCTTTGCTTCTATAGCTAGTTGTTACTAGTAAGAATTGGGATTGCTTTTTTATTTTCCTTGAATGAGTTTTCTATAACTTGCGATGTTATCTTGTTATTTTGGCACTACCATGTGCCGGTAACTTTATTAATTAGTCTGACTGGGTAAGTTCTACGGTGGAGCTGCATCTGTTCATATTACGTTTTCATGGTTATGGAGTGAGGCATGGTCTGTCGCCTGTATGGTTGCTCTGATGTTTTGTGCCTCTGCTAGTCATCGAGTGAGGTGGTAGGCATGCATGAGCATTGTTTCATTTAACTGGGTGGTTATGGGATGTCAAACAAAAGGCAGTACCTTGCTTGCTACCTTGTCTAGGCAGAGGTGGTTTAGTAAGGAGCAAAGAGAAGAGGGAGACTGGAAAGCGATCGGGTCTGGTGGCCAAATGGTGCTTTCAAGTCTTTTTTGGCTGTGCTGTGAATTGCTGAAAATTGCAAGAAAACAAATTTGCCTTGTCAAGCCCATGGACCCGATATATCAGAATGGGAGACTGATGAACCGGATCCTAAGGAGTTATTTAATTATCTAAGATGCTGTAGAGGTTAATTAATAGATTTTGATAAGCTACAAGATTAAGTTACAGTAAAACCAATGAACGTTCATGGCTCCTTTTGGAAGCCCTTCATGCATGGCTACTGCTCTCAGCTCCATCGTTAATGTGCTCGAATGTTTTTTAAAATGTGTTTCAGAAAGAAAAAAGATTTAATTGATGATTTTTTATCACTTTAAATAGATTTAATACTTGAAAAAGATCTAAAAGAATTTAATTTAATATATATATATACTTTGAAAAAAAAAAAAACGTATTTTAAAAGGCCCTTGAGGATCGTTGACATATTCCAGAGGCCTTGTATTTTGCTACAGTAGAAGCCATAGACCCAAAAACCAATGCTATCTACAATTTCTAAATTGAGCCACACTATTAATTAACAAAACCTAATTGGCTTTTGAAAAATTACTGAACCTCTGGGACCGTTAACCATTAGCTTTGGTATTGTTTTTTTTAAGAGAATTAAAGTTTTCTTACATGGTTTTTTTATTATTTTAAATTAATCTAGCACAAATAAATATTTTTTTTCATTTTGATTACACAATAAAACAACCACAATATTCTTAAAGTAGCATTAAACAATTAAAATATATAATAAAACAATAAAAATACTTTTAAAATAAAAAATATTTAAGATTGAGATTAATAGGTTTTTTGTTTTTTATTCTTTCACAATAATTTTTTATAATTAGAAAGTCAGCTTAAATGAACTTTTATATTTAGCTAAATAAAACAAAACGAACAAAGAACGTGGAAGTGTGGCACATCTGAGAATGCATTAGAGGTGTCCTTGCTTTTTAAACGGTGCGTGCAGTGCTTCCTAGCATCTAAATATGTTTTTTTAATCATGTTGTTGAAAGCGTAATTGTGTTCTCATCCTATTAGTGTGACTTGTCTCCAGTGGTGGTCTGGTTTTATCGTCGGTGGATCTTTTTTTCCATTCTCTCTCCTCCCTTGAAAATTTCAACTTATCAATCTTGGTTGTTGGTATTTAATCTTTAGTCCCTATTCTTTTGATTCCTCATTTTTTGTCTCGGTCCTTTTATAAAAGTTTTATTTGCTTTCAATTTAATCCTTGAATTCCAATTTATCAAATAATATAGTCTCCAATTTAGTTCTCATTCTTTTGAATTTTTTTTTTTTTGCATTAGCCCTTTTGTAAAAGTTTATTAGATTTCAATTTAGTCCTTCAATTCAATTGGTCCTTTTGATTTCTAACTTTTTTTCTTGGTCCTTTTGTAAAATTTATTTTTTTTCAATTTCACCATTTAATTACAACATTGTTTTTATTTTTATATCAATTTTGAACCTCATTTTTTTTTTTTACTAAATTGATTTGTTTTTTAATTTCACCCTTCAATTAAATATAAAATTTATTTTTTATTTTGATTTTGATTCTCATTCTTTTAATTGCTATTTTAAAATCCTTCTTTATAATTTTTTTTTCAATCTCATCCTTCAATATGATTTATTAAGAATTGGACTTATGATTGATTGTGAATTGGACTTCATGGTTTTTTTAAATTTGGTGTTTCGGGTCTAATGAATCGAGTCACGAGTTTGAAAAGTTAGCATGAGTTTTTTTTTAGAAAAAAAGGCTTTATAAATCCTTTTTTTTTTATCGGTCACATGATCTGGACCGCTCGTTTGGTGGGATATCTCGAATTGACTTAGCCCTAATTAACATGGTTACAAGTTTGTCATAAATAATTTTTATGTCCTTTTTTCTACCCAATTTCAAAACCTGAACTTTATTTTTTACACAAAAAATTGTCCAACCCTGTGGTGAAATGCGGGCACCGAGGCTAGTTAATATATCAAAAGAATTGGGGTGATTGTCATGGGTTTTTGTTTTTCATTTGACACTTTTTTTGTTTTCATGTTTATTTTTTTTAATTGAGTCTTTTTATGACCTAATTTCTTGTAATATAGTTTTAAATTGTGGTAGAAAGACAAAATAAAATAAAAGACAGGACGGACCATATTGTAAACCTTGAGAAAAATGCATGACCAATCTTAAATTCACATAACAAATGCTTTTCAGTCCACCTATATTCCTTTCTCATCCAATTTAGTTCCTTTAGTTTTTGAAATTCTAATTTTGGTAAAAAAAAGTTCATTTTTCAATCCTTGGTGTTGAGAGAGGAGAGCGAAACTCATTTGAGAATGACAAAATATAAAAAAAGTTGTCGGTAAACCACATTCTAGTGATAAAAAAATAATAATTTTGGTATCAACGAGTTCTATTTAGCAAGATGTTTTTAGACCTTCATCTTACAAATAAAATTTTGGTATAAAGAGAGTATAGAGAATTTTTTCTGGTTTGATTTTGTTTTTTTGAAACGATTAAGGGTGTTTTGAGTTAAGAGATTGGTTATTAACATGATAAGCATGTTTTCGGGTGTTTTCAAGTGAAATTAGGTTGAATATGAATTTTTTGGTTCAAAAAATCCAGAAGTGATTTGACTAACTATCTAGTGGTAAACAATTGGATAAGTAGACGACGTGTCATCAACTTTCTTTTTTTTTTTTAAAAAAAAAAGTGGAAAACATGAAAAAAAAAAAGATAAAGAAAGAAAGAGAAATTTTTTTTCTATTCCATTATTCATTAATATGAAAAACATATTTAGTATTTTTTTTTTGTGAGTTATGTTCTTCACTCCTTTTGCCAACAAAAAAAGGCCACAAATACGAGTTTGGTTCGTGTGCGTGGCCTTTCATTAATAGGCTAGGAGCACTAGGCCTCCCAGGCCTAGACGTCTAGCCTATATATATTAGGCTCATTATGCATTTTTTTTAAAATTTTTTTAATTAAATTTCATGAAACTAATAGCTTTAAAATATATCAATTTTAAGAATAAGATAATATATTAGCAAAGCTTGAATATTTTTTATATTAAAAAATAATTTAATTCGACCCGTAGCATAACACAGAATAATAATATAGTTTATAAACTAAATATACAAGGATTGGTCTTAACCCCAAGGCTTCCTGTATAGTAGAGAAATCTTAACCATTTGCACTATTGTTTTTTTTTTTTTTGGATTAAGCATAGTAGAGTATATATTAGCTCATTTATATAGAAACTAGATCATTGTAAGCACACCACTGCGGGTCAGGTAATTGTTTTTAACATAAACTTTTTTTCCATGTTGTTAATAATTTTTTAGCAAAATAAACTAATTAAACTATACAATGATTGACATGATGTGACCTGGTCAACTTGATAAATTTAAAAACAACCTAAATTGTCGAAGACAACATAACGACTCACGAGCCACAAGTGTCATTTACGACTCCCTCAAATTGTAAAATAGGTTAACATAATTTACAATAAAGAGAGATATGATAGAGGAGAGAGAGAAAAAAAAAAGAAAGAAAAAAAAGACCCCGGAGGCACACCAAAATTTTGATGATAACACCACCAATATTGTTGAAAAGATCTTGAAAATATGAATGCAACGACACCAAAAAAGATTACCAACTTAATGTGAATTCAACGACACCAAAAAAGATTACCAACGTCGAATTAAGTGGGCCACATGAGTCATTCAAATGTGTTGGGGATCACGAGGTTACTTTGATTCTTTAAAAAAAATAGGTTAACTCAGGTTGATCCTCCCAACTCATGACCCGGACTCCTAAGTTAAGTTTTAAAACTATGATAATACCTACTTTGTAAACCCCATATCCTTATCTTAATCCAGGTAAACCTAGGTTAACCCTCCCGATTTGTGACCCTGACCTTACCCCGGGCCAACCCTCTAATTGAGTTTTAAAATTATCATAATAATTATTTTTATCTTTACATTAACTCATATCAACCCAAATTAGCCCTCCTAGCATTTAACATAGGCCTTGCCCCAACCTCGAGTCATGTTTTTAAACTATGAAAATAACTACTATTTTTTTTACATTGACTAACTCAACCCAGGTTGACCCTTTCAACCTGTGACCCGGGCCTTATCCCGAGTCAATCTCCAAATCAGTTTTAAAACTACGATAATAATCACTTTGATCCTTGTTGTGACTTAAAAGAACCTGGGATGCCCCTTCTGACCTATGACCCGAACCTTGTCCTTAGTTGATCTTTGAGTCGGGTCACCACTCGTCAATTAAATTGATAGGTCAATAACAAAGGTTTGGGTTTAAGAAAAAATAGAGAAATGATTGACCCGACTTGACCTAAAGAAAAAACTTGAGTTAACCCGTGACCCATGTAAAATCCGTCAAAAACCCTTTTTTTCTTCTTGTTTTTATCCTTTTGAAAAAAACCGATTTCACATCAAGGGCAATATAGTTATTTTATAAATAAAAACCCTTGTGCAAAGAGTTAGACAAGCTTGTCCTACCCTTTTTAGAGGGACAAACATTTCTCCACTAGAATAGCCTTGGACAGGATAAAAATTGACTTTTATACAATCTAAATATGCACCAAACAAATTCATGAAAAAACTATCTTATATGGTCCATCTTTGCTAGCGTACCAAACACTACCTAAGAGTATGTAGTATAACAACTAAAAAAGGGCCCGCTCTATACCAAGACACAAATGTTAAAAAATGATGTTAAGATGATGCAAGCATTTATGAAAAAACAAAAAAATAAAAATTCAAGACTCAAGTCATTAACATAATTATGTTAAATAAGCTCGGTTAATTTAAATAATTCAAATAAAAAAAATATAATCACAATAAATAAACTAACAATGTAAAAAAGGTAAAAAAAAACTGACTCAAGCCCATTTGTGTTGGTATGCCAAATTGCGGCCCTGGTAGTGATACTAAGGTAACCTGTCAAAAGTATACTGAATAAAACTAAGAAGTTTATTATCAAACAACCCAATGTTGAAAGGAAAAAAAAATGATTTGAGTCAACTAGATTAATCTGCTACCCTTGCAACTATGGGTATAAGATTGGAATAACTCCATATAAAGGAAATTGAAAAAAAAGAAGAAGCATGAAGATCGATCCCTAAAAAATCAAATTTTGAAGAGTGAAATTGAAAAAAATAAATTAAAATGAAAAAAAAACCAAAGTCAATATGTTTTAACCTTCAAAACTCATGACGCTAATCATGAGTCCGAGACTAACCTCATAAAAGACAAACCTTAAAAAATAATGAAATAAAATTCTAAATTATTAAAATGTTAGAGGGATAAAATTGAAAAAAATACAATACAAAAGGATTCAATGCAAAAAAATAACAATTACAAGAACGATGATTAAATTTAATAAAAACAAATTTGAAATCAAATGCCAATAGATGAAATTGAAACAAAACTCAATTAGAAAAAAGATATAAAAAAAAAACAAACAAACAATCAACAATCAAAAGAATGAGGACTGGATTTAATATAAAAATTAAATGAAATCAAATTATGAAGGGCAAAATTGAAGAAAAAAATCAATCAAAAAAAGATAAGAAACAAAACAAATAGAAATCAAAAGAATAAGGATCAAATTGGATAAAAAATAATAATAAAATGACACATTTTTATTTTGGTAAGGAGAAAAGAGACAAAAAGGGGATAAGAAAAAAGTCCACCAGAGTCCAACTACCACCCCACCATGTACATGCGAAGCGCCAACAGAAAAAGCACAGCGAGACGCTCCCAACACCATCCTGGAATGTGGCGTGTTGACTCGGGTTGCGAGTTTTATGAGTTAGCCGTGTTGACTCGGATCATTTTTTTAAATAATTATTTTTCAATTTTATCCTTCAACATTACTTTATATTTTTTTATTCACTTTTTATAAAAGTTATTCTGGTCTTCTGACCCAAGTTTTGCAAGTTAACTCGAGTTAATTTGGGTTATTTGTTTTTTTTTATTTGATTTTTTTTCTATCTAATAAATTGTGTTGGTTGGGAATTGAGACTTATAATTTTTTTTATTTGAATTTTTTTGAATTTCATCTTTTAATATTAGATTGATTGAGAATTATGCTTTATAATTTGTTTTGGTTTACATTCTAGGAGGTTATCTTTGTCTCATGACTCGGGTGGTTTTTTGTGTTTTATTTTTAATTTTACTATTCAACATTGAGTTGATTGGAGTTGAGTTTAATAATTTATTTTGATTTTCTTTTTATTGGGTTATCCAAGTCTTATGACCCATGTTTGACAAGTTAATGTAAAAAATAAAAACCTAAAAAAATGTTGAATGGTGAAATTTAAAAAAAATCAATTTAAAAAAGGACACAAAAAACCACCCGAGTTAACTGACTAAACCCGTAACCAGGATCATGAGACCGAGATAACCTCATAGAAAGCAAATCAAAACAAATTATAAAGCCTAAAATCAGCCTAATATTGAAAAATAAAATTAAAAAAAAATACTCAAGTCAACCGGCCTAACCTGAGATTCGGGTCATAAGACTGTGATAACCTTATAGAAAGCAAATAAAAAGTTATAAATCTTAATTATCAATCAATCCAATTCGGTAGGATTAAATTGGAAAAAAAATCAAATAGAAAAGGATAAAAAATAACCTAAATCAACCTCGATTAACCTGCCGAACCCAAGTTAGAAGGCAAGGATAACTCCATAGAAAGCGAATAATTTTTTTTTTATAAAGTTTGATTCCTAATCAACCAAATATTGAAGGGTGAGATTGAAAATAAAATAATTCAAAAAATAACCCGAGTCAACACGACTAATCCATAAAACTCGTGACCTGGATCATGAGACTAAAATAATTTCATAGAAAATAAATTAAAACAAATTATAAAACTCTTAAACTCAATATTAAAAAAATTAAATAAAAATAAAAATAAAAATTAAATCTCCCGTGATTCACTTTCCACTCTGTTTGAGTGTATGTTAATTAATTAATAATTAGATCCATGAAATCAAATCTCCCGTGATTCATGGCTGCGTGTCGGTGAGCACCCAACACAAAATCTGTGGTCTGGCTACGCTACAGAGAGAAGGACATGCAAAAGAGGTAAAAAAAATATGGTAAAGGTAAATTGGCAAGTCCCTATTTTGCTGCATTACAATAGAGGCATGCAACTATCCATTGCTTACATTAGAGTCCAAATACGCAAAGCAAAGCCACTTTCTCTTGTTTTTTCTCTTCAAAGCCATGCGATATCTACTTTGTGTCACTTCTTCAAAGTCATGCCTTTTGTATTACTCAATCTTTACATAATTATATCGCAAGATAATGACATCTCTTAGATAATAATGCCATTTAGGGAACATTTGCGTGAGGTGAAAAGAAGGCTTGCAACCCAATACACGAGTTCAACTTTGGGGTCAAATCAGTGCCATTTCTCTGTTTTCTTCCCCCCTCCTAGAGCATCAATTTGGATTCACCTTTTTGCAATGTCTCTTCGTTTAGTATTGTATTGTGCTCCAAACAAGAATTGGGTAAAATTGTTTAAAATTAAAAAATTTATATTTTTAGATTGTTTTGATGTATTAATATCAAAAATAATTTTTAAAAAATAAAAAAAATATTATTTTGATATATTTACAAGCAAAAAACACTTTGAACAGCAACCACTACCATACTTTCAAAGTGCATGCTCTTTTAAATAATTTTTTTTTGTAAGCAAGCATTAACTTATCTGTTTTCCCCCCTCCTAGTGCATGAAATTGGATTCATCTTTTTGCAATGTCCCTTTGTTTAGTATTGTGCTCTAAACAAGAATGGGGTAAATTTTTTTAAAAAATTGTTTAAAATTAAAAATTTTATGTTTTTAGATCATTTTGATGTATTGATATAAAATATAATTTTAAAAAAATAAAAAAATATATTATTTTGATATATTTCCAAACAAAAAACACTTTAAAAAGTAACAACTGCCACACTTTCAAAATGCACACTCTTTTAAATGATTTTTTTTTTGTAAGCAAGCATTAACTTATCTGTTTTCCCCCCACCTACTGCTTGAAATTAGATTCACCTTTTTGCAATGTCTCTTCGTTTAGTATTGTGCTCTAAACAAGAATTGGGTAAAATTTTAAAAACATTTTGTTTAAAATTAAAAATTTTATGTTTTAAATCGTTTTGATGTATTGATATCAAAAATAATTTTAAAAAAATAAAAAAAATATTATTTTGATATATTTCCAAGCAAAAAACACTTTGAAAAATAATCACTACTACACTTTCAAAATATACACTCTTTTAAATGATTTTTTTTTGTAAGCAAGCTTTAACTTCTATGTTTCCCCCCTCTAGTACTTGAAATTGGATTCACCTTTTCGTGTCTCTTTGTTGTTCGATATCATAGTCTAAATAAGAGTTGGGTAAAATTTGAAATTTTTTTATTTAAAATTAATTTTTTTTATGTTATTAGATCGTTTTGAAGTATTAATATCAAAAATAATTTTTAAAAAATAAAAAATATATTATTTTAATACATTTCAAAATAAAAAACATTTTAAAAATCAATCATTACCACTCTTTCAAAGTGTACACTTTTTTA
>Ga0307515_10017198_pt1 | contig 13191 bp, 14 predicted proteins | sample 17_EM_MG_FD_194513 | JGI IMG/M metagenome (GOLD analysis project Ga0307515, IMG submission 194513) | Populus trichocarpa ectomycorrhiza microbial communities from riparian zone in the Pacific Northwest, United States - 17_EM | ecosystem: Host-associated > Plants > Roots > Unclassified | place...
AGCAGGGCCAAACCAATTCCCTTAACACCGCCGCGATATTGTAGGTTCGCCACATGGTGGTATTCGCCACTTGGTGGTCGGGTACGTTATAAAAAAAATAATTACGTAATAATTTTTATAAAAAGTTTACCTAGGGAGGTTGTATTATATGCGTATTATAATATACTATAGTAGGACTTACAAGACTTTAATATTTTATAAGTTAAAAGGCAAATTAACGAAATCGTCAATTGCGCAGATTGCGCGCAGGCTGCGCGCAGGCTGCGTGTCAAAAAAACACGACAGCCAACGACCGACCATTGAGGCCATTGATAGGGGACAATATTTTGCCGATGTAGTATTTATAATTTAAGCTACATATATTAAGAAAAAGAAAATAATATTGTTAAAATATAGTTAAAATTATATATTAAAAATAATAATTTTAAATGTAATTATAATTATAATAATGTAACTTTTTATATAATATGGCTGTAATAATATTATTAAATAAAATAAATAAAGAAACTAAAGCATAACACGTTAGTCTCTTTAACATGTCTAGATCTAAGCGTGCCAAACTATCTTTAAATCAATCTTTGATGCTCTCGGAAAGGTTCTCACTAGACTGCAGTCGCGTGCCGGAACGCCGAAACACTAAAGCTCCAATCGCCAACCCAAGCATTAACGTCACATCCCCAAAGGTCCGCACCAGTTCGCGACACCACTCTCTCAAACCTCCCCAAGAACAAGCTTAAGTTCTCGATACACCTGCTCCGTAATTACGTTCTAGGCCAATTGTCCGCAATGGCCTCGCGCATCCTCTTCCCTTCCGCCAACGTCATCTCCCGCAATGCCTTAGTAACACCCTTCCTTCGCGCATCACAAAGGAACTTCCAGACGAGTAGGACACTGTTACAAGAAGCAGCAGCGCTGCCAGTTAAGAAGCCGGTTGGGGCTTTTAGAGGCGGGTAAGCTTGTTTCTACCCTTCCACTTTAAAAGCTTTCATACACGAATTTGCCAGCAGCTCTTTGTGTTGTCGCTGCGGCTTTTAGAGCGCTTAGGAATACTATAGTAGGATTTTGTGTATATGGGGAGCAGTAGCTAACACTATTTGCCGCAGAATTTTTGGTTTTCTACTGGGCGCCACAACAGCTGGTGCTGGCATGTACTACTACGTTATCGAAGAGTATAAAGTCTCGAATGAGCTATTGACGGAAGATATTTATGTATGACTCCCTTGACCCCTACAAATATTATTACCCAGCTCATGCGGAGGAGCAGGCGCTACAAGCTGCAGTGCAGAGGATAGATGGCTATGTCCGGACACTGGAGGAGAAGGTGGAGACTGCGACGAAGAAGAAGTAAATGGTGGAATGAAACCGAGCTGGAACAATAAGATGGGACATAGGTTGGCGGACATCGACGCCCACAGAAGACTCTAGGAATAGTTACTTCTAGGGACGGACTTACTGGCCGGCTGGAGTGGTAATTCTTGAAGTGCAATTAGTTGGGCTGGGATGCTTCGGAAAGTGACACTTCTTGCGATGATTTGGGCAGCATACAAGCGGATATGTATTCGTATTTTCTCTCTCACCATCCCACTCTGCGGGCTTGTTTATCAGACATACTACCCACTACGAGCTTGAAATAAAAAGGTCTTGCAGCAAGCTCAGAATAAATTTTCAAGACTCTCCTCGCATCAACTTGGCAAGTGTATTGAATGCAAACTTTCACTTATCAATGATTTCATTGAAAGTCTCCGCCGGTCCAACGCTGCCAATGACGATTTGATCATTGCCAGCAGCCAACTCTTTGTATGCTTCTTCAGTGAAGGCATTAAGTGGCATACCTAGCCTGCGACCAGCTTCTTCGCCCATTTCCACGTCGTGCAGTTCCGCTACGTTCGATTAGCCATCTTCTTTGACCGTTTGCTATGGCACTTACTCTGCACTGGTGGAGGCGAGAGCTCGACCACCTGCTCTTAGCTGATCGCGTAGACAGAGGACAAAAGCGTTCAGCGCTGCTTTGGAAGCAGAGTAAGCAGGGAGGATAGCTGCGGGGATGATAGCAAGATTGGACCCAGTGCTGCTTTGATCAGAGGTAATCCACATGTTCTGAGGTTAGTGTACTCACTAAATTATACTTGTTTCTGACTTCTTGCTTAACAAGAACGGTAGGAAAGCATGCGTGAGATCTACAAAGCTCGAGAAGTTGACGCTCATCTCCGAGTGAAACTCTGCCAGGTCAACTTTTTCTGGCTGCGAGAAGTCGTAGCGGCGTTGGACTCCCGCATTGAGGAAGACACAGTCTATATCGGGAGACGCGTTTATGACACTATCATTTGATATCAGTATGGAGTATCGAAGGAGATGAAACTGATTTTTGAAAGTGGTATCAACTTACTCAGCCGCGAACTGAGAGATTTGCTCCCTCTTACCGATGTCAAAAGGGATAGCTCTGGCCTTACTTTCGCCATGTCTACTCGTAAACTCCTCCAACCTCTCCTTCCTTCGTCCAACCACTGTGACCTTGGCACCTGCCTCAATCAGGCGATCAGCCATCACTTTTCCAATACCAGAAGTGGCTCCGATTAGAAGGACATGACGGTATGGGAAAGCCATGATTGCTGTGTGTAATGAAGAACGAACAGATGAAATGGGATGAAGCAGTGGTATTCAAAGGGAGAATATAATATCAAATGGGATATACTATTCAAGAGGTGCCTTGGAGAATATTGAGAGACTGAGTGAACTTTGAGATTAGGGCAGCTACAAGGACCATTTATATGCATAGCAACATGGGTGGAATATTTCTTGGCCGCCATCTAGATATTGCACTAAGCGGTTCGCGGCATGCATTTCGACGCTAATGAGGTATACAATGGACACTTTTGCATGGCGTTTATAAACCCTATTTTTAACAAAGAGAGAGTTCTTGATTGGCTACGTATTTGACTGTAGGTACATTGGATCTTAGGTTGACGAAACACGGAATTAAGGAAAAGTCCATGGAACCGATTTAGCGTCGAAATGCATGCCACGAGCGGCCTGGCGCCGGATCTCCAGAACCTATGGTTGCTTGCATTAGTCAGTATCCCATGCAACAGTAGCGTCCTACCATGAAGTGATCCGTGCACTGGCAAAATAACAATTGGGCATCTCCACCTAATCCAATTTCTATTGGGCTAGATCTTATCGATAACCATAGGACGAATTGTACTGTTACAAGGGATATGTCTTGTAGCACGCCCGCGTCCTTCTCGACTTTCTCCTTGAGCTTATCGCCCTGTCAGCCTACAGTCCGAAGCGTTGCACGTCGCTACAGATGAAATGTGCATGAGTACGAGTATGAGTGCTGCAAGAGTCGCCTAGTTAAAGAAAGGTATTTACGCCGACTCCATCCATTCCCTTCAACGATACCTCATTGAGTTACTATGGTGTTCTGTGGAAAGCCCTCAAAGGCTTGCCAAAGATGCAGAGATCGGAGGTTAAAAGTAAGCCTCGGGTTCGCCTACGAGCGACATCAATAACCCTCTGTAGTGTGATCTTCGCAGCGGTTCTTGTGGCCAATGCATCAGAGCCAGTGTGGTTTGCACAGGATACCGGGATACGCAGCAACTCCGCGTCAGGAATGAAAGCCAGGACGTTCGGGAAAAAGTACTCCTAAGAAAAGCAGCTTATTCCGGGCCAAGTTCCCTTGCACTTTCGCTCAAGTTACAAGCACGATATGTATTCTTTACTTATTATGTCACTGGCTTTTCGAAGACCTGGGATTTCCTGAAGCCATTCTACAACCCAACGCACTCACCAGAGCATCTGAAGTTGAGCATTGATGCTGTCAGCCTAGCATATCTCTCACATCGGGCATACTCAAATGCTGCACTTTCAACTGCTAAAGAGAAGTACGTCTCAGCCTTGCATATGACAAACAAGGCCTTACAGTCTCCCGAAGTCGCCGTAAAGGAGAGCACATTAATCGCCTCACTCCTTCTAGATCTCTTCGAAAAGTTCACTAATGGCAAATCGCGACATAGCGAGTCATGGAAGAGCCACGTGAAAGGTGCGCTTGCTCTCGTTAGACTACGTGACCTAAAGCAATTTCAGGATCCTTTTGCACTTCGACTCCTAGTGCGTCTTAGCACCAACTTCCTCATTAGCAGTGTTGCCACTGATACAAGAGTACCTGACGAAGTGGGTGCGCTTCGAGCTTATGCTGGGGAGCGTCTGAATGCAGGAGACCCTAAGTGGCGACTAACGAATCTGATGGTACATTACGCCAACCTACGTAGTGATATTCGGAACGGTCACTTATCTTCTGATGACTGTATTAGGATGTCAATGGATTTTCACGCAAAACTCCAAGCACTCGCTCTCAACGTTCCAGCATCATGGCAGTATAAGACGACAGCCGTAAACCATGATTCGGAAATGATTTATGATCATCGTTTCGAGTCCTACGCTGACCGGCATGTAACTCAGACATGGAATATTTCCCGGCTTATCAGAATCCTTCTCAATGAGTACGTTCTCGAATGCTACTTGGAGCCTGCTGCAGATGTTACAGCGAATGGCTGTTCGCTATTGATGAGCACGGCAAGTCATAATATCGAGACATTAGCATGCGAGATTTGCGCCTCTGTTCCACAGTATGTTGACTGTCTTGGTGCAGCTCGAAGTAAGCTACCGATTTCAGAGTCAGCCACCACCGCTTTTAGTGGAGCCGGCCATCTGCACTCTCCTTCCCAGAAATTGGATTGCTATACTCTCATCTTCCCTCTCTACGTTGCCGGGCGGTCGAGGGGCTCTCCGAGTACTCTTAAACCGTGGGTCATCAAACAGCTGCACCACATGGGTAGCCATTTTGGCATCCGAAACGCAGAACTTATTTGCCAAATACTCGAAAAAGGGGTAGACGTCAATCCATGGGTGGTGTATGCCATGCTTGGAAGCTATGCTTTTGCCGCTTGAGGGAGAGTGATTACGACGCGACGTCCCAGCCTGAAAGCCAACATTTTATTCATGGCGCCCACCCAGAGCATCACCTCAAACTCGAGGAGCCCAGACCAGGTCCAGGGTTGCGGAGAACAGAAGGACTCAAGCTGGAAGTCTTGAAGGGCATTCAGGGGTGGGGACATGGGGAGGTAGATACAAGATTCAAGATCATTGGGCACCAACCCAATCCTCCTCCAGGGGCTTGGACCTTTGGGAGACTATTTGCCAGACCGCCTAGGTACCAAAGTAGAAGAGTATTCTAAGACAAGGAAGAACTTCAATGAACAAATTTCGTTCGATCTAGAAACATGTTCTTCCGTAGAGTGTAGTGTGCATATATAAGAAATTGGGGCCTACGGGGGATGGCTTAGGATCAAATGATCGTCTTGCATAAAATCCGTGTATGATAGGGCAGAAGTACAGAAATTCTATTAAAGGAAGATGAATATCAAGGAACTGGAACTGCGCAGAAGATGTTGCATATTCCATCTTGGCACGACATGGGTCCCGTACACGGCAAAACATCGGAGGAATTTCTTCCACACTCAAAATCGCCATCACCACATCCACTGTCACTTTGGCACTCCACTCAGAACCTCCACCATGGGTTACCCCTTCGACTACGCGCCAGACCGGCCGGAGCACATCGATGTCATTCTAAATGGCCTCGACCGTTACAACCCGGAGACAACGGCTGTGTTCCAGGATTATGTGATGCAGCAATGTGAAAACCAGACATATGACTGCTACGCCAATCTTGCTCTCCTGAAACTGTACGTTCTCTATTTTTACGCCCTCTCCAAACCCCCAGGGTGAATATGCTCTATGATGAACAACAAACCACAACGTTTCCTATTACCCGAGGGCACTAGGGAGCTTGAATCACTCCCGCCGCCTGTTGAAGCCGAACTATTAGCTCTATCTGAATGCATCTTTTTCTAATCCAGTCTCGTGTTCTTTCATACGAAAATCTAACTGACAAAGTTATATTTTACTGCTCTAGATACCAATTTAACCCCCACCTCACTCGTGACGAAACCATCACCAATATCCTGGTCAAATCCCTTACCGTCTTCCCCAACGCAGACTTTTCTCTCTGCCTCTCTCTCCTCCCAACACATACCCTCGCACCTCTCTCCACATCAGCTTCTGCGCCCGCAGCCGGTGACGCTCCCCTATCCGAAGCCGTCCAGAAGCTCAACATACTCAACAGCCTCCTAGGCGGAGCAGACTACACAGCATTCTGGAACACGCTCGACTCCGATGACTTATATGCAGATCTAGTCGCCGATGTTAGCGGGTTCGAAGAGCTCATGCGGGTGCGAATTGCGGTAACTGTCAGCCAGGCTGTAAGGGAGGTTGAGCGGTCGATCCTAGAATCGTGGCTGAATCTGCATGGAGGCGAATTTGAGCACTTTGTCGGGACTGTGTGTGGGTGGGAGATTGATGGCAGGAAAATAAGGGTGCCGTTGAACAAGGAAAATGAAGCTAAGGGGACGGTTGTGAGGGAGAATGTGAAGTTCGATCGTAAGCTTTCTTGTCTAATCCTGGCCCTCGAAAATACGGGCTTTACTTTGCATACTACTGCTAACGTCTATGCTTGCAGAGTTCTCGAGGTTGATTAAACGAGCTTATGAACAGCCGGCATAGCGCTGCGTGGGAGATTTGTGCTAATATTCCTTCAATGGTTGTACGCTTGGAACGACAGCATGAAGTAGGCATACCTTGGGGTCGGGAGGCAATGGCGTTACGAGAGGATACGAAAGTCGGGAGATATCCTGGCGCTGAAAAAGCTTTTATGAAATGGCAATCTAATCATCAAGCCGTATTTCGTTCCAAATACTCCTGCCGCTCTAACCGATTTGAGGTCTTTTCCCCGAATAATGCTGTCCCTACTACACCGCAAAACACATAATATTTCTGACATACCAACCCACACATCCATCATCCCCTCTTAGCAACTTCCTCCCACTGCACACCAACCCACTCTTCCAGATACCCAACTTCTCCTTCACCCACATCTTTTGCTGTACAATCCCTTCCACAAACCCCCAAAACCACAGTCCCCCACTCCATCCCCTCCAGCCCCATCTCCTCAGCCTCCAACTCCGCAATGGCATGCGGCGAAAGCTGCATCTCAAACACCCTCTCAGCGCCACAATTCGCGCACCGCGGCATCCCCGACGCACTGCCCCCACTCGTCGCGACCTTCCCCGCGCCCGCCTCTACCGCCGGCGCCAGCAGCCTCCCCACGGCGTCTGTCTTGGAGTACAGCAGCGGGGCGCCGCGGAACTCGTAGCGCAGGACCTGCTCCGGGTTGTGGGCGAGGCGGTCGGCGAAGCGCTGGAACGTCTTGTCGAGCGTGCTTTCGAAGGCTTCTTTGTCTTCTTTGCTGCTGCTGGCTCCGGCGCTGCTGGCCTCGCCGTCTACGTCCATGCGGGCGGTCGGCGGGATCGCGGGTGTGGAGGGCGCCGAGAGCGTTTCGTAGTCTGCGTCTAGGTGGTAGGTTGGGTACGGTGGGGGGAAGGCGGATTGAGAGGGCCACGGGGCGTGCGGGCGGGGCGGGGTGGGTGTTGTGGTAGAGACGGATGGGGAGTTGAGGCGGGCTTTTTGGGCGAAGGTCTCGGGAAGGGTGGATGCTGTGGTAGCGGTGTCGGTTGGTGATGTTTGTTTGGTTGTCGCGAGAGGTGATGAGGGGGCAGAGAAAGGGTTCACCCCTGTTGCTGATGGCACTGCGAATGGGTTTGCGGGCGCCTTTGCTGCCGAGGGAGTGGAGAAGGGATTCGCGAATGGGCTTGCTGCTGTGGAAGACGCGCTGGGTGCTGTGACGCCGAAGAGCGATTCGCCAATGTTAGCTTGTGGTTTCTTCTCTTCTTTTTGTGGCGCCGTAGCTTTTTGCGCTTTAGGCACATTCTTCCCTTCTTGTCCTTTAGCTACCCTCGTCGCCCTAATTCCCCTTATACTCCCCTCCTTCCTCCGACAGGTCTTCCGCCTACAGCTAAAAAAATAGAGTCGCCGTTCGTGACCAGGGAAATGCTCCGGTAGGTCGCCATTGAGCTCAAGAAGAAGAGTAAGGAGGTCGTTGCACACTTTACACTTGGATAGAGCGCCAGAGGGGGCGGTCGAGTCGCCTAGCCATATCTGCCACCTGTTAGTCTACGGAGTAATAAAACGGGATTTGGAGGCGGGGCAACGAACTGGATATCCTCCAAGATGACTTATGGAATCGCCGGTGGGCTCCTTGGATGCAAAGCCTAGGAGAACGTTCGTCTCGGTGTAGTCGTCCTCGCCCCTGGAGGAGTCGCTATCGTAGTCTGCCATCTGTGTTGTCCTAATGGCATTCCTGTGGTGGAGCAAAAGTTATGACGGGCTTATCGATAAGACTTCCGTAACCAAAAGTCCTGCGCCTCGACCTCAAAACATGTGTTTTCGACATTCTCTACTGTGGTTATGTCCATGGAGAATTATTTCGCCTGTAACCATCCACCATCTTCCTGGGATGGAAAGGCAGAAATTGCTGCTGCAGCCGGGACTACTCGAATTCTAAAGTTCATACATACTCAACACCAAGCCCGCTACCTTTAGTAGGGCGGTTAATAGGCTAACACCCCAGTTCTAATTAATACTAAAGCTAGCGGTATAGGATTTATTAATAGGGCCTTTATATAGGATAGTGGTTTTCTCCTAACACCTCTTAATCGGTATATTAATATATTTAGATTTAATAGTAAACGTATTATCTTAGGTTATGTTACTTACGTAGTAACTCTAAGATTCTACTATCTAGACTATAAATTACCGATTACGCTCTTTGTTACTACCGTAGAATACTATATAACCCGTAAGCAGCCACCTTAGGATGCCTTAGTTACCCTAAATTATAAATAAACTTAAACCTATACTAGATTATAGTTATAGTTACCGTATAAAAGATAAGTAGAAGTTTAAGCTTATAACTTGTATATATTAAAGGAACTAGTATAGAGAGATAAGTAAAGCTTTTTCTAAACCTAAATACGTCCTAAGAATTAAACTTAAGTATACCCTAAAAAGGAAGCTAATTAAAAGGAAGTTATTAGCTAGTAACTTACCTTCTTATTTATAGATATCTATATAATAGGAGTCGCGCCGTTAGCGTTACTAGCTTAAAAGCTTAAATATAAGATCTTTATAGCTGCCATAGCTAATATTAAGAAAGCTCTTACCCTAAAAAAGTATACTAATCCCACTATAAAGGTACGTAAGGAGTATTATAAGTACCTTAAAAGTCTTTTTCTAAAAGAAGCCGATAAGCTACCTAAATATCAACTATACGACTATCCCATGTGCTGGCGAGGCGCTACTACGAGTTATGGCCCGTGCGCGAATACTAAAATATTAAAAATCTAAACGATTTGGTTGGTTCGCTTACTATAGCGCCTATATCGACGGCGTATAAGATAATATTACCTTTAAAGAAGGAAAGTAGCTAGTATATCTTAAAATAAGCTCCCTACCTTATGTAAATACCTAGATAAAAACCTAATAAAATAATTTATCTAAGCCAGCTTGTCCCTATAGCTACTTTTATAATCTTTATTAAAAAGCTCGGCGGAGGCCTTTACTTCTACAATATTAACTATTAAGAACTTAATACTATTACTATTTAGGACTAATACCTAATCTCATTAATCTAAAAAACGTTAGACGGATTAGGTAAGGCTTAGTACTATATAAAATTAGATATTATCTTTATATCTATCTCTTACACGGCATAAATAGGTTATAGTCCATTTTAAATATATTGATTATGGGGGGTACAGGCTTATAGGGCGGGATCTAGGCAATATCGTAGCGTTTATAAGGCTTTTTAGGCCTAAACTTTAGAGATTTAGCCTAAATTCTACCCGGTGCCTACTAGCGAAGCGCCTACCACCTATAAAGAATTAAGTTAAAACGGGGGTAATTTCCGTAGTCTGAAAAGTATAAAGTCTTAATTCCACCTTAGGCTTAGTAGTATAGTAGAACGGCAGATGGCAATATACGGCATATTACGGCAATATCGCGGCAATATACTAATGTTGGTATGCTTTAACATAGTGTAATAGACGTAGTATACGTGCAGTATCGCATTCTGCCATATTCTACCATATTCTGCCATATTCTGCTAGTCGCATTCTACCATATTCTGCCATCTTCTACCTGTCGCCTTCTGCCATATTCTACAGATATAGCAGGACGTGCTAGGTAACGCGCCTCCAGCACCGTTATATAGCCAGTATAGGCACACTCCGCTGGAAATTTAAGTTTAATTAAAGTTGTTCGGTTTCTAAGATGTTATAGTCAAGTTTAACCGCATCTAATGTCTATTAACCTAACTGCGCCGTTTATAACTCTACGAAGCCATAATTATACGCATACTGTACTGCACCCCTATAGAAGAAGTGGTTGGAGTAGCTATTAGGCAGGATGCCGCCAGCGGCTAGGCAGGTTAATAGAATCTTACGCACTACTAGCGCCGAAAAAGCTCTATTATTAATACTAAATAATAGATCTAATAGAGGCCGGGGGTTACGGTTAAATAACCGTATTATTACGGCTATGGGGTATAGACGATCTTCCGGTATAGCGGCGATCTAAATATCGACGCCACTATGGGTTTTATCTATCTTGCTCCGTTTTAAGTGGAAGACTATTAAATGGCTATTAGGGGCGATCCTAACGTCGCTGCGGAGGGCCTTTATAGTGCTAAAGTCCTTAGCTTTCCTATTTAGGTATATAATTTCTCCTATATATAGGAAACCTGCAAACGCCATCGTAAATACCGCATCTATATTTATATCCGCCTTATAGGGCCCGAGCGTAATAATCTTATCTAAAATGTCCTTTATAATTGGTAATTTAGTCTTCTTAGTAGATGGGAATAGTAACATAGCCCCCGCTAGGGCCCTCTTAATAGTATAGTCTTTAAAGGCAGCGATTAAGTAACCTAGATCTATATAATAAGATTAGATTGCAGAGATATAATTAGAGAGGGTTTCTGGCTTAACCCTACCTATTAAAGGGGCGGCTGTACTAAACGCTCGTTAAGTAATCCATTCCCCTAAGTCCATCTTCTTAGCCGGATATAGTAATAAACCGTTTAGGGCTGAGAAGGCCTCCCAGCTCTTAATAGCGGAGGAGTAGCCCTTTCTTATATTGGCTGCTAAGCTATGCTATATAAGTAGCAAAAAGTAGTAAAACTCACCGATCTCGCTCCAAAAGGTCGGGGGAGGTTAATTAAACGACTCTGGGTTAATTATAAGAGTTAATAGCCACCTAAAGAGGTATTATTTTTCTGGCAAGAAGCCGTTATTTATTTGCCACTTAGGGCACATTAATAATAATTTCTTATGGTTAAATCGCGAGAGAATATTAGCAAGCCCATTTGGCGCTAGAGACCTATATGGTTATTATTTATCTAGCAAGAAGCTGTTATTTATTTGCCACTTAGGGCACATTAATAATAATTTCTCGCGGTTAAATCGCGAGAGAGCATTAGTAAGCCTATTGTTGGCGCTAGAGACCTATATAGTTGTTATAGTAATATCATTTGTTATTAAGGATATAAGTATTAGGGTGGTTTTAGATAAATCTTATCGCGATAAGATGCAATGGATATCCTTATCGCGATAAGGATATCCATTGCGTCTTATCGCGATAAGTCTTGGCATACCCCAAATAAATTTTTAGTCGCCTTCTTCTTCTTTATTATCGTATAAATATAGCTTCAGAAGTGGAATTAGAAGCTCTCGACTCTATTAATACCTCTAAATTAAAAAATACAAGAGGTCGCTCAGCTCTTTTAATATGGGAGCATACCCGTCCACCAGGCAGTAATAAGCCCGTATAAAATAAAAAAGCCTGTCTTTTATTCTATTGTAAACACTACACGGAGTTATACGCTATACAGTTAACTTCTAACTTCCGAAACCACTTAGCGTTAAAGCATGGTATTACAGTTAAGCCTAAAACTAGTCGTACGAAAGAAGCAATACGGGATTAATTAAAAGACCTTTACCTTAAAGCGTCGTCTTAAAATAAGACAGAAGAGCTAGATTCAGAAGTACTCCAAGCGGTCCTAAATAAGGAAGTTATCAATAAGGCCCTTATTACATTAATTGTCGTATAAAACTTACTATTTTAAATAGTTGAGTGGCTAGAGTTCCATGTTCTTCTACAGTTAATTAATCCTAAAGTAGACGGCCATATAACTATAGCCCATTCAGCAGTTAGTAAAAAGATCTATAACTTATAGCTATTACAAAAGGATATTATACGAAAGAGGCTGCAGTCTGCACTAACAAGTATTTATCTCTCCGTTAATATCTGGACCTCTCCAAATAATCACCTTCTTCTCACAATTTGCGGCCATTTTATTAATAGCCAGGAAAAGCTTATAAACGCCCTTCTTGGCCTTCGTACGGTAGCCTCTTATAGCGGGGACGAGCAATAGAATACTCTCCTTCCAGTGCTTAAGGACTACGGGATTACGTGAAAGCTGGGCGCCGTTATATCTAATAACTATACTACAAATAATAAGCTTTATTGTATGATAAGCGACTAGCTTCTCTAGGAAGAAGAAATTAAATGGAATCCCATCTACCAACGGATCCGCTATCAGGGCCATATTCTTAACCTTACTATATAGGCTTTCCTCTTTAAAAGCTTAATTAGCCTTAATGATATTAAGTCGTATAAAGAAGGAAAAGAGTTAGATTCAAAAGAGGAGAAAGAAAAGAGTAATACATTTCGGAAACTTAGTGCACTTAAAAAGCTTTATAACATTACCGTATACACCCGTAGCTCAGCTGGTCGTATAAGGGAGTTTAAAGGTCTTGCAGGGAGAAGAATTCCGCTTAATAATTATACGAGATAGAATAGCTGGTATTTTATACTTAGTGTAGCAATTTAGAAAGAGTCTGCCCTTAATACGTATACTAAGCGTAACCTTAATACGCTTAAAAAGGACTATCTTAGTCTAAAGGACTGGGAGGCGCTTCGTATAATAAAAAGTTTTCTTTAAATATTCCACCAGGCAACCCTAAAATGTCAGGGACACAAAGCAACGCTTAAGAATGTACTCTTTACAATAGATATTATAATTAAGCACCTTAATAAATCCCAAGTTAGTTTATCTCCCCTCTCTATTTCCTAATTTAGCTAATATTATATAATAGAAGGAGTATATATCTAATA
>Ga0307515_10017199_pt1 | contig 13190 bp, 6 predicted proteins | sample 17_EM_MG_FD_194513 | JGI IMG/M metagenome (GOLD analysis project Ga0307515, IMG submission 194513) | Populus trichocarpa ectomycorrhiza microbial communities from riparian zone in the Pacific Northwest, United States - 17_EM | ecosystem: Host-associated > Plants > Roots > Unclassified | place...
CAGGTCGGCCACGGTGTTGGCATTGAGCTTTTCCATGATGTTGGCGCGGTGCGCCTCCACCGTCTTGATGCTGATGCCCAGGTCGTCGGCGATCTGCTTGTTCAGGCGGCCGGCGACGATGCGCTCCAGCACCTGGGCTTCGCGGGTCGTCAGGCGCGACAACAGCGCGTCGCGGCTGGCTTGTTCCTGGTATTGCGAGAAGGCGACGCGGGCCTGATCGAGCATGCGCTCCACCAGCACCACCAGCTCTTCTTCCTTGAAGGGCTTCTCGATGAAGTCCATCGCGCCCTTCTTCATCGTCGTGACGGCCATCGGCACGTCGCCGTGGCCGGTGATGAAGACGACAGGCAGCGGGCTCTTGCGCTCGAGCAGGCGGTCTTGCAGCTCCAGCCCGCTCATGCCGTCCATCCGGATGTCGGCGATCAGGCAAGCCACCTCGCGCGGGTCGAAGCGTGAGAGAAATGATTCGGCGGAATCAAAACACTTGACCCGGTAATCCTTGCCCTCGAGCAGCCACTGGAGGGAATCTCGAACCGCCTCGTCGTCGTCGACGACGTAGACGGTACCCTTTTTCGGAATCAGGCTCATGAGGCGGAGGCGTTCGGGTTCGACGCTGCAGCCACATCCGGCACATCCGGCACGGGTTGGGCTTCAGCGCGTTGGGTCAAATCAACCGGCAGGGTAAACGCGAAGCGGCACCCCGTAACGGACCCTGCATTGTAGAGGTTCTGGGCCCGGATCCGGCCCCGGTGAGACTCAACGATTGAACGACAAAGCGACAGGCCGATGCCCATGCCTTCGGCCTTTGTCGAGAAGAAAGCTTCGTACAGGCGGGCCAGCACATCCTCCCTCATGCCTGGGCCCATGTCGGTCACGCTGAACTCGATCACGCCGCCTTCTTCGGGCGTGTGGCGCGGCACCACGCGCAGCTCGATGTGGCGGCGCGAGTTCTGCATCTTGGCGCTGTCGATCGCCTCGGCGGCGTTCTTCAGCAGGTTCAGCAGCACCTGCTCGATCAGGATCGGGTCGACGTTGAGCATCGGCAGCCGCTGCGCCACGTAGGTGTGGATGTTGACCTTGCGCCGCCGCAGCTCGATGCCGGCCAGCTCGACCGCGTCTTCGACGATGTCGCGCGCATGGGCCGGCTGGCGCTGCGGCTCGCTGCGTTTCACGAAGGCGCGGATGCGGTGAATGATCTGGCCCGCCCGCTCGGCCTGGCGGCCGGTTTTTTGCAGCGCGGCGATCAGGTCTTCGGTGCCGATCGAGCCGGCGCGCACGCGGCTGACCATGCCGTTGCAGTAGTTGTTGATGGCAGTCAGCGGCTGGTTCAGCTCGTGTGCGACCGACGAGGCCATCTCGCCCATCGTGATCAGCCGGCTGGTGACCTGGGCCTTTTCGGCCTGCTGCTGCGCCTGCTCTTCGACCCGGCGGCGGGCGGTGATGTCGGTCGCGATCAGCATCTGCGCCAGGCGACCGTCGGTCCACTGCAGGTAGCGGGCCCGCACGTCGAACCACATCTGCAGCGATTCGACGAACACCTCGCGCGGCTGGGCGCCGGTCTCGGTCAGCGGCTGGGTCGGCAGGCCCGACAGCCCGTCGACCTCTTCATCCGGTTCGGGCAGGTAGGGTGCGCCGTTCGAGCTGTTGGCCAGGATCGCATGGCCGCGCGCATCGGCACCAAACCACAGGCGGTACGAGCGGTTGGCGAACAGCAGTTCGCTGTGCTGCACCGACAGCACCGACACCGCCGCGTCCAGCCCTTCGAGCACCGTGGTGAAGCGCTCGTGCGAGGCCGAGAGCTGGTCGCGGATGCGCTTGGCCTCGGTGATGTTGGTGATCGAGGTCATCCAGCCGGTCTGCTGGCCCTTGGGGTCGATCAGCGGCGAGACGTACATCCGTGCGTCGAACAGCGAGCCGTCCTTGCGCATGACCTTGACCTCGATGCCGCCGACCGGGCTGCGGCCTTGCAGCTCCTGTTGCAGCAGGCGGGTGTTTTCTTCGATGCGGTCAGGCGGCCAGTAAGGGAAGGGCGGGTAGCGGCCGATCAGGTCGGCCTCGGCAAAGCCGGTCATCGCGCAGAAGGCCGGGTTGACGTAGGTGACGCGGCCGTCCTTGTCCATTGCCCGCATGCCGGTCAGCATGGAGTTTTCCATCGCCCGGCGGAAGTTGGTCTCCTGCACCAGCGCGTGCTGGATCTGCGAGCGCCGCCGCATGTGGCGCCAGGTGCCGAGCAGCATCCACACCGTCAGCACCGACAGCGCGACGACCATCCAGAACAGCGTGTTGCCGATCAGGCCGATCGAGGTGCGGTAACCCTGGCCGCGCAGGGTGAGACCGTTGGACATCGGCGCCAGCGGCAGGTCGTACTGCAGCGAGGGCGCGGCGGCGGGTTGGCCGGGCATCGACGACACGGTGCTGACCAGCACACGGCTGTCCGGCCCCAGCACGCTGACCAGGTGGCGGCGCGTCACCTCGGTCGGCACGAAGAAGCGAACCAGTGCTTCGACCGAGTACTCGACGATCAGCGTGCCAGCGAAATTGCTGCGGTCGATCAGCGGGATCTGGACCTGGAACACCGCCAGCCCGCTGGCATCGGTGAAGGGGCGCGAATAGACCGGCTGGCGCGTGTCCCGCGCGGCGATGAAGGCGTACTCGGCCTCGCTGCGGCGGCCTTCGGCCGGCAGGGACGGGTCGGCGGTGATGGTGCCGCTGCCTTCTTCCGGGTGGAAGCTCAGCACCGCCTGGCTGGCACGCACGCGCCGCTGCGCGTTGACCCAGGTGAAGTGGCGCACCTCGGGCCGCTCGCGCTGGAAGGCGCCGGCCTGGCCCAGGAACTCGGCCGTATCGATGTCCTTGGTGACCAGCTCGCGGGCTATGCGCACGAGCTGTTCCTGGTTTTCGATCAGGTGCAGGCGGATCTGCTGCTGGGCGACTTCGGTGTCGCGCCGCAGCGCGTCGGTGGCGCGGTCGATTTCTTCGTTGCGCAGGTACCAGAAGGCCGCGGTGATCGCGGCCAGGAACATCAGCACCGACACCAGCGGGCCGATCGTCGCGAAGCGGTCTTGCCGCGCCGGCGATTGCTGGCGCCACCAGCGGCCGAACAAGCGCTGCAGGCGCGACGGGGAAGGTTTGAGCGGTTCGCGTGCCAGAGCCATTGACGCGATTATCGGGGGCTGCATTTGCCATGCCGAAACGCCGCGCGGCCAATCGTGCCAATCGCCGGGGCCCGTGGTCTACGTAGACACCACAATATGAAACGCGCAGCCACCATTTGAAAATTCAATCGGGCTGTGCGAAACTTCGCGCCGACCACGAAGCCGGCCCGTATTGGCCATCCACGAGGAGACAAAAGATGTCCGCCCTGCCTGAACCTTTTCTGGGCGCCGCCGCCAACGATGCGGACGCGCAGGAAACCCGCGAATGGCTCGACGCCCTGTCGGCCGTCATCGATACGGAAGGCCGCGACCGTGGCCATTTCCTGCTCGAACAGCTGCTCGAGCACGCACGCCAGCACGGCGTGGATCAGCCGTTCTCGGCCACCACCGGCTACGTGAACACGATCGAGCCGGAAGACGAAACCCAGTGCCTGGGCAACGTGGAAATCGAAGAGCGCCTGCGCGCCTACATGCGCTGGAACGCGATGGCGATGGTCGTCAAGGCCAACCGCCTGCACCCCGAAGACGGCGGTGACCTGGGCGGCCACATCTCGTCGTTCGCGTCGGTCGCCACCATGTTTGGCGCCGGCTTCAACCATTTCTGGCATGCCGACACTCCCGACCACGGCGGCGACCTGCTCTACATCCAGGGCCACTCAGCGCCCGGCATCTACGCCCGCGCCTTCATGGAAGGCCGCATCAACGAAGAACAGCTGCTGAACTTCCGGCAAGAGGTCGACGGCAAGGGCCTGTCGAGCTACCCGCACCCGAAGCTGATGCCGAACTTCTGGCAGTTCCCGACCGTTTCGATGGGCCTGGGCCCCTTGATGGCGATCTACCAGGCGCGCTTCCTCAAGTACCTGCACGCCCGCGGCATTGCCGATACCTCGAAGCGCAAGGTCTGGGTCTTCTGCGGCGACGGCGAAATGGACGAGCCCGAAAGCCTGGGCGCGATCGGCCTGGCGGCGCGCGAGAAGCTCGACAACCTGATCTTCATCGTCAACTGCAACCTGCAGCGACTCGATGGCCCGGTGCGCGGCAACGGCAAGATCATCCAGGAGCTGGAAGGCGAGTTCCGCGGTGCCGGCTGGAACGTCATCAAGCTGATCTGGGGCTCGTACTGGGACCCCCTGCTGGCGCGCGACAAAGATGGCCTGCTGAAGAAGGTCATGATGGAGACGCTGGACGGCGACTACCAGGCGATGAAGGCCAACGACGGTGCCTTCGTGCGCAAGAACTTCTTCGGCCGCCACCCCAAGCTGCTGGAGATGGTCGCCAAGATGAGCGACGACGACATCTGGCGCCTGAACCGCGGCGGCCACGACCCGAAGAAGGTCTACGCGGCGTACCACAAGGCCGTCAACACCAAGGGCCAGCCGACGGTGATGCTGATCAAGACCGTCAAGGGCTTCGGCATGGGCAAGGCCGGCGAGGGCAAGAACATCGCCCACCAGGCCAAGAAGCTGACCGACGAAGACATCAAGGCCTTCCGCGACCGCTTCAACATCCCCATCCCCGACAGCGAGCTGCCGAAGATCCCGTTCTACAAGCCGGCCGAAGACACGCCGGAGATGCGCTACCTGCATGAGCGCCGCAAGGCGCTGGGCGGCTACCTGCCGCAGCGCCGCAGCAAGGCCGAAGAGAGCATGCCGGTGCCCGATCTGGCCACCTTCCAGTCGGTGCTCGACCCGACCGCCGAGGGCCGCGAGATCTCGACAACGCAGGCCTACGTGCGTTTCCTGACCACGTTGTTGCGCGACAAGCAGCTGGGCCCGCGGACCGTGCCGATCCTCGTCGACGAGGCGCGCACCTTCGGCATGGAAGGCCTGTTCCGCCAGATCGGCATCTACAACCCCGAAGGCCAGAAGTACACGCCGCAGGACCGCGACCAAGTCTCCTACTACAAGGAAGACGTGGCCGGCCAGATCCTGCAAGAGGGCATCAACGAAGCCGGTGGCATGGGCTCGTGGATCGCGGCGGCCACGTCGTACTCGACGAACAACCGGATCATGATCCCGTTCTACGTCTACTACTCGATGTTCGGCTTCCAGCGCATCGGCGACATGGCCTGGGCGGCGGGCGACATGCAGGCGCGAGGCTTCCTGCTCGGCGGCACCTCGGGCCGCACCACGCTGAACGGCGAAGGCCTGCAGCATGAAGACGGACACAGCCACATCCTGGCCGGCACGATCCCGAACTGCGTCAGCTACGACCCGACCTTCGCGCACGAGGTGGGCGTGATCATGCAGCACGGCCTGAAGCGCATGGTCGAGAAGCAAGAGAACGTCTTCTACTACATCACCTTGCTGAACGAGAACTACCCGATGCCTGGCCTGAAGGCTGGCACCGAAGAGCAGATCATCAAGGGCATGTACCTCATCGAAGAGGGGGCGAAGAAGACACCGCGCGTCAACCTGTTGGGCTCAGGCACGATCCTGCGCGAGTCGATCGCCGCGAAGAAGCTGCTCGAGGCCGACTGGGGCGTGGCCGCCAATGTATGGAGCTGCCCGAGCTTCAACGAGCTGGCCCGCGATGGCCAGGACTGCGAGCGCTGGAATCTGCTGCACCCGACCGAGAAGCCGAAGGTGCCGTTCGTCGCGCAACAGCTGGACAAGTTCGCCGGCCCGGTGATCGCATCGACCGACTACATGAAGAACTACGCCGAGCAAATCCGCGCCCACATGCCCAAGGGGCGGACCTACAAGGTGCTCGGCACCGATGGCTTCGGCCGCAGCGACTTCCGTTCCAAGCTGCGTGAGCACTTCGAGGTCAACCGCCATTACATTGTGGTCGCCGCGTTGAAGACGCTGGCCGACGAAGGCAGCCTGCCGGCCGCCAAGGTGGCCGAAGCGATTGCCAAGTACGGCATCAACGCGAACAAGATCAACCCGCTCTACGCCTGAGCGGCAGGAGACAACGCACATGGCATTGGTCGAAGTGAAAGTCCCCGACATCGGGGACTTCAAGGACGTGGCTGTCATCGAGCTGCTGGTCAAACCCGGCGACACGGTGAAACCCGAGCAGAGCCTGATCACGGTGGAGAGTGACAAGGCTTCGATGGAGATTCCTTCAACCCACGGCGGCGTGGTGAAGGAGTTGAAGATCGGCCTGGGTGACAAGGTCAACGAGGGCACCCTGCTGCTGTTGCTGGAAGAGGCGGCGGGCGCTGCCGCTCCGGCTGCCAGCGCGGCACCGGCACCCGCTGCCGCAGCAGTCGCACCACCGCCTCCCGCGGCCGCGCCTGTGGCTGCTGCCGCTCCGGCCGCTGCCGTGGGCCGCATCGACGTGGTCGTGCCCGACATCGGCGACTTCAAGGACGTCGCGGTCATCGAACTGCTGGTCAAGGTCGGCGACACCGTCAAGGCCGAGCAAAGCCTGATCACGGTCGAGAGCGACAAGGCCTCGATGGAGATTCCGTCGTCGCACGCCGGTGTGGTCAAGGAGATCAAGGTCGCCTTGGGCGACAAGATCAACCAAGGCACGCCGCTGGTGGTGCTGGAAGGTGCAGGGGGCGGTGCTGCCTCGGCTGCTGCCACCTCGCCTGCGTCTGCACAGACGGTGACTGCTGCCGGCCATGCCTCTGGCGCGCTGACCAGCGCGCCGGTCGAGCGCACCGCGCCGACGGCTGCGCTGCCGGCCCACGAGCCGAGCGCGCCGCAGGGCACGCTGCCGCACGCGTCGCCATCGATCCGTCGCATCGCCCGCGAGCTGGGCGTGCCGCTGGCCGAAGTGAAGGGCTCAGGCCCCAAGGGCCGCATCACGCAGGACGACGTCCAGAACTTCGTCAAGCAGGTGATGGCCGGTGACCAGCAGACCACTGCGCAAAAGGCCAAAGCGCCTGCTGCTGCGGCAGGTGCTGCTGCTGGTGGCGCCTTCCCGGGCTTGCTGCCCTGGCCGCAGGTTGACTTCACCAAGTTCGGCCCGGTCGAGCGCAAGGAGCTGAGCCGCATCAAGAAGATCAGCGGCGCCAACCTGCACCGCAACTGGGTCGTGATTCCGCACGTCACCAACCATGACGATGCCGACATCACCGAACTCGAAGCGTTCCGCGTTCAGCTGAACAAGGAGAACGAGAAGTCGGGCGTCAAGGTCACGATGCTGGCCTTCATGATCAAGGCCGCGGTCGCGGCGCTGAAGAAGTTCCCCGAGTTCAACTCGTCGCTCGATGGCGACACCTTGGTGCTGAAGAACTACTTCCACATCGGCTTCGCGGCGGACACGCCGAACGGCCTGGTCGTGCCGGTGATCCGCGACTGCGACAAGAAGGGCATCTTCCAGATCAGCCAGGAAATGGGCGATCTGGCCAAGAAGGCGCGCGACGGCAAGATGGGCCCGGCCGACATGAGCGGCGGCTGCTTCAGCATCAGCTCGCTGGGCGGCATTGGTGGGCGTTACTTCACCCCCATCATCAACGCGCCTGAAGTCGCAATCATGGGCGTGTGCAAGAGCAGCACCGAGCCGCGCTGGGACGGCAAGGCCTTCCAGCCGCGCCTGATCTTGCCGTTGTCGCTGTCATGGGACCACCGTGTGATCGACGGCGCGTCAGCCGCGCGCTTCAACGTCTACTTCGCATCGTTGCTGGCGGACTTCCGTCGCATCGTGTTGTGACGGCACCCGGTGGCGGAGTACCGCCGCCACCCGCCAAGCGGGTGCTCAATCGCCTTGGGAGCGGCCCGGCGCCGATTGAGCCCGCTCCGATGAACGTAGAGTGAGAGACAAGAATGGCAACGATCGAAGTGAAAGTGCCGGACATCGGCGAATTCAAGGACGTGGCGGTCATCGAACTGCTGGTCAAGCCGGGTGACACCATCAAGGTGGACCAGAGCCTGATCACTGTCGAGAGCGACAAGGCCTCGATGGAGATCCCGTCGACCCACGCCGGCGTGGTCAAAGAACTCAAGCTCAAGCTCGGCGACAAGATCAGCCAGGGCAGTGCGATCCTGATGCTGGAGGCAGACGGGGCCGCGGCAGCGCCCGCAGCCGCAGCGGCGCCGTCACCCGCGCCTGCCGCAGCACCGGCGGCCGCTGTATCCGCGGCGCCTGCGCCGGCCGCGGCCAGCTACGCCGGAGGTGCCGACCTCGAATGCGACATGCTCGTGCTGGGCGCCGGCCCGGGCGGCTACTCGGCCGCGTTCCGCGCCGCCGATCTCGGCATGAAGGTCGTGCTGGTCGAGCGTTATGCGACATTGGGTGGCGTCTGCCTGAACGTCGGTTGCATCCCGTCCAAGGCGCTGCTGCACGTGGCTGCGGTGATGGACGAAGTCAGCCACATGGCCGCTCTAGGCATCGACTTCGGTGCACCGAAGGTCGACATCGACAAGCTGCGCGCGCACAAATCCAAGGTCGTGGGCAAGCTCACCGGCGGCCTGCAGGCGATGGCCAAGATGCGCAAGGTCACGGTCGTGCGCGGTTACGGCGAGTTCGTCGATCCGCACCATGTGAAGGTCGACGAGACCAGCGGCGATGCACAGGTGAAGACCGGCGCCTCGAAGACTGTTCGGTTCAAGAACGCGGTCATCGCGGCCGGCTCGCAGGCGGTGCGCTTGCCGTTCTTCCCGAACGATCCGCGTATCGTCGACTCGACCGGCGCGCTGGAACTGCGCGACACGCCGAAGAAGATGCTGATCGTCGGTGGCGGCATCATCGGCCTCGAAATGGGCACGGTGTACTCGACGCTGGGCGCACGGCTCGATGTTGTCGAAATGCTGGACGGCCTGATGCAAGGCGCCGACCGCGACCTGGTCAAGGTCTGGCAGAAGATGAACACGCCGCGCTTCGACAAGATCATGTTGAAGACCAAGACGGTGGGCGCCGAGGCGACGCCGAATGGCATCAAGGTCAAGTTCGAAGACAGCGAAGGCAAGACCAGCGAAGCCACTTACGACCTGGTGCTGCAGGCCGTGGGCCGCACGCCGAACGGCAAGAAAATCGGTGCCGACAAGGCGGGCGTCATCGTCAGCGACCGCGGCTACATCCCGGTCGACGTGCAGATGCGCACCAACGTGCCGCACATCTTCGCGATCGGCGACATCGTCGGCCAGCCGATGCTGGCGCACAAGGCGGTGCATGAGGCGCATGTGGCGGCCGAGGTCGCGTCTGGCGACACCAAGGCGCAGTTCGATGCGCGCGTGATCCCGAGCGTGGCCTACACCGACCCCGAGGTGGCCTGGGTCGGCCTGACCGAAGAGCAGGCCAAGGCACAAGGCGTGAAGGTCAAGAAGGGCCTGTTCCCGTGGACGGCCTCGGGCCGCGCGATCGCCAACGGCCGCGACGAGGGCTTCACCAAGCTGTTGTTCGACGAAGAAACCCACCGCATCGTCGGCGGCGGCATCGTCGGCACCCATGCGGGCGACATGATTGGCGAGGTCGCACTGGCGATCGAGATGGGCGCCGACGCGGTCGACATCGGCAAGACGATCCACCCGCATCCGACCTTGGGTGAATCGATCGGCATGGCTGCTGAAGTTGCGCACGGTTCGTGCACTGACTTGCCACCTGCCCGGAAGTAAGCGCTCGGCGCATCAAGCAAAACGGGGCCCGCGGGCCCCGTTCCTTTTCTGGCAAGCGAAGACTCAGTGCACCTGACCTTCAGCGACGATGCGCCAATCGGCGCCGTCGCGGCCCCAGTACTGGCGCATCACGTGGTCGACCTGCTGGCTGTTGGCGGCCTGCTCGCGGAAGGTGACGACCATCAGCTCGCGGTCGTCGCGCCAGGTGATCATGCTGGTGTCGTCGATCGCCGACGGCACTGGCGTCGTGCGCAGGCGCCAGCGCGCTGCCGCCACCGCGTCGGCGGGGCCACCGGCGGGGTAGAACGCGGCGATGGTGTCTGCGTCTGCCGTCAGCCGAGCCTGGCGCCAACGCTCGAAGGTCTGCAAGAATTCAGGCCGCACCGATGCGCGGGCGGTCTCGGGCGCTCGCCACTCGATCTTGCGGCTGATCAGCACGGGGGTATCGCGTTGCGGCAGCCGGGCCGACAAGCCCACCAAGTCGTCGTTGGCCAGCACGACGCAACCGTCGCTGTCTTGCGGCGGCCGCGAATAGAAGGCTGCGGACACTCCGTGCAGGAGGATGCCTTTGCCGGTGCGACCGCGGCTGCGGTCGTAGGCGTTGGGGTAGTTCAGCGGCAGGGCGCCGGCGCCAAAGCGGTCTTCGAGCGCATGTCGCTCGATTTGCCCGGTGATGAAGTACAGACCCAGCGGCGTCTTCTGGTCGCCTTCAGTCAGCTTGTCGACGCCTTGCTTGCCGACCGAGACGTAGAAGTCGTCGATCAGCTTCAGGCCGTGTTCACCGTTCTCGAACAGGTACAGCCGGCTGCGTGATGCATCGACCGCAATCGCGTAGGGCTGGGTCGGTGGCAGCTGGACAAACTCGGCCGGCACCGCGCCCGCGGGTGGTCGGTCGCGCAGTGCCGCGAGCCGTTGCTGGACTTCCTCGCGCAGCGGCGCCACGTCGCCCTGGCCTTTGACGCCGCCACCCCAGTCTTGCAGCGACGCAGCATGGGCAGCGAGCAGGTCGGCCTGCAGCAGCAGCGCGAGGCGGAAGTTCGGGTACTGCTGCGTCAGCGCGGTGTTGGCGGCGAGCGCATCGTCCAGCCGGCGTTGGCCGACGAGGCGGTAGATGGCGATCAGGCGCGCTTCGGGGCTGCCCTGTAGCGCGACGGTGGGATCGGGTTGTCGCAGTGCCGGTGCGTCATCGTCGGCCAGGCGCATCGGCAGCGCTGACGTTGCAGCCAATGGCGCGGCGTGGGCATTCGCCTCGCGTGCCCACCAACCCAGGCCGCGCGAATCGGTGGCCGACAGCAGGCCCGCGCTCAGCAGCCCGACGGTGCCGAGCAGCACCGCGCCGCGGCGTTTGCGAAGGTTGTGGGGCGATTCGCGCTTCATTGCAGTGGCCTGACCGGAACCAGCGGGCATCAGCCGCCGACGGCTTCCTGCTTGATCAGCCAGTGGCCATTGCTGCGGACCAGCTGCAGCGTCTTGCGGCCGGTGGTCGACAGCGCGTCCGAGCTGTAGACCTGCTTGAACTTGGCCGTGGCCTGGTCACCGTCGGCGTTGACATGCAGGTCGACCAGCTCGATCTTGATCTGTTTGCGTGTCGCGATGCGGTCGCGGCGGTCCTGCTCCCAGGCTTTGCGTGAGCCGGCCTGGCCGCTGAAGTCGGGGGTGTAGGCGGCGTAGTAGTCGGCCATGTCGCGTTTGGACCAGGCCGCGGCCCAGGCGCGCACTGCCGCTTCAACTTCGCTGCTCGCGCCACTGGCCACTGGCGCTGAGGGGGCAGGGGGCGGTGCCACCGGCTTGACGGTGGGCGGTGCAGACGCGGCGGGCGCCGGCTTGGTCGCTGGCACAGGGGCGCTGGCGGCCGGGGTCGGCGCGGGAGACGGGGCGGGCGGAGGCGGCGCGACAGGCTTGCTGACAGTCGGACTCGCGACAGGGGCCGGTGCCGGTGCCGGCGGAGGAGGCGCCGGCTTGGGCGCCGGCGCAGCGGCAACCACGATCGGCGCGGGGGGCGGCGCTGCGACCGTGGGGATGACCGCAGGCGAGGGCGCTCGGCCCACCGGCTTGGCCACCACCGCATTCGGTGCGGGCGGCGGCGTGATGTTCGCGCCGGCGGTCAGCTCACGCAGCAGCGCCAGCTTGGGTTGCACGCTGGCGTCGCCCTTGTCCAGCTGCAGCGCCTTCGTGTAGGCCTGGCTCGCGAGCTGTGCGTAGACGTCGCCCAGGTTCTGGTAGGCGGTGGCGTAGGCCGGGTTGGTGCGGATCGCCCGCTCCAACGCCTGGCGGGCCTTCTCGTAGTCGCCCTGCGCGCCGTAGATCACCGCCATGTTGTTGTACGGCGCCGGCATGTCCGGGTGGTCGTCGACCAGCTTCTGGAACACCGCCAGCGCTTCGGGCTTGCGGTCGAGCATCGACAAGGCGACGCCACGGCGAAAGCGCATCTGTGCGTCCTTCGGGTTCTTGGCCAGTGACTCGTCGATCAGCTTCAGGGCTTGCGTGTGCTGGCCATCTTTGAGCAGGCGCTGGACCTCGGTCGACTCAGGCGACGCGACCCCACCAGAGGCTGCGGCCGCCGGGGGCTGTTGCGCCGCCGAAGGGCTTGCCCACCCAAAACCCAGCACCAGGGCGGTGGCCACCAGGCCGAGCGGGGAAAGGGGCAGCATCGAAGGGCGGACGGGCATGGTTTTTTTTGGCGCCGGAAGCACCCGTCGTTGCGGGCCTCGGCAGTCTATCGAAAATCAGCCCACGCCCCGGCCAAAACCGGGCCGGTGTGGCCAGAAAGCCCGGGCTTCAGCGCTTGCTTTCGCCGACGATCAGCCAGGCGCCGTCTTGCAGCTGCCAGGTCAGCGTCTTGTGCACCGTGTCGCTGTGGTTCGACGAGCGGTAGGCCTGATCGAACGAGGTCTCGACCCGGGTTGGCGACAAGGCACGCGACTGCACGTGGGTCAGCTGGACGCTGATCTCGCCGGGCTTGCCCAAGGCGCGCTGACGCTCGGCCTGCCACCTGGCCTTGTCGGCTTTCAGCGGGCCGAAGTCGGCGCTGTAGAAGGCGGTGTACCTGGCGGCGTCCTTGGCCGTCCATGCGGCAGCCCAGTCGCGCAGGCGCTGTTCGACCGTGGCGATGGCGGCAGACGCGGCAGGTGGCATGGGCGGGGCAGAAGCAGGCGCCGTGGGGGCAGGCGTCGCGACGACAGGGGCGGGGTTCATCGCCATCGGGGCCGACGCGGTCACCATCGCGCGGGCCCTGGCATCGAGGTCGGACTTGGTCATGCTCGCCAGCTCGGTCGGCGCCAGCGGGCAACGGCCTGCGGCGTCTTCACCAGCAGCCCAGCCTTCGCTGTCCGGCGCCAGGCCCTGGGTGTCGGGCTTGGCCAGGCCCAGCGCGGCCACCAGCGTGCCCATCGCAGCGTGGGTTCGCACCACGGCGATGTCACGGTCGGCCACGGCCAGCGCATACGAACGCTTGGCGGTGTAGAGCTCGTTCTCGGCGTTCAGCAGGTCCAGCAGGCTGCGCTGGCCGATGTCGAACTGCTGCCGG
>Ga0307515_10017200_pt1 | contig 13189 bp, 9 predicted proteins | sample 17_EM_MG_FD_194513 | JGI IMG/M metagenome (GOLD analysis project Ga0307515, IMG submission 194513) | Populus trichocarpa ectomycorrhiza microbial communities from riparian zone in the Pacific Northwest, United States - 17_EM | ecosystem: Host-associated > Plants > Roots > Unclassified | place...
GGACATCAGCTGTAGTTGATCCTGCTAAACGTGGCCTCAAATGGATGAGAATTGAGCGAGGTATGCTTGATTTTTATCCTGAGGAAAGTGAGCATTGCCAACTCACCATGCAGATTGATCAGATTGATTATGGGTCCGCTCACGATAGTGGGCCACACAGGTGAGCTATGGGCCTTAGCCCTTGTTTATATATTATTGCATTTTTTATTGATACCAGTATATATAATTTATTTAAAAAACACACCAATAAATGATTTTTTGAGTTATTTATATACAAGAACTATATACACTGGGGACAAATACCTGTTTACTGATCAGGTAAATCTTGAATAAACTGCAAGCAAGTGGAAAACATACCAAGCCATTATTTACTCAGCAAATGCTGATTTTTTTCAGAATTTACTGGGCCAATTTACCTACAATTTGCTGGGTCACATGATCAACATTTCCTTACTGGGTAAACCTTGAAAAAAACCAAAGTAATTTAATCACAATTTACTGAGCAATTTGCCCAAAGGGTTTTCTTGAAATTTACCTGATCAGTTTATTCACAATTTACTGAGTCCAGCAAATTCCGAGTTTTTTCACAGTTTACTGGATCATGTGATCACCATTTGCTGATTATGTAAACCCTGGGAAAATTCAGAATTTACTGAAATAATTTAATTACAATTTGCTGAGCCACTTGCTCAAAGAGTTAATTCACAGTTTACCTGATCGGCCAATCATGATTTACTGAGCTCAGTAAATTCAAAAAAAACCAAAAATTTTCCAGGATGTGTTATTGTTGGTAAACTTCAGGTTTTCTTTCAGCAATTTCAAAAAAATACATCTGGTAAGTCAGAAAAAAGACATGGAGACATTGAGACACGGGAGGGGACGTGGCGGCGTAGAGGCTTATACAGAAGCTGCAAAGGTCAGACAATACCTTGAATGGTTGTTGCTGAGGACACTGCCCACCGGTGATTGCTGGCAGTGTCACATGGCCCTGTCACTGTCAATACCACCACAGCTTTGAGTCCAGACTCCTCACCAGGCATCACAGCGCTTATTGTAGTCAAGTTTTTTCTAATACAAAAGTACCCCAATCAAGTCTTCCATATCCTGCATACCTATCTGGTCAACATCTCAGTCTCATCCACAAAGCAGATCTGTACCTGGATCTTGCTTAGCCTCTGGGAACACATCTCAACTGCAAAACAATGCAGGGTTTGTAGACAATAAAGCACTGTCAAGCCTCAAAGAGGTGTATGCCCATCTCTGAAAAAACAAGGTTTTTCTGAGTGCAGGTACCAATCTTAACTGTCTCGGTAAATTATATGTCCACTTCAGTCTATATTGTAGTGGGTATCAGGAAGAATGGCAGGAGATCATAACAGATCATGGACATCATGAATTAAATCCACCTCATGATTGCCTCGTGATCCCCCACAATACACCATAATACCTCATCATCTTGAAATGAATTTTGTGAGGGGATTATTACTGATTACCCTACAGCCTTGAGGCTCCAGATGTTCCCCTTTCCACTGTAACTACTCGCCAGGCTGCCTTAAAAGAGCTTTCAGATATTTGTAAGAGGCTTAGTATGTGAGTTCATTCCTCCTATACACAGGGATGCTAGGCAGCTTACAAACACTCACCAGAAAGCAACTTATATTGGCCACAGCTAGAAAACTAGTGGATGATCCTAATGCTGATATCATACCAGTGCATCAATCTAAGGAGCAATTTTATTGCTCAACAGTGGGGGATACCTTCACCATGAGCCTGGATGATCTTATTCTTAAAATAAGATCTTTTGTTTCACCACAAAGTCTGATGGTTAGTCTTTAGGAAAATTTTAAGCATTTTATGGACCCAAATAGTTTTTTGACACCTTTCCCAGAAATATTGTGTTGATGCCTAGAATGTGCAATATCATATAAGAATCTGGGGTGATGCAACTGGCACTGTGGTCCAGTGTTCTACCCCTAGTGAAGATACAGTCCATGACCTCCCATTCAGCCCCCCTTCCCTTGCACCAGCATTCAAGTGGAAGCCTCTAGATAAGCATGAGGTTGATGGATGGGTCCCTCTCTATGAGGTTCCAATCAATAGTCCCTATCAAAGGTATGGTATATTTCTACTCCAAATCACCCTCCAAATCACACTCCAGCTGCCCCTGCAGGCCTGAAGTTGCAATCTATAGCACAGGTACACTGGGGAATATCACAATATTGCCCACTACACCTGCAACTAGCAGTAAGGTGGACATAACACTGTCCACTACACCTGCAGCTAGCAGTGAGGTGAACACAACACTGCCCACTACACTTACAACTAACAGTGAGGTGGACACAATGGTGCAGGGGCTTGCAGAAGTGAGTACCAGACAGAAGACCTTATAGTTACTGCTAAAGAACTTTCTCATTACCAGACCCAGTTAGCTGAAGAGGTGAGCACCAGATAGAAGATCTTGTGGTCACTGCTAAAGAAATTTCTCATTGCCAGACCCAGTCAGCTGAAGAGAGTGGCCCCCCAATCAACTCCATGAAATTTTCTGCACAAGGAGTGTTAGATATGCTGGAAGCATACAAAAATCACCTGAATGGGGCAAAGTCTAGTCCAGTTTGTTTAAATAACTTTCATTGATCCCCAACAGTTCATCTACTGAGATTCCTTTATCTAGAAAACCCTTCAGGATTTTGTGCAGGAAAACTACACTGGGCAAATCAAAGAATTTGGAAAAACATACCATCCACTGCTAAAAAACACTGCATTATTGGAAGGTATCCTCAAGGAAGGAGCTGAAACCTGTGAAATCTGTAAAAAGGACAATGAAAGCTACAGGAAATTCAAGAAGCATATCCAGTAGGTCTACTGATTACTCCACCAATCAAGTGTTTACCCCTATTTAAGGGAACACATCAAACTTGCCCCCAGGTGATCACTGTTGGAAATCCCAAGGCTGCACCTTGGCCACAGACCTGTTCCAAACTATCATTGTAGCACCTGTAGCACTGTGGATAAGTCCCCAATCTATAGTACTATGTAGTACCACTGAACCTGCTGCTGGGATCCCAATACTATTGTAGACACACCATCAAAATCATATGCATTTCTATATCTACTGTACAAGACATTGCATTCAAGCTGTCAACACTACCACAACGCATCAGTAATCCCTGTCAGCCAGATTGTTTATAGCTGCCACTTGATACCTATCTCCGGTCAGGAGATTGATTCATGGTAGACCACCAGCAATGTCCTGGAGAGTAGGGAATTTTATGTCAACCATTATCTTTGCCACCTTGGACCATAAGAAACTCCAAAGAACTCCAAGTTGGTGACCCCTCCAGTAACAGTGGCTGCAGGATCATCAATCACTGGTCAACTCAGCTCATCTGGTAAGCTACCCCAACAACTTTTTTTTTATGTTTTAGGTGAGAAACCATGTATTTCCAGTAGATGTCCATGATTTTTTGCCTTAGAAACTTGGGAGGAGGGTTGGAGAGCACCAGTCACCAAAGATCCCAGCCAAAGGCTCCAAGCACCAGGATCAGCCGTGAGATCAAAATACAAAATCTTGGTCAAAATTCTCCTTGGCAGCAGCAGCAGGATCTGGTGTGTGGTGTAATTTTACTGGTGGGATCTTATTTTCAGTACATATAAACCAGTTCTGTCTATTCAGTTTTTCTTAGCATTCATTCTTACACTTGGTAGGCTATAAGAACAGGTTGAACCCAGGGTTCTTATTGGGGTACTGGTGTTGCTGATTGCACAAGTCCACATTGTTCTCACATTACTGTGATCCCATAACTTTCAAGCCACCTGCCCACTCACCCTTGGCACTGCACCCACACTACTAACCTAATAGGGAGGTGTGAAACTTGTGGACTTACTCTGGCTGTGCTGGGCAATAGTTCCTTGTTTTCACTCCCTGCTATTCTGCGCTGGATCAAGCTTTCTTAAGGCTGGGCCCCTCCCCACTAACTTCACACTCCTGTTACTGTACCAGCAGCATCAAATGCCCACAGACAGCAAGGTAAATCTAAGGTTCCTGTCTCTTCCCTCATGCAGATTGGAAACTGCTGTGGATCAGCTGGCACCAGCTACCTCTCACCCTCCCCTTCCTCCCCTACACATGCAATATCTCTAACATCATGACATACCCCGATTACTGTCACTCAACCCTAACCCTAACCCTAACCTGACCTGACCTGACCTGACCTACCTAACCTTAACCTAACCTTAACCCTAACCCTAACCCTAACCTACCCCTAGTTCTTTCACAAAATACCCAGCAATTTGATCATAATGTGCTCAGTGGGCTCTTTGAGGGTTCTTTGAGAGTTTGTGGGAAAATTGAGCCACATTGAGAGTTTGTTGTGGGTACTTTACAAAGAACCCACTAGGTACATTATGATCAAATTACTGGGTACATTGTGTACACTTTGTCAAAGAACAAAGGGAGTTCATTCAAAAAGTACCCACTACTTACCTGCTGGGTGAATTGTTTCAAAACCCATAATGAACTCACAATGTACCCACTGGGTAAATTGCCCTTTACCCCCAGTGTACTCACACCAGAACATGTGCTAGAGAGATATGGGAGTTGATTAGAGGAGACCAAAGACAGCCAGAGCTGAACTACAGTTTCTAAGCATTCTGAAGGGAACCTTAGAGAGATACAAGGGAAGACAAGTAATATTAGTTCTGAGGTATCTAGATACAAGTGCACAAAATATATATACTAGTGTTCAGAAGTGGCAGAATGAGATACAAAAGTAGGATCTGAGTACACTTAGTTGAAACAATAAGATAAGGGTTCAGGGTAGCTGTGGAGTCTGAGAAAGTGAAATAGTGAAACATAGGGAAAAGGTGAAAGAAGAACATGAGACATATAACTAGAAAGTCATAATGATACATAACTGGTGAAACTTGGAGTCTGAAGGAAAACATACAACAAATTATTTAAGTCCAAAACATGGAGTCTAAACAGAAACATAAAAGTAATACCTAAGTTTGAATAGTCAGATCCAGTCAGATCCGGAGTTGTGTCAGGATTGTTGGATCCTAACAGAAAGGCTCAATGAGTGGATACATTTTAAATGAACTTGTGAAGGAAACCAGGGTCTTCTTTCACAAAGAACCCATTGGTTTTTGTGCTGTTTTCTTTTTGAAAGTAATCACCATGTGATTGCTGGGTACATTGTGATCAAAGTGGTGTTTTCTTGAATATAATCATAATATGATTGTTGGGCACATGGTGATCAAAGTACAGTTTTCTTTGTAAAATAACTTAGCATGTATCTGGTGGTTTCTTTCTAGGCGAAGTGCTTAAAAAATTACAATGTAATCACCATGTATCCTCTGGATACATGCACCCTTGCCCCCAGTGACAGGTTTCTATTCAGAGATTAATGGTGTCATTTCCAGAATTTGAATTTCTTTCCTGAGGTTGAGTATTTGGTATGCTGTTTTATTTTGATGGCAGGTCAGTTTCATCCCTTCTTGTGGATTTCTTAGATCTCATATATGGTAGCAGTAACTTTAAAAAGCTTCTGCCAAGTAGCATGCCAGTCAATCATTAAAGTTGCAGTAGCACCTGCATCAATGATGTCAAGTATGAACTCAGCCCTATCATTGTGATTAATATGTGGTGAAATAAACAAGCAGGGAAACTTATGGGTTATTTTCAGGCCTATAGTTCCTAGACCCATTGCACTTAAAGTAACTAATCATGGTAGTCATATTATGTCTAAGATCATCAAAGTAGATGATTTCTCCACTCCTCAATAGCAACAACCTATCAAATGCTTGGAAAAGTTCAGCTTTGCCATTAGAGGTCTTACCCATCAGTTGAACTTAGTGAGATGGAACAAAGAGGACCTATTAAGTCCAAATTCTCTGGTCTTGGTAGCTTCTGGACAGCTCTGTCCAGCACCCCAGTATTCCAGATACCTGATAAATACTTCTGCAGTGTGGCAGCACAATAGATGTTTGAGAAACAATTAAATATCCACCATAGTGTCACAGCCTCTAACAGTTTTGCTGATGCAGGGAAATGCCAGGGATGATAGTAGTTGTTCACATGATTATATTGTCTGATGGTGGGGGACCCATAGGACATGCCTCAATCATCCCCCAAAACCAATTCTAAACTGGCTCTCTAAGTAATAGGTCCCACCTGAACATTGACATTGAATGCTGGACCCTGGGATATACAAAACATATCCAAACTCGGGTTGGTTGGGATATGTGAGATTGTTGTACAATTTAGGTAAGTGGTGTTGATGAACCAGTTAAACTTGTGTTAATGACAGAGTGTTGTATCTCTTACAATGACCATTACTATGTCCCTTGCACCCCCCCAGTTCCCCTGACAAACTTGTGTCCCCTACCAATGTAAAGCTCACATCCACCAAAACAACTCACCCAATATCAGTTGTGGTTAGTGTTATCACACTCATAGTCTCAATCCTGTCACTTTTGGTAACAACTATGTTGACCATTTTCACTATCCATTCTTCTACCAAGAAGAAGCTCAGAGATCTAGTGTCAACTATCATTTGGTTGGCGATGGTGAAGAAAGATATCATTCCTGTGATCTTAAATTGTCTCCAAAGGGAGGCAGTGGAAAGAGAGAAAGGTGTTGTTGGCAAGATAATTGACAGGTATTTATTCAGTTCTCCTCCCAAACATCTCACTAAAAGACTGTGAAGGTGCATTGAGGATTTTTTTGATACCCAGGCAGTATTCAAGAGATCAAGGGCCTTACAGTCCAATGCAGCTGCCACTGACATGGCAAGAGAAAAGGCAGAAGTTAGTTTGGACAAACTATGGGATTGGGCCCATAATCATCCTGGAAACAACCAGACTATTCCCCCCCCATCACTCTCTGCTTTGTGATTGACTGATCAGGTTAACTGCAAGTTAACTCTTTGAGCAAGTGGCTCAGCAAACTGTAATTAAATTATTTCAGTAAACCATGAATAAACTGATCAGGTAAATTATAAGAAAACCCTTTGAGAAAATTGCTCAGTAAATTGTGATTAAATTATTTTGGTTTTTTTCAGGGTTTTCCCAATAAGGAAATGATGATCATGTGACTCAGCAAACTGTGACCCTATTAGGATCCACAATCCTAACACCATTCCGGTTCTGCCTGGATTCTGTAGTTAGTCTTTCCTTATGTTCCACTCGGACTCCGTGCTCTGGACTTAGATAGTTTCGTGTATGTTCTCCTTTGGACTCCAAACTTTCCGGTTATGTTTCCTAGTGACACTTTAGTTATATGTTTCATGTTTACCTTTCACCCCTTCCCTATGTTTCTCTCACATGTACTATATTTCACTATTTCACTTTCTCAGACTCCACAGTTACTCTGGACCCTTATCTTATTGTTTTGAATAAGCATACTCAGATCCTAACTTCGTATCTCATTCCGTCTCTTCCAAACACTAGTATATATATCTCGTCTACTTGTATCTAGCTACCTCAGAACTAATATTACTTGCTTCTCACTTGTATCTCTCTAAGGTTCTTTGGAATGCTCAGAAACTCCGGTTCGGCTCTGGCCATCTTTGTCTTCTCTTCTCGACTCCTGTATTTCCCAGCACACGTTCTGGTGTGGGCAGTCAATAGCTGTCTGCCAGATTCACCCTTTTGTCTATCTCCTTGGTACATCCAGATCCAGTTGGATCTGAACGTAACAGACCCAGTCAATTACAGATAAATTAGCTCAGTAAATTCTGAAAAAAAACTAGCATTTGCTGAGTGATTAAATGGCTTGGTTTGTTTTCCATTTGCTTGCAGTTTACTTGACATTTACCTGATCGGTAAATAGGCATTCATCCCCAGTGAAGGGATATCAGCAAAACACAAGGAACAATGGAAAGGATACTCACATGATAGTCATCCTCATTGAAGATGAAGGGCATCTGTTGACATGACTGACTGAGCGTAAATAACTGAGTTTTAAACTCAGCTACATAAACAACCCACAATTACAGACAGTCAGGGTACTTTACAGCAAAACACCATAGATTTCAGAAACTGATGGAAAACGCTGGTTCATGCCTCAAATAATGTCCCAATTCTAATGTTACCATTCTCAATAGCATGAATCACTAAGATCTAGGACATTGTAAGATATGTTTGTCAATTCTGAAGTGAGTTTACAAAGAATGTGTCATATTTCTCAAGTACATTGTCTGAAGTCCAATCTACACACCAATCTCCCTTAAAATAGGGAAACAAATTGTCATTGTCGTAGCTATAATGCTACATTTTACTTGACTCTTTCTTTCACACTCGTTGAACCCTCTTACTTCATAAAAGCTTTCTAATCTTCAAACCCCAAGTCACTTGTTCACCTCAATTTCCACTCATGACTTTAACAACACCTAATAAACTCTTACGACCACTCATGAAGAACACAAAAGATACCCCTTTCAATTCCACCACACTCATTTATCATACAACAAGGGATGAGTCACCATAGACTCAGAATATCTACTTACAATTGGAGAACAAGGCATTCATCAAGCCTGACACGTACTTGGAAGGCCTAAGAGCCGACAAATCCTCAAGGACCCTCGTCATCAACTCAGTATCCTCCGCCTGACCAGTACCACCCACTACCTCAACTTCTCCCTCATCTATGTCGAAGTGGTGTGGGACCTGCATGTTGTGGACCCACTCGTGGTACTGTTCGTAAGACGTACCAGGAGGTGACTGAGGAGTATAGAAGGCCAGACCCTCAGCAACAGTCATACCCTCGGCATCGAAGATGGGAACCAATCTGGCTCCTGGTGCCAAGTCAACAGGAACAGGAGCAGGAGATGCCCCTCAGTGTTCTGGCTCAAGATAGAGCGAACTCCAAGTCAACTGAGCATCATTGTCTGTGGAAACCTCACTCTCGCTGTCATCTATCAGGCTTGTCAATTCCCTATTGAAAGATTATGGGAAGAGGTAACCCTACCTGCTTCTGATCCTGATCCTGACCCCAACGCCAACTCACCTGAGAAGTCACAAACACAGACTTCTCCCTCCATCTCCTTCGCTGCACACCAAACCACCTTCATGACCTCTGCATCGGTCATCACCTTACCCAACAGTGTTAAGTACGGATCCTTGATGTAGTTGCACTCCACCCCCTGGCACATGGCATTATAACCCTGCAATAGGTGGTGAACCAACTTTGTCAAGTTGACGTTCTTGATATGTTTGGACTGGAGCTATAAGAGCTGTCAGCTGTTTCCCTTAATCAGGAAATAGGTGAAAGCGCACCTCATGTGCCAAGCCCTTAATGTCCCTCAAATACTGCTCTTCCATCTTGTCCAACCTTGCCATCAATGTCCTGATGCATTGTGCCACCTGCCTATCCAAGGTCTCCAACCTGGTCTCCAAGTCATTCAGACATGTATCATACACATCATTGAACTTGGCCAAGCATCTCGAACCTCCGAGACGTCCTTGTTCACGTTCACCTGTGTTGCGATCCAATCCTTCTGAATTGCCACCAACTCCACCATCGTCTTCATCGCTGTATTTGCCTGCTCTGTGGCAAGCCAATCACATCTCACTGGGGGCAAGGGTACATGTATCCAGAGGATACATGGTGATTACATTGTGATTTTTTAAGCACTTTGCTCAGCAAGAAACCACTGGATACATGCTGAGTTATTTTGCAAAAAAAATTGCACTTTGATCACCATGTACCCAGGGATCATATTGTGATTACATTTGAAAGGAAAACACCACTTTGATCACAATGTACCCAGCAATCACATGGTGATTATATTCAAAAAGAAAACAGCACAAAAACCAGTGGGTTCTTTGTGAAAGAAAACCCTGGTTTCTTTCACAATTTTGTTCACAATGTATCTACTCTGGATCTGAGCCACTCATTGAGACTTCTTTCATAAATTACTCCATAATGTAATCACAATGTATTCAACCATATGCTCAAAGAGTTCTTTGAGAGTTTGTGGTAAAACTGAGCCACAGTCTGATTTCTTTGTGATTTCTTTGAGAAGAACCTGCTGGGGACATTGTGATTACATTGTGGAGTACTTTATGAAAGAAGTCTCAATGAGTGGCTCAGATCCAGAGTGGATACATTGTGAACAAAATTGTGAAAGAAACCAGGGTTTTCTTTCACAAAGAACCCACTGGTTTTTGTGCTGTTTTCTTTTTGAATATAATCACCATGTGATTGCTGGGTACATTGTGATCAAAGTGGTGTTTTCTTTTCAAATGTAATCACAATATGATCCCTGGGTACATGGTGATCAAAGTGCAATTTTCTTTGCAAAATAACTCAGCATGTATCCAGTGGTTTCTTGCTGAGCAAAGTGCTTAAAAAATCACAATTTAATCACCATGTATCCTCTGGATACATGTACCCTCGCCCCCAGTGTCTGCTATGAAGGGCCTGTATCTAAGGGAAAGGGTTGGTCTTCACTGGGGACAAATACCTATTTACTGATCAGGTAAATGTTGAATAAACTGCAAGCAAATGGAAAACATACCAAGCCATTATTTACTCAGCAAATGCTGATTTTTTTCAGAATTTACTGGGCTGATTTACCTACAATTTACTGGGTCCAGCAAATGTCTGGTTTTTTTACAGTTTGCTGGGTCACATGATCAACATTTCCTTATTGGGTAAATCTTGAAAAAAACCAAAGTAATTTAATCACAATTTACTGAGCAATTCGCTCAAAGGGTTTTCCTAAAATTTGCCTGATCAGTTTATTTACTGAGTCCAGCAAATTCCGAGTTTTTTCACAGTTTACTGGATCATGTGATCACCATTTGCTGATTAGGTAAACCTTGGGAAAATTCAGAATTTACTGAAATAATTTAATTACAATTTGCTGAGCCACTTGCTCAAAGAGTTAATTCACAGTTTACCTGATCAGCCGATCACAATTTACTGAGCTCAGTAAATTTTGAAAAAACCAAATTGATTTACTGACAATTTACCTGATTGGTCAATTTGAAAAAAAACTGAAATTTTTCCAGGATGTGTCATTGTCAGTAAACTTCAGGTTTTCTTTCGGCAATTTCAAAAAAACACGTCTGGTAAGTCAGAAAACACGTGTTTTTGTTGATTAAATTTAGAAAAACACATGTTTTCTGACTTACCAGACGTGTTTTTTGAAATTGCTGAAAGAAAACCTGAAGTTTACTGACAATGACACATCCTGGAAAAATTTCAGTTTTTTTTCAAATTGACCAATCAGGTAAATTGTCAGTATTTCAAATTGGTTTTTTCTGAATTTACTGAGCTCAGTAAATTGTGATCGGCCGATCAGGTAAACTGTGAATTTACTCTTTGAGCGAGTGGCTCAGCAAATTGTAATTAAATTATCTCAGTAAATTCTGAATTTTCCCAGGGTTTACATAATCAGCAAATGGTGATCACATGATCCAGTAAACTGTGAAAAAACTCGGAATTTGCTGGACTCAGTAAATAAACTGATCAGGTAAATTCCAAGAAAACCCTTTGGGCGAATTGCTCAGTAAATTGTGATTAAATTACTTTGGTTTTTTCAAGGTTTACCCAATAAGGAAATGTTGATCATGTGACCCAGCAAACTGTAAAAAAACCAGACATTTGCTGGACCCAGTAAATTGTAGGTAAGTTGGCTCAGTAAATTCTGAAAAAAATCAGCATTTGCTGGGTAAATGATGGCTTGGTATGTTTTCCATTTTCTCACAGTTTAATCAACATTTACCTGATCAGTAAATCGGTATTCGTCCCCAGTGTCACGAAGAATCTAGGTTCTGTAAAGTTCCTACTTTTCCGACCTGACTATGGTCTACGCTTCTTCAAATAATGCTTACGCACCTTTAGCTCAGCTGCTTAGCATGGGGGAGTGTTGAAGCCGGACGTATCCGCGCTAGTCGGTCCGGTACCGGCTGTAAACTATCCCGGTGTTACGCGATACTGATGTGTCAGCGGCCCGGTTGATAATGATGGATGAGTCACTATAGGTGACCATCAGTGGCTTGCTCACGCTATACAGCTGTGACAGTCACACCCTAGAACTACTATATATACCTCATGTCACTGGGGGCAAGGGGTGGTGTACTGGGCTGGTACACTGCAAATACACTGCAGGGACATGGACAAAGTACCCACTATATACCAACCTGGGCACTGAAAGTACATTCATAATTTTCCAAGCCAATTTCTTTGCAGTTTCCCTGGTCCAGGAAATACCTGGTACATTCACAGTGTCCCCAGTGATGTGACTGCAGTGTCCTGATTATGTAATTCATGGGTACATTTCAAATTTTCCCAAAAAAAAACCTGCAGTGTGCCCGAGTGGCTTATTCACAGAAAACAGCCAGTAAATTCACAGTGTACCAGGTCATGTGACTGGGATGTCCTAAATAGGAAATTAGTGGGTTGATCTTGAATTTTCCCAAAGAAAGTACCTGTGATGTTCCCGAGTGGCTCATTCACAGTGTTCCTTGCAGTGTTCCCATCAGTTCGATTGCAGTGTTCCGAGTCAGTAAAATTCAAAATGAGCCTGAATGGTGGACCGAAAATTTCCTGAGTTGGTACATTTTGAATGTCCCCATCATTCCGATTATGGTGATCCCAACCCGGTATATTTTCGGGATAATCTGGGAACACTGCAAACACATTTCAGGGAAACTGCAAAACTGGGAATATTTTGAATGTGTTTGCAGTGTTCCCAGATCAGTAGTACTTAACAGTTTTCTAATCTTTCCAGGAGAAGATCTCCTAAAGTTGAATCATTTTACTCATTGTTTTGTTTAGTACTCTAGGGGGGTAGAATGACTAGAATTTTACTCCTGGGTGATTAGATGCTTATTTGCTCCCACAGTCAGGTGAGCTGGGTGGTAGGGTAAGGGTGATCATGTGACCTGGTGGTCATGTGATGAGGTCACATGACTTTTCCCACGGTCATGTGACCTTTTCTGGTGGTCAGAAAAAATGATTATGTAATCAGGTCATGTGACTTTTTTCCCATGGTCATGTGACCTGTTTTGGGGGGTCAGAAAATTTGATTATGTAATCAGGTCACATGACCTGGTCATGTGACTTTTTTCCCACAGTCATATGGCATTTTTTGGTGGCAAAAAAGTTGATTATGTAATCAGGTCACATGACCAAATTCCCACGGTCATGTGACCTTTTTCCTATGGTCAGGTTGGGAAT
>Ga0307515_10017201_pt1 | contig 13189 bp, 6 predicted proteins | sample 17_EM_MG_FD_194513 | JGI IMG/M metagenome (GOLD analysis project Ga0307515, IMG submission 194513) | Populus trichocarpa ectomycorrhiza microbial communities from riparian zone in the Pacific Northwest, United States - 17_EM | ecosystem: Host-associated > Plants > Roots > Unclassified | place...
TCATGCGGGTGCGTACATTTATTCTCCGCTCTTAGGGTCTTGCAGATGGGGCAGGTACAACTATTCCTTGGCTCATGGTCTTCGCATGTGGCTTCCATGATATGGAGGGCATTGCGGACCAGCTTCATGTTGTGCTTCTTTCTTAGGCATTTAGCCGTTTTTGTCTTGTATAGCTTGCGAGCTGATGGGTCCGAATGGACGTGGTACCAGATCGGTAGGCTCTCTTGGGTTTCCTTGGACGGGTTTGATGCTGACACTTGGACGTTGTACTCCTTTGCCAGCTTAAGCATCTGTTTGAGGTCCTCTGGCAGGGTTGATCCCTTCGCCCTGGCCTCCCAGGTTTGGAGAATGGGCATTATTCTTGATTCGGGATCGTTGTCGATCTGATGCGTTTTTGGGATATCTGTGCCGATAATTGCGTCTGCAAAGTAGGTCCATGTTGCCCTCTCGGCACCGATGTTCAGGTATGCCTTTAGCCACGTCATGTGGATTGCCTTATTTCTGGCTTCTATGTCTAGCAGTTTTTTCCCTCCTTTCTTGTGCACCGCGTACATTTGGGTTTGATTGATGGTATCCGCTTTCTCGTTGTTCCACATGAACTTTCTAATTTGTTTGTTGAGTTCTGCCTCTATGCCATTCGGCATTCCCTGGACCTTGGTGAGGTATTGTGTAACCCCGGCTACTTGCATCTGTATGATCAGCCTTCTGCCTTCTAGCGAGTGTTTAGCAGCTCCCCATCTTTTGAGGCGACTACGGACATTTTCTAGGATTGGAGTCCAGGTTGTCGTTTGGTCTACGCCGTTACCTAGCCAGGCCCCGAGGATTCTTACTGGTTCTCCTTCTCTCGCGATATGTATGGTGTGGGGGAGCTCGGCATTTGTGTCTTCGAGCCTTCTCGTGTTTATAATAGCATTTCGTTGTGTTGGGTTACCGAGTGGGATGATTTCAGTTTTCTCGATATTAAATTTCGCGCCCGATACTTTGCACCAGTCTGTCAGGGTCGACTGTAGTTTTTCAATCGCATCGTTCTCCGATAAGAACACTGTTGTGTCGTCCGCGAAGAGCTTTATTTTCAGTGACTTCTTTGTTCCCGGGATCTGGATTCCGGTGATGTCTCTAGACCTTCTGATGGTCTCTGCTAGCGGTTCGATGGCAATGTCAAAAAGGAGGCATGATAATGCGTCTCCCTGACGTACTCCCCTGCACACTACAAAGGGGTGGCTGAGTTCGCCATTGATCATCACGGTGGTCTTAGCGTTGTCGTATAGGGCCTGAATGATCCCGATAAACCGTTCTGGGAATTCGAATCTTTTTAGTACTTCCCATAGGTATGGGTGGAGGATCTTGTCATACGCCTTTTCTTGGTCAAGTGCAACGGCGGCTCCTTTTCTGTTTGTTCTGCTCATATAGTCGATCACCAGTTTTGTAGTTTTAACTTGGTCGAATATATTTCTATTCTTGATGAAGCCCGCCTGGTCTGTATTTATTATCTCTGGGACGACTTCTGCGAGCCTCAAGGATAACGCTTTGGTGTAAATTTTGTAGTCCGTGTTGAGGAGGGTGATCGGACGGTAGTTTGCGATGTCTTCCGGGTCTTTCTTCTTATAGATAGGGGTGATGCACCCTTCGTTTAGGTTGGCCGAGTGGTCCATCCCATTCTTCTCAATATCCCTGAATACTTGGGTGAGTATCCACACTATGTTGCACTTTTTCTTGGGAGAGGCCCGGTCGCTGGTATATTGGTCGTCAAGGGATCTCCACAGTTCTATCGGAATGCCATCGAGGCCTGGCGCTTTATCATTGTTGGTTTTTCTGATAGCGTCACGTATTTCCCTTTCGGATATCTCTTCTTGGATTGTTTGTTTGCTCCGGTTGGATAGCCTGGTTCTAATTCGTTCTAGGATCTCATTCAGCCCCGGACCGTCTGTTAGGTGGAGTGGGTCGTGCTCGTTGAATTGAATTCTATTGTGGTACGATGCTGCAATCTGTGACATTTTCGGTGAATCACATGTCAGTGTATCTGTCTCGGGGTCACGCAGGCGTTTTATTGTGTCTCTTGGTTTACTCTCCTTAAACCGGCCTGACCATGTTTTACCTATTTTTTCCCCTTCAGCTGCATCAATCGCCGATAGGACCTCTCTGTTCCGATGGTGTGTCGCTTTGAAGAGTTGCTGTATTTCTCTTTTGATCTGTATGGATGAGATCTTGATCTCGTCGGGTGGCAGGTCCTGGCTGTTAATGATTTCCTTGAGCTTCTCGGACAGTTTAATAATTTTCATTTTTATCATCGGCTGCAGGCGTTTTTCGTGCGATCGGATCGACTCCCTCACTTTCGTTTTGAAGTCTTTGAGCAGGGTTTGTGGGTTTCTCAACTGGGAATGGGAGCGTAGTCTCCCTATTTGCTCCTCCAGTTCTTTTCCTAACATTTGGATCTCGTTCTTGACAGTTCTTGTTTTGATCAGCCTAGGTGGAATGGCCCATCTGCCTCTACCCAGTACTGGGGATGATGGCGTGGTAATTTTCGCCGAGACTATGTCATGGTCTGAGGGGACAGGGGCAGGTTCGATTTTCCACTCCGTACAGTCGTTGAAGAAGCTCTCTTGGACATATATCCTGTCTATTCTGGACTGGGTGCCGTCCGATTCTCTTGCCCAGGAATAGCCTTTCTCTTTGGGGTTTGCTTTCCGCCACCCGTCGACTAGGTTGAATTTCGTTTTGAACTCGCTGAGCTTTTCTGTTGCACGCGGGTCGTCCGTTTTACTCGGGATCCTGTCTAATGCGTCTTCCACAAGGTTGAAGTCTCCCAGTACTATATCAGGTTTGATGTGGGGATTGGTGGAGATTTTATTGATTATCGTGTTCCAGAAGTCTTTGATTTCTCCGGGGGAGTTGGGGGCGTAGATCGCCATGACATTGATTTTCACGTCGTCCTGCCACTGTATTGATGCTGAGATGGCCCTTCCGGGTAGCAGCGTTGTTAGCTTGGTGTCATAGGTTTTTACTAGTTTTTTATTGAGGACCAGTGCTACACCTCTCGCGTTTCGTGTCGTTGGGTCTGGTGAGTGTAGGAGCAGAAATTTATTTCCGAACAGCGTATTGAACTGATCTACAAGGTCGTCCGTCAGATGGGTCTCTTGGATAGCCAGCACTCCAATCCTTCTTTCTCTCATGATTTGTGGCACGTGCATCCACTTCTCTATATCTCCAGACCTCCTCCCTTTGATGTTTAGAGAGGCGAAGACTACTTTTGCTTTGATGCCCTTGTGGTGTTGCGTTTCGTTTTGCACCGTTCGAGACTCGTAGTTTCTGCTCCCTCTGGTGGGGGGGATGCTTTCGTTTGCCTCGGGTTCGTCGTGTCGGGTACTGGGGTCGGGGTGTAGTGTGTTGCTCTGTGTCGTGTTGGCGTGTCCCTGCCAGGTCACGTCATTCTCACTCGGGGAGTTCCGGAGTCGGACTGTTGTTCGGCGCCACTCTTTGTGGGGGTTCGGGCTCGTTGGCTCCGTGAGTCGTTTTTGACTCGACCCTGGTTGTAGGGTTGGTGGTGTAGTTGTACCACGTGTCTGGCACATTGGGGTAATTAGTATTGGGGTGATTGGTTGTGGGGGAATATACGTCCGTTCCAGGACACGGTTGTCCGTTTCAGGGCCACGTGTTGCATTTCCCTGTCCGTCGCCCCTCGTGGTGAGCGTTCCCGACGCTTTTTCCTCGGGGTGGTGGCCTGCGACGGGGATGCTCACTACCCCTCCAGAGGCCGGGGTGGATCTGTTAAGGGTGTTAGTGGCCGGTGTGTAGTAGTGGCTCACCTCTCCATGGTTGGCCGGGCCGTGGGAAATTTTAGAGCATGTGGTGGTAGTGGTAGAAGGCATCCCGCGATTACAATTTCTCTCGACCGGATGGGCATGACAAAATTGCCGCCCGGCTCTATTAGGTTCCTCACCGCCCCCACGCTGGACCGTTCTCTCGCGGCCACCTCAAGTCTCAATCATGGAAGTCGGGTCCCAACGACCTAAAGAGCGGGAGGATGCTATCTCGGTGTTGAAAACGGCCATCGAAGCCTTGAACCTCACGGAAAATGCCTCTGCTATTGCGCCGGCCAAGGCTGTCTTTGACTCCGTCAGCGTTATCCTCTCAACGATCAGAGTAAGCTTCCTTCTGGTTTTTTGTTAATCGATGGTAGACTGAAATGGACCCAGGACAAGTTGATCAACCGGGCAGATTGCGTCGAACTTGGGTTGGCCTGCGCTGACGTCTGTACCGCCCTCGACCAGGGGCTGAAGGGGAAGAGGTTGGACGATCTCAATGACCCCGTGCGCGAGGCAATCAACCAGCTGACGACGTGAGTTGCATCAGCCACGTACACTTTGGGTGCCACATTAACCCGACTCCAGAACTGCGGCGGAGATCGAAGGGAATGTCATCAAGCAGGGAAAACGAAATGGGATTTCCCGACATCTGCGTGCAAAGACCGACAAGGAAAAGGTCGCCGCCTGGGGATCAGACCTGGACAAGATGCTCCAGGTCCTCAACGTGCGTTCTGTCGCCTGAATAACGACCGCTGCTAACTTCCTGTTTGCAGAAGACGCTTGCAATCAACACGGATCCAGCAGTCCCTGCCGTCAGTCATGATGTCACCAACACCCACACCGTCGTCTCCGGTATGCAGAACAACGTTGTGAACACCCCCGCCGTTGTTTCCGACAGTCATCGCAACGCGTTGAAAAGCTCCGAGGATAAGCATGGTCAGAATCGGGTGGTGAGTACCATTCGTACTGTACCTGACGTCGAGCAACCATTTATGCCTGCCTAGGCCCACGCCAGGTCAGAGATCTCGGCCGGAAATGAGAATGATATCTAACTTCTGCATCCAGTGCACCTGGAGATACACCGCCCCCCTTGCCGAGCACACGTGGAACGGTTTCCGACATTCGTCAAGACATCCGTGCCTTCGTCTCCGAGGTCCGGCGCGATATTACGACCACCCAGACCATGGTCTCCGACATCCAACGCACCACGGCGAAAGGTCAGGAAGGCAGTGGTGGGACAAATTCGTCGGTGAGCGAAACTCGTACTCTGTCAACCGTCAAATGTCCGCTCACTGTTGCTCAGACTCAAACCAGGTCAGCAATCTGAATTACCGACGGATTCACTATCTCATATTTACTCCCAGCACACGTGGCGAATTGCCTCCTCCGGCGCCGAGGGCCTGTTTCGGACGTGACGAGTTGATCGAGAACATCGTCGGTCTGGCCGAAAACCTCACACCCATCGCCCTGATTGGTGTCGGTGGAATCGGCAAGACATCCATCGCACTGACCGTCCTCCATCACTATCGCCTCAGACAACGGTTCGGTGACAACCGTCGGTTCATCCGATGTGACGAATTCACCGCATCATACGCACATTTCCTGAGCCGGATATCCAAGGTCATCGGTGCGGGGATCGAGAATCCCGAGGATTTGGCCAGCCTGCGTCCATTCCTGTCTTCGAAGGAGGTCCTCCTGATCCTAGATAATGCGGAGTCGATCCTTGATCCTCAAGGGATGGACGCTCAGGAGGTCTACGCCGCGGTGGAGGAGCTGAGTCAGCTCGGCAACATCTGCCTTTGTATCACTTCGCGCATTTCCGTCATTCCACCCGACTGCGAGACTCTCGATATACCAACACTGTCGATTGAGGCCGCACGCGACGCCTTCTATCGGATATACAGGAACGGCGAGCGGTCTGATCAGGTCGACAGTATCTTGGACCAACTAGATTTTCACCCACTCTCCATCACACTCCTCGCGACAGTGGCACATCACAACAAGTGGGACGTGAACCGGCTGACCGGGGAGTGGGGACGACAGCGGACGGGTGTGCTGCAGACCGAGCACAACAAGAGCCTTTCAGCCACGATCGAACTTTCGCTCTCCTCTGCCATGTTCCAGGAGCTTGGCCCTGATGCTCGTGCGCTTCTGGAAGTGGTTGCCTTCTTCCCGCAAGGTGTCAACGAGAAAAACGTTGATTGGTTGTTCCCGACGATCTCGAACAGAACCAATGTCTTTGACAAGTTCTGCATACTTTCCTTGACACACCGGAGCAAAGGGTCCATCACGATGCTGGCACCGCTCCGAGACTACCTTTCTCCCAAGGACCCAAAGTCGTCCTCACTCCTCCTCACGACCAAGGAATGCTACTTCACCCGGATGTCAGCCGACATTAATCCGAACAAGCCTGACTTTGAGGAAACGCGATGGATCATGTTGGAGGATGTTAACGTCGAGCATCTGCTCGATATCTTCACAACGATCGATCCGAACTCAGACAGTGTCTGGGTCGCCTGCGCCAACTTTATGGAGCACCTCTATTGGCACAAAATACGATCCACCATTCTGCAGCCGAAGGTCGAAGGGCTCCCAGACGATCACCACTCCAAGCCAGAATGCCTGTCTCAACTCTCACAGTTGATTTACTCAGTCGGGAATGATGCGGAATGCAAACGGCTCATGTCTCATGCCCTGAAGCTCTGGAGAGAGCGAGATGATGATGCCAATGTCGCCCGAACACTGATGGACCTATCTGATACAAATCAGCTGATGGGCCTCCCAAAGGAAGGAATACAGCAGGCACAAGAGGCGTTGGAGATCTATGAACGGCTTGGTGACACGCTGAAACAGGCACAGTGTTTGGACAACCTCGCTTCGTCATTGAGTGCCGACAAACAGTTCGACGCCGCAGAAGAAGCCGCATTCCGCGCCATCGCTCTCCTTCCGGACGAAGGCGAACAATTTCGGGTCTGCGAATGCCATCAAACTCTCGCCAACATATACCGATCGAAGGGCGAGATCGAGAAGGCGATTCACTATTACGAGGTGGCTCTCGGAATTGCGTCTCCTTTCAACTGGCACCATCACCTGTTTTGGATTCATTGCAAACTGGCGGGGTTGTTTCGCAACGAAAGCAGGTTCGACGACGCACAGGCTCATGTTGAACACGCCAAGTCGCATGCGGTCGATGACGCATACAATTTGGGCCGTGCGATGGCGGAGCAGGCTATGGTTTGGGATCAGCAGGGCAGACTTGAAGAGGCGAGGACCGAGGCTCTGCGCGCCGCCGACGTCTTCGAGAAACTCGGGGCTGGTGAGGGTATAGAGAGATGTAGAAAGCTCCTCCGGCAGATAGAGAACGATCTGGTTGCCTCTGACCAATCTTCCTTGAATTGTGAGCTCCTGTAAACGATGTCATTTCCTGTGTGTATTCACTCTCCTTCCTAAGCTCAAGGAACCGAATGAAAGCATCTACAACCGAGTCAAGTTCTTCATGTGTATCCTCCCACAAGTCAACAACGCCTTGCCCCCCCCCCTTGTCTTTTTTTCCCTTAAAATCGTCGCTTCATTTCCAAGAATGTTCTCCCCTTAATCGCCGCGTCGTCTCATTTGTTGTCCTACCGCTCATCTCTGGCACTTCCTCCCTTGTATCATGTCTCTCCGTCTCCCTTGTTATGTTGGCTTACATATGCATGTTCTGAAATACTCCTATAGTTCGTTTTGAAGATGCCACGACTACCACTAAATCGTTACCTTTGCGAGATGTGCGCTGCCCGAGCGATGCTGGCTATCGAGAATTTCTCGAGAATATCCCGCGTAACCCCCCACACACCATCGACGAGCGAAGGACACCCCAAGCAACCGCTGCCCAATGGCAACGCCTCCCAAAGCGGTCTGATTATTCCGTAGCGGCACAGAACGGTCAAAAGTCGATTGACAGTCTATGTACACCTCAAAAATACTTAAAGGAAACGGAGGAGGTCTCTAGTAACAAGCTGGTGACTCGTTGCCAGCCTCGATACAGTACACTGTCCCACTCCTCTTCCGTCCTCTCGCTGTCTTCCCGAGCAGGGGAGAACAATGGGTCTGTCGAGAGCCCCTTGATATCTTTCGTGTTGACCGAGGGGCCCCGATCACGGGCTTGTAGGCGCGCCCGGTAAGTGTCGCACACGCCCTCGAACGAGTCGACGTTCTGCTCCAGGTACAACAGCTTTGAAGGCGCCTCAATTGTATTATCTTGATCGGATTACGGCTTGGACGGTTGTGTTTTCTGTTGCCCCTCCAAGAAATGAACTAGAAAGATCGCGGTATTCAGTCACGCTATTCTCGAGAGAGCCGGCGATGGTAGATGGAAAGGAGTGCCCGGTACTCACGGAGGCGTAAAATCCTGAGCTCATCCTTTCGCTGAATGACCTGGTCCAGATTTCCGCTTTCGCCGTACTCGACTGGGGTAGGGGGGACGACGATTGGGTCTTCTTCAGACGTAGTGTGAGCAGATTCCGCATCATCGTCCTCCTCTCCTTTCAGCCAATTACACCTCTCGTCCCCATCGCTCTCCTTTAACGTTAACGAAGACATACATGACGAGAAGAACCCGGACAAAGCGAACGGTTCGCCTCGTGGCCTCGAGGTCGGCTGTGTGATGATCGGGAAGTGGCTGGAGGTGGACAAAGGACTGTAACTTCTTGTACAGGGTCGTGTTCTCGTCTGAGTTTTGGAAGGTGAGGGAGGCGGAGAGCTGGGGGGCAGATTTGGAATGTTGTTGGATCGACATTTAATGTCTGGCGGTTACGATTTGTGAACGTAAGAGTGGACGTAAAAGTATGGGGAGTCGTGTGGGTTTATGTAGGGTCGGTGTGAGTAATGAAAGCAAGCGGACGATGGAGGATGGGGGGCCGAAGCTCAGCGTAATCGAGCAATGGCCCTTCCCCCGGCTTGGATTCTCATCGTCAATCATAATGGTCGTGCCCAGGCAGACCCTGATCACGACTTTGTCGGTTCCTCCCTCCTATGGCCAAAACAATGGGGTCTAGGGGCCGGACGATGTTCGCGGTCAAGGCCAAACCCGCTTCCTATCTGCTCGCCGACCGCGTACACAGGGGAGAGCCGGTTGGAGAGGGGCTATGCAGCCACATAACGTCCATCCCTAAACTAACGGTAGGATGACCAAAGTCGATTTACTCGGTGGATCACCTTCGCCCCATGTGGTATGGGTGTAACAAGGTTCGATCGGAAACCAGAACGAGTTCCTGAGAGCAGGACTTCATGGATAGAATGCGATGCGTTGCTTCGGTAATCTTTCTACCCACGTTACCAGGTGAGAGGGACACCGAACCTGCAGTCATCGAGTGCAAGGGATGAGTCGTTTCCATGCCGGGCTGTTTACGTACTCTGGATGTGATTCACCACGGCCGAGCCAACGACGACCGGGGGAGGGGGGATCAAGGTTGGTGTGGGTGCTGAGGCGGATCAGCGGTACGTTGTGGTGGAATGCCAGAAGCCTTGTCTACCCGGTGGCGCTCCGCTGTGACAAGACACATTGGGAATCGGTTCTACCTGATCAGAGTTGAGAGGTTGCTTACGAGCTTCCCATCAACTCAGCCGTGAGCTTCGTCACGAGGCAGCGGTCTGGCCACCTGGGAACTGGGGGTACACACACCTACAGAAGCGTGAATCGGCGGCGTATCAATTAACGAGGCGTTCCCGATGAGTGCCACATCTGGGAAACGTGGTAAGTGGAGGCTATGGTGTGACACGAACGGGGCGACGTACTGCTTGAAAGAGATCTTCTGCTGGGGAGTTCGCCAATCTGTTTCAGAAACCAAGGTGTTACTTCCTTCCCGTCCACCTCCGCCCCTCGCACAGCGATCTCGACGGCCTTCTGGATGCTTTCACCGAGGGTGTGATACTTTCTGGGATCGGTGCCGCAAAAATAGCGGTGTTCCTCCTTCCGAGTTGTTCCTGCACGCCTAGAACACTCCAAAATCGGTCGGGGTGGCCTATGGCTGTCGTCACAAACCCCTACTCATAGTCCTTGCGGCGTCGGTGGGATCATCCGCTCTTCAAGGACTCTGATCCGCAATGGAATCAGTCAACTAAGTGATACATAACGGAATATGCACCTGCCTTGAAGCCCCCCAGGGACCGTAGAACGCAGGGGAGTCATCGGTTTGACTATGAGTCACAACCTGCACACCCAACGTTTCCTTCGTTGACCGATTATTTCAGTACCCAATGTTAGTGAATTGCGGGGCCGACAAGATATTCCACTGTCCTACGATCGTTCCGCATGAGATCGAGGGGGAATTGGAATGGATCCGGAGCGCCAACCTTCCCATATTGAGAATAGATTTGACCCCTGTAGAGACGAGCGCAACAGGACACCTCGTTAGCTCAACTATACCTGCAGAGGTGTCCAGGGCTAATGGAGGAAATCAGCCCGAGTGTTGGATGATACAGATAGAGAGCTCACTAGCTTGACCGGCACGATGAACACCTCCCAAGCTAGGAATATACGACCCGTAAGTGTCATATATACCTCTCGATTGGAAGGAACAATGTACCCTCCCGTTGCGAAGACCTACAGAACGTCAGATTAAAACATGTCACGGAGGATATGGTGCTGGGTCGCACCTTGACGCCCGCAAACGCTGTAAAATAAGGGTGGTACTGCAACTGGTCCCATCATCTCTTTTGAGCGCAATAGTGGCGCCGGTGTCTCTCCTTGAAAGCTTCACAGGTTTATTCTTGCATTCTGCCAATCGTTCGAGCTCGCGTGGCTCGAGTTTTGACGTCCGTCGGTGGGATCAACGGTAGCGGGTATGCTCTCCGAAATACTGACGTTCCGCTCGACGAACTTGGCCGTTTCCAGGTTCACCGGGTAGGAGATGCCGTGGGTTGCGGTGGTAGACTCCGGAGCAACGGCCGGCCTGTGAGCATGCAGTGCCTGCGCGACATCGGAGTGAATGTGTGTAGAAGCATCGGTCTTGAGGCCTTGAGGGCGGTGACCAAGGAAGAAAGACCGCGTTTTGAGGCGCAACTGAGCGTAAATCTGGTGGAAGGGTGAACTGATCACAGTTGGCGTCAGCCTCCTCAAGTTGACGCCCAGTTGCGAATGATACAGCTTCTTTCTCGCTAAACCGGTCAGCAGCAGCGGTGACGACGACGACGGTAACGGACGACAAAGGATCCGGCAGTGGATCCGGGTCTACGGCTCTTCTTGTCTGCGCCGTCTGGAGTCACAGGATATATTCCTCGCCCCTAATCAGCGCATCCGACAGGTTTGACGACCCATCATACATCATGCATAGTCCCGCCCTTCAGAAGCTCCTGGTCTGGTCGACGAGAATAGCCTCTGTATATAAAAAGAAAGGGGAAGTCCATAAGCCAATATCCGAATACGGTGTTAACAATGCCCCGATATCCAAGGGCGCATTATCACCCAGCGCGATAGTGTAAAAGGAAATTGGAGAGAGAAAACGGGCCCAAGTCCGCGGCGGCAGTAAGCGCTGGATCGGTGACTCCTTTGCAAGAGGACGGGATAAGTTCAACATCATGCATGCATCGGCGAGCGACAGGCGTGCGGTCTCTAAAGTCGTTAATTTCTCCCTCTTCAAGGATCATTCTCTCCTTTATTCGTCTGCTACCCATCCCGAGGGTCATACGTCTCCGTCGCGTTCACACCAGCGCACTGGAGTCCCGGCCCTACCAAACGACATGTCCCGGACACATTCAAGAATGGCTCCACGAGGATTGGTCTCCCTCCCAACCGCCGTCGTCTTCGTGTCTCTTCTGGAACGGCAAAAAGCGCTGCCCGGAAATTCTTAAGCAGCTCCCTCCTCGGTCATCGTCAACTTGCTCAACAGGCGGCAGGTTAGGCATGGGGACTCTTCCTCCACTGGACAGCAGGGATCGAACAAAAAGCGCGTTACGCTGCTGCCGGGCTCGCTAACATGTGCGTAGTGTTTGTTCCAGTCTAACCTTCAGCGCTGATACAACGTGCTTCCAGCACCGCTCGGATCGATCCGGCGGGGCAATGAAGGTTATCATCGTAGATGAAGCACACCATGCCGCTACACCCTCTTATCGCCATATCCTCCTTCATTTCAACCGAAGTATCAAGGGTCGGAGGTCCCGAGGATCAAGTTTTGAATTTGGCCGTTGTTCCTCCCAAGCATAGTATACTGACCACCGGTTCCCCCGCTACGTTCAGTCGACACGATTGCCTTGCGCTGGGTTCGGCTTTTGATCGGATCGTGTACCACCAAGACTTTTTGGACGTGATCAAAGGGCAATGGTAGCGTATATGTTCTGCCCTCGCCTTTGATTCACACTGACGTGGATTCCGGAGCAGGTTATACAATGTGCGATTTACCTGCATTTGGGTGGGTGCAAACCCCAAGGGGGCGACAATCAACAACTCTGCCGCTGGGGATTACAACTCCACCAATGTGGCGAACGTCGTTAACGCCGAGACTCTGGGTTCATTAGTTGTGCAGACCTCGCTCGACAAATCCGGTGTGCCAGTCTCCCTCCTGTTCCCGCGGTACGGACGATCGTAAATCCACCTTGGTATTTCGTGTCAGTCTTTCCCACGCCAGGGAGCTCACAAATATCTCGTAGTGCGGGAATTGACGCAAGATATGGGCACTCCAAGACTCCTGTAGTCGAACAGAAGTTGCTAGTTGAATTTCGTGCCAGGAAAATATCCGGTTCTTGTGAGTTATCTTTGTCTTCCATCGCAAGCGCAAACCTAATGCCTTCAGACGGTTCAGCCATCTTAGCCGAGGGCACCGATATTCCGTACATCGAGTTATCTTTGTCTGGCCGATACCATCACGGAACGTCGTGGTTCAGATGGTTCGTTCCTCATGTTTTGTTTCCGAGTTGGCTCCGATTGACCCTGTTCACAGATCGAGCGCGGGATGAGACTTCCCTCAGACTGGAAAGAATGCTGTCAACTAGTAGACTTAGACTCTTTTCGGTCTCGATTCATTCAATATAGTCGATGCTAATACCCGCCCATCCCCTCCTGTCGCGGAAGGGTCCGATCCCTAGATAGATGAATGTTTGGAAGTTCTGGAGAAGTGCGCAAAAGAACGAAAAGAAAGAAACTGATACGAGTGGGGGACACGGCTATTAGTATGTGCCCAGATGAAGTAACCAGGAAGACCCTGGGAGCGAATACACAACGTTGCGCCAGCAATCGGTGAGGAAGAGCATTCCTTCAAAGTTCGCACTCCTCCCTGACTCTGAACATCAGCAAATTTGGGAAGAAATTTCCCGCGATTGTGATTCCCACGATCCATCGTCGCGATTTCGGGACCATCACGCTCGGTTTTCAGTGATCACAAGATTCGGACAAGATTACTAATCGCAAATAA
>Ga0307515_10017202_pt1 | contig 13189 bp, 16 predicted proteins | sample 17_EM_MG_FD_194513 | JGI IMG/M metagenome (GOLD analysis project Ga0307515, IMG submission 194513) | Populus trichocarpa ectomycorrhiza microbial communities from riparian zone in the Pacific Northwest, United States - 17_EM | ecosystem: Host-associated > Plants > Roots > Unclassified | place...
ATTGTTGGTTGCTGAAAACGCGATTTTGATAAGATACTATTAACACACTGCAAATACAACAGCCTTATATGAATCTATAGATGGACCCGCTGGGCGACCCGCTGATAACCCGCCCAATTCAGATGGGTTGGGAGTTTACCATGGAACCGTACACGAGCGGGCAGTTCGGGTTTATTGACAACCCGGACCGCCAATTTGGCAACGGTTGGGTTTGGACCCGGACCCGGACCCGAAGTGACGGTCCGGAACCATTGCTAACACTAATGACAAGCACCTTTATTTCATTCTATTCTCTTTACCACCATTTGGCTCTCCTCAGCTCAGAAGGGTTGTTGTTGGCAAGGAAAGTATCACATTCAGTTGATAAATGCTTCCCAATTGACGTAGGTGATTCTACATCCATATAAACAACATTCGATTTCATTACATGCTCCCTCTTCTGCTCCTCTTCCTCCCTCCTGAACCCTGCAGTCTCCATCTTGGCATGCATCTTTTCCCTCTCGCGTTGCTCTTTTCCACCAGCCTATATCATACCGGGCAATAATCTCATTATTTGGGTCACAGCTTGCTGACATTTTGTCACGGCATTTGTTCAATATCACAAACCAAGCCAAGTGACTGTGAGATTCAATTTCACCCACTCACCAAGCCCAAATGATCTGCAACTTCAATCTTGGCCTCTATTCACATTGCATGATGGGTGAATTGAGTGTTTCCACTATTATCCACTCTTTGTAGATGAGAGATTTCTTCAATGACTCCCGATGCATGGTTGATTGATAGCATTCTATTCAAAGATCGAGTAGAGATTGGGCTGTAAGTACTTTCATTGTTGACTTATTCACATTATTATTTGTTCCCCAAGAGTAGTAATCTAACAAATTGAATATTGAATGAGGTGTCAGCTGGTAGAGTATGATGGAGCTGCTAATGATGAACAGTATTAGATGGATCATATTCCTGGTAGTGGGTAACCTATTGCTATTGTACATCACGGTTCATAGATGCTGTCTACAGCGCTTCGCATGAAAGTGAATCAGAACACAGATATCCTTTTGACTTTCAATCCAATTCGCACATTCATTTGGCAACACTCCCAGGTACTGTAAACATTGTATCTGGAGTCCTAACACACACTCACTCCTACTGCAACCGCAGCCATGGATCTCCTATTCCAGTTATCAGAGACCAATGTGACCGCACAAGCTGGCCAGAACGCCGTCCTTGAGTATAATTCTCTACTACATTTGATACTTTTATGTATACACACTGCCTTCTCTCACATACTCACATGGGCACCCAGTGTCAACAATACAATTTGCGGATGTTGTTGAGGAACATAAAAGGTTCATTGAATGCTATAGGACATTTTCAGAGAACCTAGGGTATCCAGATGGAAACACTCCAAAGCAAATGCAACAATGTATTTGGAAAGATACCAAATACATCATTGAAGATATTGTGCTGTACCAGCGACTAATGACAAACCAAGCAACAGGGAAGGAGTTAGTGAGCATACAGGCAAAACATGCAGCAATGGGAGCTTCACACAAACCAAGAGGCAACTACCGGACACAATGTATATTGGAAAGGGTTGTTGAGCAGTAATTATGATCGGAAATGTACCTGGACACTGAACAGTGGGTAAATTGTTGACCACAATGCGCGACGAGAATGTCACTATAGTATAATTAACCTTGGAGAAGTCTAACGATTGCTACGCTATGCCATTGAGTGTGATCACTGTGCTCAACCGTCCCATCCGTCCAAAATTCCGCAGGATGGGATGGACTCAGTGCCGTCTCACTGAGGCAGGACAATGACGGACGGAGAGGACGACCGGGGACCGAGCCTTGCCATCCCCGGGCGTCATCTGCCGACATCCATGGACCTTTTCTCAGGGTACATACAATTCGTCTAAACAAGCTACAATTTATCTAAACAAGCTACAATTATCCAGACTGTGAAGCTAGATCCTGTAGTATCTGCACCATCCGAACGATGTCTGATTCTGTGGCCCCAAAGATCAAGCCTTGCTGTACCGATGATTTCAGACATTCTGAAGCCTCAATGATATCATCCCCCAAGCAGTTTCGTACATCACTGAGAAGTAACATTGCACTGCTAAATACACCTTCTGGTTCATCTGAAATTGCAGGAATACTCATCAGCTCCACCCCCATCTGGGCAAGCAGTGACTGGCATGAATCATTAAGCCTACTAACCCAGTACTGCAGAACCCCAGCTGATATCTCATCCTCAGAATCTCGATCTTGGAATCGCTCAAACTGATCCAGGGTTTCCGCTTGCTGATGCTGGTGTTTCTTTGACGTCGAATTACGTATAATGTTTGGAGCCCCTGTAATGGTGATTGATGGTGTGGAATGATTCGATGCTTGGGATGATTGACTCTTTGATTGAAACTCGGTGGACCAATGGTTTTGAACTGCACATTCAGCTACGCTGATCCAATTTGGACACTCCTCCCATTCCTCCCGAAACCACTGCAGCTTCATTTCAGGATGTAATGCCATTGCACAATGATATACAGGTGTTTCATCCACTGTATTGTAGTACTTGTCAAGTAATGCCCAACCATGGTTGATGACGGTGATAATGTGCAGACTCACTTCATTGGCGGGCAAGGTAGAATATGCAGTCTTTCAATCCTCCATGTGCAGTAGCAGTTCATCCATTGCAGGCAAAACATCATACAAAGCACCCTGCATGTGATGGGCTTGGAGCATTAGTTGCCACATGCGGAATGGTTGTAGAAATTGCATGATGTCCGTTGAAATTGAACAGTCTTCAGGTGTCAATTCATCATATTTGGGCGCAGTTACCTGAGCATCTTGCTCCCCATGTTGATTGTGTTGTATAGCAGTGGATACAAATTCCTCTAAAGCATCCCGTTGGTGCAGTGCTCTTTTAAGGTCTTCATAATCTCCACCCCATCGAGTTACATTGCCCTGTACCAAAGCTGCAGCAGTACTCTCTGGATTTAGTTGTCTGACCTTCTCAGCATATTCATCTTGATGCTGGGGACTTCGTCCAATCCATTGAACAATGTTGTGTAGTTTGCCAAGGGGTCCTCGTTTCCACCACAATAGAAGTTCGGCCTCATAATTCTCTTGGTCGGCAAGTGAGTCAGCCTCCTGTTCGAATCTCTCAGGGTCATTGCCCCAAAGAAATGCCTTAACAACAAGATTGATGATGTGACCTAGACATTGTAGTCTTCGCTTGACAGGATCAAACTTAATACTAAGCAGCTCCAGTTTTGCTGCAATGCACCTGATTGCAGTGTCATTGTTTGAAGCGTTGTCGAGGGTAAAGTAGCCTATATTGCGTTCAATCATGAATTCCTGGGCAACAGTCCAGAATAATTCCGCTTGGTTTTCACTGGTATGCCTACCATGAAACCGCCGAAGTCCAAGAAGTGCATGCTGCAGTGTCCACTGCAAAGAAACCCAATGTGCAACGATTCCCAAAAGTGTATGGTGATTAGGTGATGTCCTAAGTCAACGCTGAAGTGAATTCGTTTGGGGAGATCTGCCAGCAAAGATACAATTTTCAGTTTCAATGAGTTGTACAAAGTCATAATCCAAGAGTGAAGTGTATTTCCGGACTTTGGAAGTGCAATTCTAAGTGATCTATAATCCACACACTGGGCAACAGTCAGTCAGCAGTGGAGGAATTTAAAATAGGATATAATGAACATACATGGGCCTGCAGATAGAACAGAAGCATACGAACGGCATGACATTCCAACTGGCGAAATGCAATGTGGTGTACAATGATCTATCGAAGAAGATGTTGTTTGAACAAATCCAGATTGAACCCAATCCGGTGGTGTGATTTTCCAAAGCCTTTGTCAATTTGCTGAGATACAAGACACTTGGAATCCATTTGTCCATTCTGATCGGTATTATGTACATCTCGCAGGTGTTCGATCATGTTTTTAGTTCCTGTTACGGCTAAGGTTTGAGCTGATCGAATGCTGGGACCTATTGCAATCAGTATGGAGTATGATATAGTTGTCAAGAGGAGAGTCATACAATGCATGCAATGGCAGCGTAGTTTCCCTTCTTTCGAGATATACTCAACACCATTTGCAGTGTCAAATACATAACTCTTGCGCTTGATCTTTTGTCGTTTATAAATTCTACTTCCAGTTGTAGCAGAGGTGTCTGACGGAGCAGATTCTGCAGAACCGGTACTAGTGCGAAACGATGGAGTCATCAGAGTATTTGGTGTGCTGCTGAGAAGGCTAGATTCATCATAGGAAAATGCTGGGTCATCGAATTCGTTGTGGTCGATTCCAGCCAGCATAGAAGACATAGGAGTCAAATGGAGAGTGTCATAGAGAGACTCCGTTGTAAGTTCGGTATGGTGCAGACGGGATGGTTGATGGAGATGTATTTGGAAAATTAGTTGCACCATTGTTCTCTTTATAAGGTTCATCATTCTCCTCTCCTCGCCCTTTAAAACTATAGCATAATTGATATACAATGTATGCATGGATCTATCCATTTATATATCTCTTACCACGCGCTCTCAGGATCAAATTGGGTTACATCTAGAAATATATGTTAGGATAGCAGAAGGTGGATCCTGGACCAAGAAATTGTTAGATATTCGTTTAATCAGTGATCATTTCTTGAAGATCACTGTAAATTCGTACTAAGCCACTGCCAATATAGTAATTCCACATGGAGAAAGCCAGATGACTATTTTGCCCTATTGCCAACTGCTACAGCAATGACTAGGATTTATGTGATAGAAGGGAGGAAACTGCAATGAAGAAATAACAGTATAATCAGTTTTCCCGCCTGCTATATCACTTAATACACACTCTTACTCCATCCCACAGACCTGTCACATGTGGTAGAGCGGCAGAGAATACCTGAAAGATCATCTGAAGGGTGTTTGAGACAACTGGTATCTGGTCTCTTAATCAGTGTAAGGTATTTAATCACCAGACATGAAATATTAATTGATTGGAATCTCAGTCAGCCACTCCTTCTCCACCTCTCAGTGCAACCCCTTGCCAGCCTAGAGCTGTAAGCTGACTATCCAGCAGTGCACTCCACTGTGGTACTCACCAATCACCCTCTGTTTTTATCCTGAAGCCTTTTTATAGAGCAGGGATAAGCCCAACTCAGGCTGCTGGTACAGATAAGCAATTAGAAGATGAAATGGTGTATACACTTCACTTGGGGGCCAAAGACACCACTGAAGCATCTGGCATGGGCTGCTGCGATGTTGATAAAGCTCATGTGCATGCAGCTGAAAATGAGGTCCAGCTCAGGAACAAGAGAGAGAGACTATATGAAAAATAAGTGCTAACACTAACACGCATGAAGAAAATGCTACAACTTAGGTATCATCATCTGGCGAGTGGTCAAAGAGCATTTAACAGTTATAGAACACAGTCTGAGGGGTACAGAGTATAGGTTGACATTGCATCTAGTGATTGGGAGAATGAGGAAGAAGATATGTTTGGTGGTCAGGGGTGGGAAGAGAAAGAGAATGGTAGGAGGGAGAATTTTATTGTATATAGTGGTAATATGCTGGACATAGAGAATGCTATGGAGCATGGAACAGAGAAAGAAGAGGTTGGCAGTCAACTACCAGTAGGTACTAGGTAAGGGAGAGTGGTTGTGACAGAACATTTGAGTTAATAATGGAAGGTTATTGGTGCTTGTTGTGGGTAATGGCGAGGTTGAATACTTGCAATGATAGTTACTATGCTGGATTGTGATGCGGCCGGGTAAGTTCTCACTGTTCATTGATTGGCCATGAGGATCAAAATCGTCGCCAAGTAACTCACCATCTACATATACACTTGTCATCACTCTAACCTGTTTGTAACATTTACCCTACTAATAGAATCTGGTCAGATACTCATCTGGATGTGGGCAGATGTGCTGTTATACTGGTTATGATCTTTCAGTTACCAGATACATATTTGCACTGGAATTTCCAAGTATTGTCCCTGTCCAAATGTTTTGTACCACACACAATCTGCAAAAACATGAAGGCAATTGATCACTCAAATACCTTCCAAATGGATGAATAGACTTCCACTGGGAAGTGCTAATGAGAGTGGAAGTACAGGGATGATTTGTACATCAATTGGTCATGACACCCTCAGTCCCAGCTGTCAGATCTTCTATTGCACTGTGATTTCAAGAGTCCTATAGCTGGTAGACATTGTGGATGACCCCAACGACCGAAGTAGAAGCATTGACCATGTGGAAGTGTTCTTTTGCATTAACAGCAGTAATCATACTGATAATACTATCAAACTCAATATTCCTGCTCACAATACTGGCAAACCACCTGCATAATCCACAATGAATCGGTAGCAGTTGCATAATCGGCAGCAAATGGGGATGGAGTTCAATTTCTAACAGAATACCAACCAACTAGAACAACATGGATTCTCAACCTCAGGCCAAGAGAACAAGTATGTCATGGCATTGCCAGCTTGTTACGGTGGAGCTGCTCAAGAATTTGAAATCTCTCTTCGCTCAGGATGATCAGACACCTCCACACATGAACCTGTCTGTTACGATGATACTCACAACATCGCGTATGCACCCGACAATGCGGGCTGAAGGGCCAATCAGCACAATTGTGACATTAAAGAGACAACAGCTATTGACCCGATTTCCTGCAGTTAAGACCTACAAGAGAACCACTACCACATATCCATGACTTAAACTTTTTCTGCAGAGCAATGCAACAAGGTGCAGAGACTCAATGTGGCTACAGAATGATATTATAACTCCTTTCAGAGCTACTACATTGCCAATAAAAATCGATACAAATAGGTGAATTGAGTATGGCAAAAATGGAAACATGCTGAGTGGGATGATTGGCAGTGACAACTAATCCTGTATGATATGATCTGAGTGGGCTTGCAGTCTGATTGATTATTGAAACTCAAGCCTATTACCAAAGAGAATAGAATGTTCAATTCCATTGATGAACCTTTCTTGCAAGGAGGTGATATTTTAACTGAATTGGTGAAGTATGACAAACAGCAGGAATAGAAGCCATCATGCGAGTCATCCCATTTGGGTGGCAGAAAGTGTAGCTTGTTTAAATCAATCTATGGAAGCAGGAAATCATCAATGAACTGATGTCGGGGCATTTTAGCTGACAAATTGTCAGGCAGTGGGACATTGCACCAATTGGGATGTGACGCACCCACATTCTTGTGACACTCAGGAAGAACAAAACTATATTGCCCATTCCCATGTGTAGCCCAGCAGGGGAAATTTGATGACATGGAGCTGGTACTTGACACGGTGGGAGCACAGAAAGTACTGGTCAGTCTGGGAGAGATTCAACTCTATCAGATCTCACCAATACCATATGTTGTTCATTTTAGCGCAAGGGTAAGCATAGTAAATTAACATCTATGCTATACTGAAACACCAAATTGTGTACACATAGTCCACTAAGCTCAAACAGGAATGTAAAGTAGTGAGATGCAATATCTACAAGTTGTTATCAACTGTGGCACAACGGGCATCTATATGGCACCAAGACTGTTCAAGTGACTCAGGATATTGCTTGAGGATGAACACATCACCAGGTTCAAGAGGGTTGGGGATATATTGCAACATGTCGGAGACCACTGGAAGACATCAATCAATGGCCAATATCTTGACTTGCTCAGTATGGTAGCCAAATGAGATTTGCTTCTCATGCCAATGTGTATGTGTGATCAAGGACTTGGCTTACAATGGTTACAAAGACTGAATCCTGACATCAACTAGGCTCACCATGGATTGACTTCCCAGCAATTACCAAATGTGAGTGGAGTGGAAGAAATCACAATTCTGACTCTAATAGTGGCATTGAACATTTCAGAAACTGGTAATAATAACAACAATGAGCTTCTTGAGTACAGTCCAGATATACCGATACTTGGAGCTACCACATATGACAATCATCTAGGCAGCAATGATGTTGTCACAGCATTGGCTCTACAGATTGAGGAATGCACATGGCTGCTGGGAACAACTTTAAAAGACATCACTGTAGATTCACCCGGAAGGAATCCAGACCAAATGCTGGATGCGATGAGCAGGGCACAGGGGCTATAAGTGTTGGAGACGAGACCCACTAAAGAGTGACTTGAATGACAGCTATTGCCACACCCTGATACTCAAGGAGTGACTGAATAGGTGGGCTTAGCCACATTGTAGGTGAACCGTTTATGATGGGGCCTTTTGGATATCTCAGTTATCTCAACTAACTTGTTCATGAATATATTCACTATCGCTGAACATATTCAACATGCAGGAGGGTATCTTTGGACATAGGCAATTTCATTTCCAGAAGGTATTTGGAATGTGTGGATGTTACTACCCAGCCAATGGCTGAATGGTTCAACCACACCATTGAATCGACTATCCAATTGACCTGGAGTGAGTATTTAAGATACCATCCTGATGCAACAACAACATCTCACAACTGGAAAACTGACCAATCAGAGCATACATTGAGACGAACCTAGCAAACGGCTTGAACAACATGTACTCACCATCAGCAGCAGCAATAATATTAGATCCAAAGAAAATTGACAGCAGGTTATGGCTAGTGTTAGCAAGGCATCCGGGCAGTCGCTTCAGGTCTGCGTTCAGGTAGGAACCAAACTGTCGCCAAATTGGCAGTCGGGGTAATCAATACACCGGAATTTTCAATTCGACTACCGTTTGATGGGGATCACCCAACCAGTCCGAATTGGGCAGGTTGTCAGCGGGTTGTCCAGCGGGTTTGTCTGTAGATTCATTCGATGCTCTTGCTTTTGATGTTTGATCATAGTATTTGATCCCAATTGTTCATTCAACATCCAGTGAACACTTTTTGAAAGCTTCGTAGGTTGAGGTATCAATTATTTCGGAATGAATGTTGTTCCATTTGTGAATTGTATTTTGGAGTACAAAGGCTGTCAATAGTTCGTTTATGAGCTCAAATATCCATGCGATGCCTGATTTACCCAATATACAAGGCCAAAAATTGTCAACACTCAGTTGAGGCTCATCTTCAGGATGCGGTAACAAAGATATCATGCACTGTTTTGGCTGATACAGCCACCAATACATTGTACATGCATTATTGTTACAAAGCAACACTTATATTACCAAAGATGCCAGACCAAAAATTGTTGAGGCTCTGTTGAGGTTCATTTTCAGGATTGGGCAGGGAGCGTGCCGCTGTTGTTTTTGCCACCAAAGGCGTCTGATACCTCGTTTATAGATGTCTGCATCCAATGGCCACTGAGCTAACCGAGAATGCAAAGCCGAAAATCATTGACCCTCCGTTGATGCTCATTTTCAGAATGGGGCAATGACCATGATGCTTTCTCTTTTACCTATAACCACTGCCATTACACTCATTATGCCTAACCAGAACCAGATAACTTTTGAATTACCTGAATTTGAGGACTAAAAATCGTTGATGCTCCATTGAGGCACATTTTCAGAATGGGGCAGTGACTGTGTCAGTGGCTGTTTTGCCTATAAAGGCAGCCAATACATTGGTTATGTTTAACAGTGACCGATTCACTTTACAATTACCTTGCTTACAAGACCAAAATTGTTAACGCTCCGTTGATGCTCATTTTCATGCATTGTCTAGTCCATATTTGAGGGCATCAAGAATTGTACAAATGATAATTTCGATTTATCGGTTGTCTTTCAGCAAGATTAACACTCGGCCCTTTGGCAAAGCCAAGCACAATAATCATCTTCCACGGGTCGCTCTCATTCTACCAAATAGACATATCTTGCTGAATAACTCAATTAGCCTGCCATACTGTGATGTAAGAACAGATATTCACAAGCGACTGCTCGATGTTCTCCCATAAAATGTCTCTAAGTGTTATTCTCGGTCATGCAACATATAGAACCTGGTGATACCATATTGACCGATTCTGTCCTACTTGTTCTTGTTTCCCATATTCCTCCTCCTTTCTATTGTAATGACCCTCAGGAACCCCTGTTCAGGTTGTTTCATTGACCTCCATGTTGGCTGAATCAATCCGGGAACATTTGGTGCGGCACTCACATCCCAGTCCTCTGGGCTTCCCATAGCCTGGATGCCATTGCGTAGCTCGATATGGGATTCGTTATCTGCCTCCCAGTCGTAATCGCTCATATTACGATTATCCAGGTCACCATTCCTGTCAAGGCATTCTTTGGGGATCGCAATGCTCTCAGGTGCACTGTCCACATCACTTGCGGCGGGATGACAGTTGACTCTTTTCATTCGGTGGACATTTAGTTGTCGAGTTCATCCTCCAGAGAGGTCCTTTGCAGACAAAGCTGGTGGCAATGGTGATCTTTCTGACAATTTAAATGCAGCCACACCATCATGTTGAAAGTGTGACCACGAGGCTTTGATTGATATCTCTAGTATCTGGCATGCATCCGACGGCTCTCTTTTACATGTTTTGTGCCCGAGATCACTGCAGTGTAGCATGTTGGTGTTGGCTGCCTGGCCACATCTCCGAAATGTGGTGGACCTTGTCCATTCTGTGTGATTTTGTTTCCTCCGCCTCTCTCTTCAATTCCAAGCTGTTTTCAGTCTGCATGGTATCCAATGCTAAAGAATCACCTGCGAATATCCCGTTATGGGCTCTAGCAAACTGCTTTACTAAGCCTTTTTCCGGGAGGGTCTCACCAGAGGTTTTAGACTGTCTCTACCGGAACGCACGTCGCCCAAGAGAAAACGAGGCCTCCACTCCTACACCATGTGGTATAATGGAGATTATGTTGCATGCCTCATTGGAGACATCGGTGTACTTTGAGTGCGTTTGCTCTTGTTGATGCCACCAGCTGGTGATATCCGGTGACCAGAATGTACTGCTAATTTCCATGCGGTTGGAGTGGTAATCATTGAAATTGTGATTCACTTGCCCCCTGTTCTTGGGATCTTCTGGCGGGGAATTCAAGTAGAGTCATGCGGCTGTCGATAAGCATGCTGCATGATGACTTCGTCCACGTGTCATTTCAGCCACACTGTTAGGCGGTAAGTATTCATCATCATCACTGGACAAATCGTATGGATGAGATGAAGATTGACCACATCCAGAAGCCTATGCAGAGAGGAAGAAATTGCTGCTCGGAAGATTTACAGGTTTGATGACAGACATCCATCGATGTTTGGCACTGTAGTCGTTCTCCACATTGTTCAGAAACGGCTCTTGGTATTGCGTAGTATAAGAAGTCTTGTCCTGAGGATTAATATCCATTGCCTCGTCCCACTTCCGAAATGATCGCAACTTCCGGCAAGCATTTAGGGTTTGTGCGGAAATATGAAGCAGACCGGTCATTGGAGTGCCTTCAGCATACGATTTTGGCCTCTTCTTTCACCCATACTTCATTGCGAAATTTAAGTTTTCGTTCCATTGAGTCCTCTTCATAGCTGAAGCTTGGATAATGCTATCAGGATGATCAAATATGTCATTGAATACAGTGATGACGTGATGCAGAGTAACTGCATGCCGTTTCAACATCCACAGAGTCCAGTATTGGAATGGCTTTAAAACCTCCATGACGTACTTGTTGATGATACATTCATGCCGTGATGTGAAGAGTGGCAGGTAATCATTGCATTTTGGATTTTGAGCAACTTGCGGGGGACTTCTTGTACTCGGTAGGCTTGCTCAAGCAACTCCAGTGTCGCATTCCACAATGTTTTCAGGTCCATAGTAGGTAGTACAGCGTTTCGTACTTTGCCAGGTTGACAGGTCAACAAACTCATTTCGACGACCCTGTGTCCGCGTTATCAATACAGCAGGCATTCCCTGCTACATGGAAGTCAGATTCAGAACTTTCACAATGTCGTGTAATACGTACTTTCTCAATTATCTTTGCTAAACCTGGTCCCATAGCTGATACATTATTGATTCTAGAATTGCCATCTTTTCGCAGTCTTTGACTGTTCCCAATGGCTGTGTTTTCATTTTATCCAAAGTGCTGATCGCACTCACGAGCTTTCCAACACTTCGTGCGGCTAGTGTTAGCAACGGTTCCGGACCGTCACCTTGGGTCCGGGTCCGGGTCCAAACCGAACCGTTACCAAATTGGCGGTCTGGGTCGTCAATACACCTGAACTGCCCACTCGGGTACGGTGACATGGTAAACTCCCAACATGTCTGAATTGGGCGGGTTCTAAGCGGGTCGCCCAGCTGGTCCATCAATAGATTCATATGACACTCTTGTATTTGCAGTGTGTTAATAGTATCGTATCAGAATTGCGTTTTCAGCAACAAATAATGTGCTTTTGCTTGGTGAGCAGTTTGCAATATCGATTAATGTGGTATCTGTGTTTCACATTCGATATATGTTATCTTTGCCTAGCAAGGCGGTCAATAAAACAGTGATGCATGCGAAGATCTGTGCGATGCCTTGATTATGAAATATGCAAGTCCTAAAACTGTTGACGCTCCGTTGATGCTCGTTTTCAGCATGCCGCAGGGAGCATGTCGCTGTTGTTCTTGCCAGTAAAGGCTGCCAATATCTCATAAATTGATTTCTGCAACCGATCGGAACATAACCTATCCACGATGCAAAGCCAAAAATTGTTGACGCTCTGTTGACAATCATGCTGAGAAAGTGGTGGTGACCGCGTTGCGATCTCTTTTGCATATAACAGCTGCCACTACGTCCGTTATGCATAAAAACGATCCTGTCACTCGTGAATGACTGTACTTGCAAGACCTCAAATCGTTGACACTCCATTGATGCTCATGCTTAGAATGGGGCGGTGACCGTGTTGCTATCTCTTTTGCCAATGAAAGCTGCCAATATGTCCGTTATACATAAAAACGACCAAGTTACTGGTGAATTACGGTACTTACAACACCACAAATCGTTGACGCTCTGTTGACGCATTCTGTCCAACTTTTTCTTCCCTCCTTTATATGGCCGCGTTTCAACTCCATTGACCGTCACCAACACCTTTTCAACCTGTCTCTTTCACTTCCTTGTTGGCCGAACCAATCCGGGCACATTCGGCGCAGCGTTCACATCCTGCCGCTTGTAACGGGCGGGGTCGGGCGTAGGTGATATTGGTAACACAAATGTGATATCGGGAAACAAGACAAGGTGTTCGAAATTCGTTTCGAGGAGATCAGGACAAGACAAGAGTCGAAGCTGTTTCAAAG
>Ga0307515_10017203_pt1 | contig 13189 bp, 24 predicted proteins | sample 17_EM_MG_FD_194513 | JGI IMG/M metagenome (GOLD analysis project Ga0307515, IMG submission 194513) | Populus trichocarpa ectomycorrhiza microbial communities from riparian zone in the Pacific Northwest, United States - 17_EM | ecosystem: Host-associated > Plants > Roots > Unclassified | place...
CCAAGAATCTTAACTGGCAGGATGCCCTCCCGACCAAGTTGCCCTCTTGGTCAAGGGGATATCCTCTTGGTCAACAGGACGTCCTCTTCACCAAGTGAGAAACTTGGCCGGTGGGGTAGAACATATACTTGTCAGGGAATTCAATACTTGCTCCGGCGTCCACAAGAAGCCTAAGAACCGCAGTTGTCCCAAACATCACAGATAAGTACACGGCCGTTCCTCCTGCTGCAGCTCCACTGGCGATTGCGTCGATATTAATGTCTTTATTGTGAAGGAGTAAGGCGACTGCTTCAGCACAATTTGCAATAGCACAATACTGGAGCGCTGTGAAACCCCCAACACTATGTGCATTCAAATCGACGCAATGGACGGCTTCCAAGAGGAACTTTAAGCACGCAATACTGGTTCTTTTCCTAAGGAGCATCACGGCTGCAAGTGTGAATGACGTGTCTTCGTGTAGGGTCTGGATATCCGTACGAGCACTAGCTAGTAAGAGTTCTCCTAAGATATAAACTTCGACCTCGGAAACCCCATGTGAGAGAGCGGCTAAAAATGGCGACCTGCCATCTTTATCAACAATGTCAATAGAATTCCTACGCTGTAGCGTTTCAACAATAACGTCGCGCATTGCTTGCCGGTATCCCGTGTCGTGAATTATGTACACTGAATACAGTTTTGCAAGAGACAGAATCTAATGCAATGCGAACTGTCCTGTTCTCTCATCTACAAACTCGGCGCCATTATTGAAGAGCAGTAAGACGATTTTGAGGAGATGAAAGGCTGTGGCAAGATCCAGTGGGCTCACACTGTCGTACCGAAGATTAACATTCGCACCAAGCTGAGGAGGGGTTTGATAGCGTGAACACATCTAGTCCTATCCGCCCAATGTAGCGGAGCTCCAAAGAGCTCTAGGCAGAACCCTGGGATCCGGGTAGGCGCCATAGTCTCTACTCTAACGCCCGCACTGTATCCTGGTGCAGCATTGAGTCGTGGTCTGTAAGCGAGAGCCATATTCTTGTTGAACTCGTACAGCGAGTAGTCCCCCCCTGACGAAGAAAGACGCCAACTCTCTTGTCTCTTCTTCGGCGAAAACGAACAGCCAGTGCATCGGGGTTGTTCCCCGTGTGTCAGTCTCGTATGAACACCACCGGGCGAGAAACATGGCGACCTGGTAATGACCATACTCGCAGGCAATATTAAGAGCAATTGAGTAATCGCTACCACGAAACAGCTCCGGTGATCGTGAGCCCATTCGGGCTATGATGGCTTTAATTATGTACAGGTTTCCAACGGTTACTGCGTGATGAAAGAGCAGTCTTCTTTCGGAGTTGTCCCCCGAATAGTGCACGTTAACATAGATTGGCGGTGCTTTTCGTGGGTGTTTGTATCTAGGAGACGTATAGTATGTTTGCAGCATTCTTTTGATGGGTTCAAGAGATTGGAAGGTGAAGTATTGGCCTTCGAAATCGAACGTCAAAGAAGCCTCGAAAACCGAATGGAATTTTTGGCTGTTCTGCACTCGAGTCGAGAATTTTGCTCACATATCATACCCGCTAGGAAGAATACCCGTCCCTTGTAGGGACTTTGGGATGCTTTCCGGAAACGCTGCTAAGATGGATGGATATATTGCAAGGGCCAAAGAATTGCTATGAGACGCATTTCCGAGATAGGACAGCATTTCTTCGACATTTGGTGTTACTCCAAAGCCAATGCTATAGCACTGGCTTAGCTGAAGTGAGGCCCCATTAAGTGCAGAATCTTCTTTTTGTCGACTCTCTTTGAAGAGTTCTTCGACGATAGAAACTTTGATCTCCCACGGGATATCGTTTCGAGTTCGCTATTCACTTCAGTTTTTGTTTCTGTTACGAACATTGGAGACATACACACCGTGTACATGTAGTTCAAGACGTCAAACTCTTGATAGATGATGGAATGTTGAACTGAGATGCCGATTGGCCGTGGTTCCTGAGTCTAGGTACTCAGAACGATCTCTCTATTGAGGACTCCACCAACTGGGTTTTTGTCTTCGAGTGGTAGGCTGGGGACTCTATCCCCTGGATCGTAACCGGTTTTCGGTCCATACGGTCCGCCCGCGCAACCACCTTGACACACGTCCAAAAATGGTAGTCAGAGATTCTCCATTTTATCAGGCCTTCTTTAGTAGCAAATAAAACTTTTTATCCAAGCGAATTGTAAATTACATGTGGTGTGGTATTGCGAAATCCATTGCCCTTCCGGAATACAGCCCCTCCGCCCAGCCCCTCCACCACAACTCTCCTTCCTCCTACTGCACCACTACCCCAAATATCTCCGCACAGCTAGCCAAGCTCAACCAGGCAATTCTTTTCTTTGTTGAGACAGTGGCAGCTTGCATTTGGGCTGGCCCAGCAAGTCTTCAGTGAGAATTTGGTGTTTGTCCCCAGGTTCTCCCAGTGATTTAGGGTATATGGCCAACCCCAAACCCTCTTCCCTCCTCAAGATGGACTGGAAAATTCCCAACTTCACAGGTTCAGCCCTTGTTACTTTATATTGATTCAGGCCAACAAAACATAATTGTGTTGCGTTGACATTGAGTTAGAGAGTAGGGTGTTAGTTTCCAAGGCCCAAATCCCAAATGACAAATGTAAATGGGTGCTCTACTTCCCCAAAGTGGAGCCTCACAAGCACAACCTAAAGGCTTTGTGCTGTGGGTGCTTAGAGATGGTGAGATGAAAGGTGTGTGGGTTCGGAATGATCTGAGGTATGGGGACAGCAATTTGTGGGTCCTCCGGGGTGAGCGAGTGACTTTTCGTGATTTGTCATTTCTTTGACCCCTCCATTATTTTTTTTAAAGTTTTTAACAAAGGAGGATCATCAATAGTGGTCTCTTTATGGTCCTAGAGAGTGGCAGGCTTGTTGCATATATTGGGGTGTTGCTGGTGAAGGTTTCTGTGTGATATTTTCGAGTTTTTGGGGAGCTGATATGGAGACTACAGACGGCAGCCTATTGATACCGATGTGCCAAAATTCAAAACTCAAAGCGACAACCACAACCACAATAAGCAACAGCGATAATTTATTGCTTGGGGTAAGCTCTCTGGCTTCCTAGTACTTAATACTGGCTCATGTTAAATAATTAATTAAATTTGTGGTGTTGAATTACTGTTGATAAATTTTATGTGTGTGTTCTGGGCAAGGGTGGGGAGGGGTTACCCTACTGGAAGACTTACTAAATGCGGCGATAACTGATCAGGATTGTGGTGGGGTATGGTGTGGTTAGGGTTGCCGAGTAAAAATGGTAATAACTGACCTCTCTTGTCAACAACCCCACACCTACACCCCCACTACCAACCATCTCAACAACAACCAGTAGCTACTCCACCACAACCACAACTCCAAATCAATTAAAAATTTAGCCAGGGCTAGTGAACCTTATAAGCCTTTGTTTAATCCAAAAAAAAATGCCACCCAAGGAGTTTACCTGGATTACTCAGACCCAAGAGGAAGCTGCTATGGGGCAAAAAGGATCTTGCATTTTTGACAATGCTAGGAGGCAAAACCATAGCCAGTTCGATACCATAGCTAGAGCACAAAGGATTGGTAAGTACAGTGGCTGTCTGTGAAGCCTGCAGCTGACGCTAATGAAATTCCAGGAAGCAAGAGCATATTAACTTCTGTTGGGACCGTTCCCTTGAAAAAAGCTATGAAAAGCCTTGCCCTCCCAGTCAAGTTTGGCACCATGCTACAGCCTGTATCTTCTCAGCCTCTGATTTTCCTGCCTTCAAGCTATGCAATGGAGAACTTTGGCACATTTTTGGAAGCTGTTGGTAGGTGTGGACTTGAATATGGGGCAGTGCATCTCAGATTGCCCAAGAAGGAGGAAGATGGCAGCTGGTGGAAGAGGACTAAGGACGGCAGGATCAACAGATCTCCCATGTACAGATTTGATGTCAGGGTACAGAATCTAGTACCTCGGGGGATAGAGGGCAGTCAGGCATTTCAGTTGCAGTGGGAACAGAAAAAGTCTTTCGACGTCAGCAACAGCTTTGTGAATTGGGCATTGCGAGTGGAGAACGAAGAGACCTGGGAACAGGAGGATTCAAAGACGTTACGGGAGAAGGAGCTCAAGGGAGAAGGCAAGAAAGGCAAGCCATATGGTGTTGACGCTAGAGGTATGTGGCTGGCACAACGCTACCTGGGTCCATTATAGATTGCTAACTACTGGCATATCTGGCTGCATTATGCAACCACCAGCAATCCCCTCTCAACGTATTCAATGGATCATTCAATATCCTTCACCGGACTACTGTACAATGTGATGGTCTACATACTCCGTATCTGTATGGGGGCACACCAGGTACAGTCTTTGCATGGCATGTTGAGGTCTACCACATGTACAGTGCCAACTATTGCATTGACGGAGCTGATAAGATATGGTATATGATCCCACCTTACTATATCAACAACTTTGTTACAAAGCAGACAGGTTTGCTTCTTCTCTTTGTGGTCTTCCTGTTAATACTAACAATGAATTCAGAGCTGCTTTGTTTTGAGGATTCAGAGGATATACCTCTCTCATGCCATCAGTTTTTGCGCCATCAATTCTGCATCAATTCAGAGCAGAGCCTGCCACTTCAGCGAGACCAATGGAAGCAAGAAGGGTATAAGTGCTTCAAGTATACCCAAAAGAAGGGGGATATGATTATCACCTGGCCAGGTGTATATCATTTGGGTATCAATACTGGCTGGAACTTCAATGAGGCAGTGAACTTTGAAACTCGTAATTGGTTGGAAGAGGCAACGATATACCAGCCATGTACGTGTTTCAGGGCGGATTCTGCCATTGTCTTGCATCTGGTTGAGATTGAAGCCAAGATGTAGTTACTGAATACAAAGGGAGGTGACGTTAGATATTTACATGCAGAATAGTAGTTGTTGAAAATGAGAAATGGGTGACAGTGCTGATGATGGTGAAGGTAGTAGGCATGCTGATGTTGGTTAAAAGAACAATACAGGCAGGTATTGTTACTTGGTAAGCTCACAGGTTTCACGGCTGCGGAGAAAATGCCTGGCAGCTTAAATCCGCTGTCATATTTGGCAGCCACTCAACAATCATAAGCCTGAGACTTACCTTCATTCATGCATCGCTTTGTCCATTGGGAGCCAGGTTAATCAGCAATTATAGTCATTCGCTGTACAATCCATGATCTTGCAAGCAATCCTGCAAAATCGCCCAACAGCAGACAGACACAGTCGTGGAGCAATGCAACGCAGTGAGTTCTCGATGGAATCCTTTGATAATAAAGAAAGCACCTCAATGGTAGCCTACAATAGTGCTCTGAAACACACACTTGCATCGGGGCAAAACATGCTGGGTAGTAGCCGGGTATGGATGCGGATTTGGGCTGGCCACAGTGGTCGGGTTTTTCAGACGCTCCGGACACAGATCATAAGGCAAGCAGGCCACAGCTTCAGATGGAGGTCCAGAAACACTTCCAGCTGCAGCACCGGACCCCCAGCCACAGCCTGAGCCACACGCCACAGCTCTGGCCTCAGGCTCAGATGCAGACCTAGGAACAGCTCTGGACCTCAGGACATGGGTCACCATGACAGCACCAACTACAAGACTGCATGCAGGATGGGGAACAGTACTGGACCTCCGTCTACAGCACCAGCCAAAGACCCAGTCGCAGCCCTGGCCACCGCAACAGCAGCGGGTCTGCCTGCAGCCTCGGATACAGCCTCTGCCGACTGGCTGATGGTGACCGATTCGACCGTTAAAGTGGCCATGGTGACCTCCGAGTCAAAGCCCCGCCAGGCTGTACCAGGCACAGTCAGATCCAGAATCAATTCATGTTCTAGTTGAATACTACGCATGCGGAATCGACAAGACATAGGATGGTTGGAGGAAGCCAGCGGTCACAATCCTAAAATGGCTATCAGCCTATTCTTGTTCCCACTTATGCTGCGGATCAAGATATCCCCATAGGCCATGCTCTGCTGCGCTGTCAGTTCATCCTCCTTGTGTAAGACCCGAAACTAAGACATGCAGATTATGTTGCATATTTTAGTGTTGCAGCTAGCATTTAGTGCCTTGAATATGCATCATGCAGTGACATATACTGCATTTACCATTGGTTTATGCCACCTCGGCAAAACGCACTGCGCACTATTGAGGGGAGGAATATCCGGCCAGGTGGAGCTGGAGCATGGTGGTAGTTGGTTAGTGCACGGAATTTGCTACTTCTGACTCGGAATTGATGTTTGTATTATGCCTCAGGCAAGAGGTCTTGTTGTTTTAACAGCCTCCGTAGATATTCCACAATTGCTATAAAGAACTTACGATGGTCCTCTACTTCAAGGGCTGCAACATCAGCCAGCCATCCATTCATATATTTACTACTTCACTTACGTTACTATATTTCTTTCCACCTAACAATGACTTTCAATCAGCGTGGCAGGCCTTCCAAAGACCTTTCGGGATTCCGGGAGGTTATTCATGATCTTCATTTGAATGAGCATCATAGTGCTGTAAATATCCGCCACCTATTGGCATCAGATTATCAGACAGTAGTCAGTGTCCAGACTCTCCGATCGGCAATTGCAGATTGGGGACTGCACAAAACCGTAAGCGAAGAGGACACACCGGAGTTATGAATGCGGTTCTCAACATACTTCTATCTTTCTGGTCTTGAAGATGATGAGATGCTGCACGTTCTCCGAGATGATGGTAGAGTTTTCTGGGTCCATTCAAAATTCCATTTTCTAATCACATCATGATATCAACTTTCCAAGGGTAGTGTGCAAACCTTGCGTCTCAAAATGGGTCTTCGATATAGGGTTCTTGGAACCGATGCACTTCAATCAGCAACACAGAGCTTACATCAGGCAATGATTGTTGAGTTCGAATCCAAACTACCAGCCCACTATGGACGGGAATATATGTGGCGTCACTCATCAATTCGGGGAATTCCTGTGGCTCATGACCAAATGTTCAACATCATTAAGGAGCTTAACGCTGACGGTGTGGAAGCCAGGAGGACTCGATTCTAGGATGGAAGAGATCGTACAGGGAAGAATATTATTCCAGGTCCCAACTATGTGTGGTCCGTAGATGGCCATATGAAATTTCAAGCCTACGGAATTGAACTATATGCAATGGTGGATGGATACCCACGCTATGTCACCTCAATTTCAGTCGGATTTTCAGCAACATGCGTAGTGAGTATCCTGAACCAGTATCGTGATGCAGTTGTTGGGAACAGTAATATGTGGCCGCATTTTATTCACTCAGACTGAAGAACAGAAACTACTCTAATGGTGAATGCCCATTGGCAACTGGAACAAGCAGATCAACCCAATGCTGAATTTGAATCAATATACGTCTATGGGGGTTCGAAGTCCAATAGCCGTATTGAATCATGGTGGGAGGAACTCACCTCCAGGCAAACAAAGCAGTGGCAGGTGTATAGACAATCCTCAAAGCTCCAACCACATTACAGAATACTCTGCTAATTGAGGGAATGTTACAGACCTGGTTTCGGATACTTATTGCAGAACACTGTTTTGACAGCTCCGAAACAGACCTCATTGCAATTGCATTTATCTATCTTCCGATTATTTGAGCACGGATTGAACACTTTGTGCATCTGGGGAATATTCACAAAATTCGAAATCAGCCAAACCGTCCATATCTCATACTGGGCAAGCCATTTCTTATCTTTTTTCACCCAGAGCTGAAGGATCCGGAAGCCCGTCTTTGTGGCCGGGAGTGCAATCTTGACACCTTAACAAGATTTCAAGAGGCTGTTGTGGGATATGGTACAGTTTCGATGCAGGGTTCTCTCGAAAGAGTGTTGCACTGTTAAGCTTCAAGTATCGTAGCCTGTAAACTAATGTTCGCAGATCCCGAACAAACCCTGACTCTGGAAACCAACGAATGGTGTAGCCATGTACTGCATGAAGCCAATTTTGAGACGCCTATTGCAGTAGATATGGTTGACAGGAATGGTAGTGATATGAATAAAATTGCATATCTGTAGGTATCCTGACAAATGAACCCACAATGGATTACGCTGCATCTCAAATTGCTAATTCAAGAGATATCAGATTTCTTCAAAAAGCCATTACTGAACATAGACGCGCCGGGCAACCTCCGTTTCTAGGCCGCCATGCAGCCCCAAGAAATGCATATGCATGGCCAGGACCCCCAGATTATAATAACATGCAACAACTTGATTTGGAAGAGAATCGGCCAGGTCATCGGACCAGACTCAATGAATCTCCATTGGTAGAGCTATCTAAAGATACTATGAGTGATAGCTAGCTACAATAACAACTCAAGCATCTGAATCCAGGTCTGTCAATTCCGAATCCTCCTCCAGCTCCTCAGAGCTCTCATCCCACATTTCCTTCTTACTGTCTGCCACCATTTCCGCTGTTTTATCCTCCCACATATCCGCTATATTCTGATCCATTGTACGACATTCCCCCTCATTGTGGATACTCCGCAATGCCTCACGGGAATTTGACTTTTCGGATTTGTTCATCTGCTTTGTCCGCACCCTCACTAACTGCCTTTTAGAATCATCTGGAGACAGAGCTGCAAATGGTGCAGTTACGCTTTCCACTTTTGGTTGGACTTTATGTGATCAAAGCCGCTTTCCAATTGGGCTTGGAGTGACGCGTACTGTTGAAGGCTGTCATCAGCAAACAACATTTCCGTCCGGGCGGAATGGCTGCATCAGAGTGGACGCGCTCCGTCAGAGCCGTCAGAGACACCCCGGTGGCAGATTACTTTGCACCTGGCGCCAATACCATGCATCCCATTGCATAGCGCCCTGCGATTGTAGTTTTGCCGTTTCTTCTTGCTCTGTCAGTATCCAATTGCAAACAAACACTGTGGCATTGTGGCCAACTGTGACCATACGTCGGAATGGGTTCATTGGGTACATCAGCAATATGTAAATCATTCCGGAAGCCACACGCAGGGTTTCATAAGCACAAGGCATTTCATCTATTATATTCGTCTTTGTTACAGTCACAAGATTTGCTACCTCATAATATGGCATACATTATTTAAGTATCTCTATATATATACATGCGGTCAATCTGGCCACAACGGAATTCGTGAGAAAGAATGGTTCTAGCACGAGGAGCCTAGGAAGAAAGTGAGAAGATATGATACTACCCGGCCGTGAGAATCCACGCAATTGCATGGATCCAGATGAGATGAACATGAGATGATGTCTATCTACCCGGGGGCTTCCGAATATGTACTTCCCGTCGCTCAGTCCACCTCCGTTGCCCCTGAATCTCCGTACACCCGCCGTCGCTCATTAACGATGTATTTGGAGGCCATGATTGAGTGAGTTGAGAGATGCACTTGGAGGCCGAGATCGAGTGAACTGAGAGATGCACTTGGAGGCCAGGATCAAGTGAACTCAGAGAAACACTCCGAGGCCGTGATCGAGCAAGTTTGGAGATGCACTTGCAGGCTATGATCGAGCGCGATTTGAGGAATACTTGGAAGCGGTCGATTTGGAGGGAGGCACGACGGCAGCTGAGACTCTGGCTGGGAGCGGGAAACTGGCTGGGAGCGGGAGACTGTCAATCTTGGGATGATGCTGTACTTGATGTATACTGTACTTGGTGTTAAGACATGATCATGGCATGGAGAGACAGAGAGGGATGACTTAACTTTGCGTTCTTAGGTGATGGTAGAGTTGAGCACAAGAAAGTGAGAGATTAGAGGAGATGGGGGAAATCATCATGAGAAACTGGGACTTAAGAGAATTTCGTGTGCGGGTCAATTTAACATCCCATATAGAGCAGGTACGAGTCCCGATCCGGCAGGTAATAACACCGATACGAGGTCTTCTAAACCCAATCAGGCAAGTTGTACCCCTGATTTGTCAGGTCCGCTCATATCCTCCATATCATTCTCATCTTCATCCCCCATCTCTCTCTTTCTCGTCCACAACTCTACCATCATTGCAACAACACAAAGTTAAGTCATCCCTCTCTATCTCTCCATGCCATCATCATGAGCTAACACCGAGTGCAGCATACGCCGAGTACAGCATACACCTAAGATTGTCTGTCATCCCTTCATTCTCTCGATTTTGAGTTGACCCCTGAACGTAGCTTCAGCTTCCGGCATACCTCCCTACAGATCCACTGCCACCAGCCAGTTCTCCAAAAAAGCTTCAAAGGTATAGTCACCTCGTCACATTCCCACGGTTTCAAGTTAACTAACCGATGAATTGAGTCTCAGCACCTAGCGCGCCTCCCATCGACCGCCTCTAGATTGACCACCTGAAAGTACTCCTCTAATCTCCCTCGATCATAGCCTGCTGCAAGTGCATCTCCAAACTCGCTGGATCACGGCCTCCAAGTGTATCTCCAAACTCGCTCGATTACGGCCTCCAAGTTCGCATGATAATGGCCTCCAAGTGCATCTACACACTTGCTTGATCACTGCCTCCAAGTGCACCTACACACTCGCTTGATCCCTGCCTCCAAGTGCATCTACACACTCGCTTGATCACTACCTCCAAGTGCATCTCCAAACTCGCTCGATCACGGCCTCAAAGTGCATCTCCAAACTTGCTCAATCATTGCCTCGGAGTGTATCTCCGAGTTCACTCGACATCAGCAAAAACGAAATCTCCTTCATTAAATTTATTTGGTTTATTGTACCCACAAACTCAAAAAAATGAAATTGAGGTTCCCCTGAAATATGGCATTGCTTTACTGTTCCAGAGTGTTCTTTGAGTCATCGCGATGCGGTTTTCAAGCGTCACGACCAGTGCACCCACGCTTGCGAATGTGACAACGAGCACTTGACGAACGGTTCACACTTCCTTTGGCAATATCACAAATCATCTCCCGGCATACTCCTACGTCGCCCAATTTGATTAGTCCTCGCGATGATGATAGAACTCGCTCCATACGTTTAATCAAGCGTGTAGTTCTTGTTTTTAAAGACCCTCATGGCTTAATTTGCCCAATGATAGTTACGATGCAGAAGTGGTTCACGATATTTAATTTGTTGATACGAGATCATCAGTAGCTTACAGTTCGTCACGGGAGGGTTATGCATCGTTGCGATTATGATTTCACGCGTTTGAGATGAGACTTCAGTAAACCATCAGTTCTATTACATTTACTACTATTATGATATATCGACGAAAGCTAGGATAAAATAGCACACAAAGGAAATCCTAAATCCGATCACGGATACCATTCCTAACCTCGAAGCGACATTGCGCCCTCAACAATTGTACTTTCATCGACTGATCCTGTATTCTCAACACTGGTCATGTTGGTGATGTCGTTGCTGTTGCTGTTGCTGTCGCTGCAGCTGATGGGCTGGCTGCTGCTGGCGATGGCAGGCAGAACAGCTGAGAATTGCATACTAGCTTCAGTAGCAGCAACAAAGCTGCTGAGACGATTAAAAGAATTGTCGGGCTGCTCTATCAGCTCCTCCGGGACGTAATCAAGGAAGTCCTCATCAAAGCTGCCCTGATCGTTGTGAGGTTGTGCCATCACCGGGTCTGTACCAGTTGAGTGGATCCTTCGGCGGATCATGCTGCGGATATTGTCTATCTTTTTGGCTTGAACCTCTGGCGAGGAAGAACGAAAATCCGCATCGAGACGACGAAATAGATCTGTGCATGCATTATTAACCACGCGATTAATGTTTCCTGTATCGCACTTACGTTGTACTCCACCTCCTGGACCAAACTCTGGCGGGACCCTAAACTTGCCTGTTTTCCAGGCCGACGGACAATGATGGATGGCCGTTGCGGTGAGGGCAATGAATGTCGGGTTGATTTCATCAAGCAATGATCTATCTTTCATTCCCATTTGTCGTATGCCATAGAAGTATGTCAGGTGAATAAGATCCACAATTTCAGTCGCTGCAAATCAGAACTTGCACTCCTAAATTGATCGTCAAGACAACGATTAAACAAGAAGGGAACTTTGAACTTACCTCACGAAGGTTTGTGGGGCATGTAAACCTGTCCTTGGCCAATAGCCAGGCAACCATTTTCCGGATCTCTGTAGGCGACTGTGTTCGAAATCCGTAAATAGAGTCGAGTGTGGTCTTGCAGCGGTATACCATTGCTGCACAGGAGCAAGTAATCTTTGCGAGAGCCTGATGCACGATGTCACCGATGAAAACAATCATTGAGATAATTCATTTACTACTGAAATGTAGGCACGTGGAGGGTCTGAGTTTCTCTGGGCTGGATCAATCCTGGCAATGTCCTCATACCACCAACTATGAATCTGGGCGGTCTTCACTGCATTCGTGGCAAAGTGATTCACAAACATGGCATAATTGATAGCTATAGGCTTCACACGTGCCATGACCATTGCCAGAATGCCTGAAAGGGTTGTCTGGGCGTTGTATTCTGCGCCGACGATGAGGCCTGTCACGTCGTCAACAAAGGGCTCATATCGCCACAGATTTCCAGCTGTCCATGCAACCAATTGCTCACCGGCTTCGTTTGAATCCTTCCTCGAGTAAATATATACATCAGCGGGCGGATCCAATCATTCAAACACTTAATTGGATACCTTCTTGGATGCCAGCGGCGCAGGCTCGCGTTCATCCTCCTCCTCCGAGACAATATAGACCTCCTGACGCTCAGGATGTAGGGGTTGCGCTGACGTAGGAGTTGATTGAGTTGCTGCGACTTGTTTTCCAAGTGTTGACTTGAAGGAATCTTTTGATGGCCGCTTGCCCATTGCTTTCCTGGACGGTCGCCGAACAGGCTTGTCGTCGGATTCTGAAATGTCATCTCGACGATCATTATGATTGTCGGGTATTGTGCTGAGATCGTCATCGAGATCCTCGTTGTGGATAGATGGTCTGCTTCTCCTGGTGCTGGAAGGAAGAGGAGCAGGAGAAGTGCAGCGCCTTCTTGTCATGATTTAAAAAGGCGGCGAGTGATAAGTACGAAAAATTAAAGCAGTGACTAAAGGAAATGTGAATGAATGTAGAGTAAATGAATTAAAGCGTTGTGTAAAGGAAAGAAAGCGTTGATATGATCAAAAGCATCATCAGCAACAACTCTAGTTTCCGTCTGAAACACCCGGGTGTTCCGGACGGCTCTGACGGCTCTGGCGGAACCTTGTACCCTCTGACGGAGAATCAGACGCGACCCGTCGCCCAAGCGACGGGTCGCGTTGCATACCT
>Ga0307515_10017204_pt1 | contig 13188 bp, 17 predicted proteins | sample 17_EM_MG_FD_194513 | JGI IMG/M metagenome (GOLD analysis project Ga0307515, IMG submission 194513) | Populus trichocarpa ectomycorrhiza microbial communities from riparian zone in the Pacific Northwest, United States - 17_EM | ecosystem: Host-associated > Plants > Roots > Unclassified | place...
TTTAAATGCGTATGTCGGTCCGTGGAAGAGTTCCAGGATGCAGAGTTGTGGGGAGTAGGTAAGTAGCGGGGTAATAGTTGCATTTCTAAAAGACGAGTAGCTCTTCTCAATGAGAGCTTTCAAGTCCGTTGGGGGTATCTCTTGTGGGGAGATGTACAGGCTGAGGATGGCGAACGCGAGCTGCTGGAATGAGTAATCCTTCCACTCTGATTCCCAATTCTCCGGTAGAGGGGGTATAGAAACCGGAATGTAGAGACCCCCGTCCGGTGCTAGACCCGCTAACACTGTCTGGCGGTCAGGTCAGAGATGCAACGGAGGTCACAGATCGGTGGCCCACCTCTTCGAAAGAGAGCTCTTCTGATCCTCCACGAGTCGAAAAGTACTTCATCCTAGTCTTCGTTCAAGCGTTGAGTTTCTCGTTAGGTCACAGAAACTCAAAAGCGGGCGGAATGGCGAAGATGTGATCGGCTTTATTCGCCTGCTTGAAGCAAGCGCGCTTAAGCAGAAAACAACGGACAAGCCTCCTAGAAGTAATGGTAAGATAGCCACTGCACGCCCGCCCCTTTGTGCTGCGCAGTCGTGGGTACAAATCCTTCCGGCCTTCCGGCCGAGGAACGTCGGATCTCCTTCCTTTCTACTAGCCTTCTGTCACTCTACCTCCTACCGTTTCCAAGGATCAACCGCAACCATGAAGCTCTCTGTTCCTGGCATCCTCCTCGTTGGCGCTTCTCTCGCACCTGCTGAATTCCGCGTAGTTGGACAGGTCAAATAATAATGGCCATGGCGTGCACAAGTTCAAAAAGATCTCCAACGCGGAGTCAATTCATAGCTCGCATTCACGCCTGATTAAGTCAAGGCCAATGTTAGCTTTCAAATTGATTTTGACTTCGATGGGAAGAGCTCCACGTGCCTTATCGTCCTTCGCAGAGCAACATGGCCACCAACAAGCTGGGGGTGGACTATGTCTTCGCGCTGGTGGCTGCTGGTGGGAAAGGAGTCTTGGTCTGGGGCGTCAAGATTAGGGGGTCACAACACGGTTCTGCAATCGGCGCAAGTGGTATCGGCAATCTGTGCTTCTATATGATAATCATCCATGATGTAGGTTTAGTGTAGTACTGAATACGATAGCCATTACAGTAGTGGCGCATCGGCACGGTCATAGTCATTACCAATAAGGCACCGGCCATCCTAATCCAGGTGAACGCGATAGACACGTATGGTTAGTGTAAGGTTGTTCGGTATTTTCACACCTTCCGGTTTGTCATTACAAAAGGGTATGGGACCTTCCTGTTTTTATGATCACTGTCGTCAGCTCACTTATACTAATTATTTGAAATTACTATTTGAGCGGAAGATCCGTTGGCTGTACAGGTCAGGACCTGCGAAATTTGGAAAACCCCACCAAGTTTAGTATCGCAATTGTGCGTACGAGGAGTCAGTGCGACGAATAGGGGTGAGTGTTTCGCGACCTGACTGTGGATTCGCGCAGGCTCAGTCAGGTGCCAGCGTTGTCATAACTTACAGAACAATACCCTCGGTATTTGGCTTGTTTTCTAAGCTCTAAAAGGCGGAGCACTTTGTCCCAAACCCATGTTTATCCCCCATTTCTCTGCGCCGGAGAACACTCTGATGGTCCACCATAGTTATCAATTTGTAATCACACCTAGTTGGGTACTCCGACGCGTTGGCGCACTACATGCGCACCCTTTCCACCAGTTCCACTCACACTTTATTCCGCCACCCGAGATACGATCTCCAGATCGTCCTGCGCCCCGACCTCCTTTCCATTCAATCCTTGTTCACCTGCGCCAGTCCCCCCCGTGCCCTCTGCAAACGTGCCCTCACGTCACCTGCAACTGCAACGCCATGCACTCGAGTGTTTAAGTTATAAAGTCGCATTTTACTGCATCAGTTTGGCTTTTGATTTATGTATTGATCCGTCACGCACCCCGCCTGACTTCGCGTGCCTTCTCCGTCCGGCCGCTCGCGCCTTTTTCGCCTCTAAATAATCTCTTTGACGGCGCCCCCTTGAGGTTGCCCACAAGTTCGGTATCACCCGTGCGGAGGCACCTGTATTCAAACCGCTATCATTTCATTTGACTAGCTCTTTACTTGATGGTTGTCGTTCAGCAGTGAGAGGGCACGTGAGGAAGACTCAATAAGTTTGGAATACGTCGGACTTCAGTTATGAGTCTGCGCCGCCTTGAGGCTGCTGGTTCTTCGATTCTTTCGACATTCGGGTTGACATTTGTAGTCATTAACGCTCGTCTCTCCATGGCTGCCCTTGGGGAAGTGGCCAGATATATTCTTCATTGTCGCAAGGGGATGGACGCTATGTAGCCCCTTACTGGTCGACAGGAATCGGTAGACTGAGAACTGGATTGCGGCGATAAATGGCACATCCGGATCTCCACCGACCACCGGAGGCCCCCGTTTGCTTCTCTAATCCAATATGGGTATTCGATACAATTGAAACTCTAGGTGTGTAGGCGTGTGGTGTGAGCTATTCCCGGGTTTTGTGGGGTTCAAGGGGTAAGATGTCTCCACCTTGGGAAGCCCTGGATAATGCATTATTTATCAAATGTTTGAGGGCCATTATCATGGGTTCAAAGGTAATGTTATTTTCACCAATCGTTAATGAGGTCCGTCGTTGCTTTTCCTGTCTCAACAAAGGAACAACGCGAAGGGTCGCACAATCTCAACACAAGCACCGAGTTTCTCATCCTGCCCATCTCCTGATTCCCATGGTTTTTCGAAATGGACCGGTACCCCGAACGTGCTGTACACGACCTTGGAGAGGGGCTTCGAAGTATACGGGCGGATGGTTCTATTACTCCCGGTGTCACAGAGAACGTGAGCCTGGCTCTCCAACACCGCTGGCCACCTCATCTCGTCACGCAAGCGATGTACGTCTCCTGCTGCTACATTCAGTGCTCGGTCCGACTTGGTACCCGTTCGCATAGAGCCCTTTTGCACATCGGATGACAGCTAACTGGGTTCCAATGGATTGCGTCGCACCGGCAGAGGCAAACCTCCGAATATGCTTTCGTAGACCTGTGAAATATAATATGGCCACTGCAGACCCCTCTTGTCCTTCATCATAGCTCACCAACATGGAATCTAACCAGCACCAATATACCCTCAACCAATGGGTGCCCCCATATCCACAAAGTAATCCAGTCGATTGTACAAGCACTCTCTACCCCCTCTACTTCACCCTCTCGGACCTTCCCCTGACAACCAATGGCCAAACCTCTTCAAACCATCTCAAGAGTTTCAGTCTCAGCGTCGAGGTGGAGGGGAACCTGTGGAAGAGCGCTGGAAGTAAGTCAATAGGTCCCTTATCGTGCACACGAACCCTTCGTAGTACTGCGGCTGATGTTGTGTAGATCATACGCAACTCTTCCCTTCTCCCTGCTCTGACCATTGCCCAGACACCGATGCGCGTTTTGCTCAAGGTCCCACGGCTCCCATATCTACTCCTCCACTTGATCCCTATTCGGAAATCCAGGAAAAGTTCCGCAACGCCCCCTGGAAGCTTGCTGGCGAACTGGAACCGAAGGACTCGACCACTAGTCGGTCTGTACTATATGCACTGCTGGAGGAGCGCACCAGTGGATATAAGGTACCCACCTACAAGTGTTGTTTATGCCACAGGGTATTTAAACGTCCGGATCGTGCAATTACGCATCTTCGACACAAGCACTTGGACCATCGTCCCTTCCGGTGCGGAGGAGCTTGTGGGACGGAGGGATGGTGCGAGGAATTCTGACGTGTCATCCTTGAGCCTACCTGATGCCTCTCTGCAGCCTACAACGCTTCCATTCGCAAGAGAATTTGAGTCCCCATGTTAAACCGAGGAGGGCCGAGTGTACTTACTGGTCAGTATTCCCTATTCAGTAGGCAGGTACCAGACCTGAAAGAGACTTCGATCAATAGTCAATACAAGTGTCTCCGTCAAAATCTGAAACGCCACACCGACAAATACCACCCAGAACACCGGAGCAATTTGAAGTTAGCCCCCATGTAAAAGAGACTCCGATCAATACTCAATACAAGCGCCTCCGTTAGAATCTGAAATGCCACACCGACAAATCCCACCCAGAACACCGGGGCAATTTGAAATTAGCCCCCATGCAACTGGTTCGTGTAATCGACTTTGTTTGTACCTCTTGCTAGCATGTTATGTTATGTTTCTTATTACTATAGGCCACCGGGTGTCCGCCGTTACATAGTGTCTGCCGATTATTTTCTAGAATTTTTTGACGGAGGCAAGGGGAGCTCCCAAATTTTCGTAAGGTTGATATAATACATACCGTCTCTACCAAAAAGAAAGAGTCTTGTCACTGGACGGGATCGCGAGTAATGGAGGTTCGAAGCGAAACGCCGGTTTGCCGATTGCTTCCACTTCCTCTAGCGCTGGTCTGCCAAGCGTTGGTTATCCCACATACTCGTATCCTATGTAATCCATCTTTTGTAATCTCATCATTGCGCTACCATTTCACCCTGGCACTCTATTTATATTTGCAAATTAATCGGCAGAGGGATACGTCTTCCCGTGGTCGTGCACACTTAAAGATAATATAATTAATATATAGGAGGAAGATCTATCTACAAATTCACCTGCGTTTGGTAGGTTGAAAAGACCCTTGTCTCGCCCACTGAATTTTCGGAGCTAGCCCTCGCTTAGAGCGACTGGTGTCCCGGGAGGTCCTTCTCCCGGACCCGGAGCGCATGGCCCTCGGCATTATCATCAATACAACGGCGATCTACACTCTGACTCAAGAGGAGATTATGGGTATAGATGAACTGGCCCTCTTCGTCTGCCTGTATGGCATACAGGCACGCAGAAGAGAGCACCACCCTCGAATCAGGCGCGTGAAGGCCCATGGCGAAGATTGGTTCGATTCGGCCAATGCTGCCTCCTCCGTGCTAGCTGCGTTGCTACTCTTGTCCACTTATAGGCCCTCCTCGCCAAGTATTTACCGGCCGTCATTCGTTCTGCGGTACCAGGGGCTTTATATACCTTCCATGGAGCCCGAAAGATACAACTTTAGTCCTAATCTCTCATCCGCTACATTCCTCAGAGAAGAGCTGGGACTGTTTGGTACGCATATTACTACTCCCATTAATGGTGCCACGTTGCGAGCGGCTCCGCACTTATGACAAGGTCACAGAACGGTGCGCTCTATCGGCATTCCTTTATTTATCTTTCATTTGTTTTCTCCTCGTGATTTTATCTCAGACGATCCCCTTTTGTACAAGTACTTAGGCATCTGCAAACAGGAAGGAGGAATAACGTCATATCCTTTTATTAAGGCAACCGCTCGCCTAGATTTTAGGAGGAAATAGAAATTTGAATTGCAATTACACGAACGGTGCAGACGGAAAACGACACACATAAATCGACGGAATATCATACAGTCATTTTTATGCTGCAGTGGAGTGGCGGAGAGCGAGAGTGAGACTCCAAGACCATCAGACGTCGAGCACACCGTCTACAAAACCAAAGGGGATGAGTCGTCTTAGTCGACCTCCTCGACTGACCGCCACCATATCCGCCGGCGGGCCACCAGCACCAGGCATACCACCAGGCATACCACCAGCGGCGCCATACAACTTCTGCATAATCGGGTTGACGACCGCCTCGAGTTCCTTCTGCTTCTCCTCGTACTCCTCCTTGCTCGCCTCGGCGGAAACGTCGAGCCACTTGATCGTCTCGCCGATCGCGTCGTCGAGTTTCTTCTTATCTGCGGGATCAAACTTCTCTGCGCTTCTCGTCCTGCGTCGAGTTGCGCAGGTTGTACGCGTACGAGTCGAGGCTGTTCTTCGCAGAAATTCGTGACGCCGCCTCGTCGTCCTCCTTTCCGGATCGGAGACCATGCACTCAACCTCTTCCTTGGACAGACGACCCTTGTCATTGGCGATGGTGATGCGGTTCGACTTGCCAGTCGTCTTGTCTGACGCGGACACGTTCAAGATACCTTTGGCGTCGATGTCGAATGTGACCTCGATCTGCGGTACACCACGCGGGGCAGGGGGATACCCGAAAGCTCGAACTTGCCGAGGAGGTTGTTGTCTTTTGTGCGCGCGCGCTCGCCCTCGTAGACTTGGATGAGCACACCAGGCTGGTTGTCCGAGTAGGTAGAGAAGATTTCTGATTTCTTCGTCGGGACAGTCGTATTCCGCTTGATGAGCGGGGTCATGACACCACCAGCGGTCTCGATACTGTAAATCAATTGTCAGTACAACCCTTTGAGTGAGTAAAGTTGAGGATACGAAACATACCCAGTGGAAAGCGGTGCGACGTCGAGCAAAAGGATTTCCTGAGTCTTCTCCGAAGTATCTCCCGAGAGAATGGCGGCTTGGACAGCGGCACCGTAGGCCACAGCCTCGTCGGGGTTGATCGACATGGGCTCCTTGCCATTGAAGAATTCGGAGACGAGCTTGATGATCTTGGGAATACGGGTCGAACCACCTACGAGCATAATCTCGTGCACATTCGACTTGTCGATCTTCGAGTCCCGGAGGACCTTCTCGACGGGGTCGAAGGTGGAACGGAAGAGGCCACCGCAGAGCTCCTCGAAGCGGGCACGGGTGATCGAGGTATAGAAGTCCACGCCCTCATAGAGCGAGTCGATTTCGATCGAGGTCTGGGCGGCTGACGAAGGGTGCGCTTGGCGCGCTGGCAAGCGGTTCGGAGACGACGCATTGCACGGGCATTCGTCGTCAGGTCCTTCTTATGTTTCCGCTTGAACTCGGCATCGAAGTGGTTCACGAGGCGGGAGTCAAAGTCCTCACCACCCAAGTGGGTGTCACCGGCAGTGGCCTTCACCTCGAAGATACCGCCCTCGATGGTCAAAAGGGACACATCGAAAGTACCGCCACCAAGATCGAAGATGAGGACGTTTTTTTTTCGGCCTCGACCTGCTTGTCGAGACCGTAAGCGATTGCAGCGGCGCGCAGTGGGCTCATTGATGATACGGAGGACATTGAGACAGGCGATGATACCAGCGTCTTTGGTTGCTTGTCGCCGTGAGTCATTGAAGTAGGCGGGCACCGTGACGACGGCGCTTGTGACGGTACCACCGAGATACGACTCTGCAATCTCCTTCATTTTGGTGAGGACCATTGACGAGATTTCTTCAGGCGTCTAGAGCGCGATTGTATGAGTTTACATGCGGTAGTGGCTAAGTACAAGAATACTCACGAATTGCTTCGTCTCGCCACGGTATTCGACTTCGATGATGGGCTTTCCGGTCTTAGAGACGACCTTGAAAGGAAGGTGCTTTATGTCGGATTGGACTTCAACATCGTCGAACTTGCGACCGATGAGGCGCTTGGCATCGAAGACGGTGTGGTAGGGGTTCATGGTGATTCTGAGTAACTCCTTTCGTCTCGCTCGCTCCACCAGCATTCTGTCACTCTACTTCCCTCCACTTCTATACTCTTCCAAGGATCAACCGCATCCATGAAGCTCTCTATTACTTTCATTCTCCCCGTTGGCGCGCCTCTCGCACCTGCTGAGGAGTTCTGCGTAGTTGGACAGAACAAATAATGGCCATGGAGTGCACAAGTTCAATAAGATCTCCAGCGCAGGGTCAGTTCATAGCTCGCATTCGCGGCTGGTCAAGTCAAGGCCAAAATTAGCACTCAAATTGATTTTGAATTCGATGGGAAGAACTCCACGTGCCTTATCGTCCGTCCCAGAGCAACGTGGTCACCAACCAAGCTGGGGGTGGACTATGTCTTCGCGCTAGTGGCTGCTGGTGGGAAAGGCATCTTGGTCTGGGGGATCAAGATTAGAGGGTCACAACACGGTTCTGCGATTGGCGCAAGTGGTATCGGCAATCTGTGCTTCTTTATGATAATCATCCATGATGTACTGAATACGACGACCATTACAGTAGTGGCTCATCGACACGGTCCTAGTCACTACAAATAAGGCACCGGCCATCCTAACCCGCGCGATAGACACGTGTGGTCGGTGTAAGGTTGTTCGGTACTCTCACACCCTCGGTTTTGTCATTACCAAAGGGTATGAGACCTTCCTGTTTTCATAATCGCTGTCCTAAGCTCACTTATACTAATTATTTGAAATTCCTGTTTGAGCGGGAGGTCCGTTGGCTGTACAGGGTCCGGACCTGCGAAATTTAGAGAACCCCTCTAAGTCTAGTATCGCAATTGTGCGAGTAGTTAGTGCGACGTAATAACAAGAATAGGGGTGAGTGTTTCGCGACCTCACTGTGGGTTCGCGTAGGCTCAGTCAGGGACCAGTGTTATCAAAACTCACAGAACAATACTTTCGGCATTTGGTTTTTTTCTAAGCTCTCACTCTAAAAGGTGGAGCACTTTGTCCCAAACCCACGTTATTCCTCATTTCTCTGCGCCTGAGAGCACTCTGATGGTCCACCATAGTTATCAATTTGTAATTCCACCTAGTGGGTACTCCAACGTGTTAACGCACCACATGCCCACCCTTTCCAGTTCCGCCAGTTCCGCTCACACTTTATTCTGCTACCCGAGATACGATCTCCATATCATCCTGCGCCCGACCTCCTCTCCATTCAATCCTTGTTCACCTGCGCCGGTCCCCCGCATATATCCCCGTGCGCTCTGCAAGCGTGCGTTTGCAACGCCGTGCTCTCGAGTGTTTGAGTTATAAAGTAGCATTTTACTGTATCAGTTTGGCTTTCGATTAATGTATTGATCCGTCGCGCACCCCGCCTGACCTCGTGTGCCTTCTCCGTCCGGCCACTCGCGACTAGCTTATTCGCCTCTAAATAATCTCTTTGACGGCGCCCCTTTGAGGTAGCTTACAAGTTCAGTATCACCCGTGCGGAGACACCTGTGTTCAAACCGCTATCATTTCATTTGACCAGCTCTTACTTTGATGGTTGTTGTTCAGCAGTTAGAGGGCACAGAAGGAGGACTCAATAAGTTTGGAATACGTCGGACTTCAGTTACGATCTGCACCGTTTTGGGGCTGCTTGTTCTTCGATTCTTTTGGGTTGACATTTTGGGTCATTAAGACTCGTCTCTCCATGGCCGCCCTTGGGGAAGTGGCCAGATATATTCTTTATCGTCGCAAGGAGATGGACGCTATATAGCAGCATACTGGTCGACAGAAATCGGTAGACTGAGGACTGGATTGCGCAACAAACGGCCCATCCGACTCTCCACCGACCACCGGAGGTCCCCATTTGATTCTCTAATACAATATGGGTATTTGATACAATTGAAACTCTTGGTGTGTAGTGTGGGCTATTGTGGGATTCAAGGGGTACCACGTCTCCACCTCGGGTAGCCCTGGATAATGCATTATTTATCAAATGTTTGAGGGCCATTATCATGGGTTCAAGGGCAATGTTAAATTTTCTAATCGTTAATGAGGTCCCAGTCCTTGCTTTGCCTGTCTCAACAAAGGAACAACGCAAAGGGTCGCACACTCTCATTCCAAGCACCGAGTTTCTCATCTTGCCCATCTCCTGATTCCCATGGTTTTAGAAATGGAACAACGTACACCCTCGAACGAACTGTACCCGACCTTGAAGAGGCGCTTATCGAGATATACGAGTGGATAGTCCTATTACTCCCGGTATCACGAAGAAAGTGGCCCTAGCTCTCCAACGCTGCTGGCCACCTCATTTCGGCTTGCAAGCGATGTACGTCCCCTGCTGCCACATTGAGTGCTCGGTCCGACTTGGTGACCCCTTCGCGTAGAACTTTTTTTTGCACATCGGAATGACAGCTCACTGGGTTCCAATGGATTACCTCGCAACGGCAGAGGCGAACCCCCGAATATGCTCTCCAGACCTGCGAAATATAATATGGCCACTGCAGGGCTCTCTTGTCCTTCATCATAGCTCACCAACATGCACCCTAACCAGCACCAATGGACCCTCGGCCAATGGGTGCCCCCACATCCACAGAGTAATCCAGTTGTTTTTGCAAGCACCCTCCTCCTCTACTTCCCCCTTCCGGACCTTTCCCTGACAACCAATGGTCAAATCTCTTCACACCATTCCAAGAGTTTCGGTCTCAGCTTCCAGGTGGAGAGGAACCCGTGGAGGAGTACTGGTGGTAAGTCACTAGGTCCCTTATCATGCACACAACCCCTTCGTAGTACTGCGGCTGATTTGTGTAGATCATGCGCCACTCTTCCCTTCTCCCTACTCTGACCATAGCCCGGACACCGATGCGCGTCTCGCTCAGCGCGATCCCACATCTCCCATAGCCACTCCTCCACCTGACCCCTATTCGGTAATCCAGGAACAGTTTCGCAACGCCCCCTGGAAGCTTGCTGGCGAACTGGAACCGAAGGACCCAACCACGAGTCGATCTGTGCTACATGCACTGCTGGAGGAGCGCACCAATGGATATAAGGCACCCACCTACAAGTGTTGCTTATGTCATAAGGTATTTAAACGTGCGGATCGTGCAATTACGCACCTTCGACACGCGCACTTGGACCACCGTCCCTTCCGGTGCGGAGGAGCTTGTGGGACAAAGGGATGGTGCGAGGAGTTCTGATATGTCATCCTTGGGCCTACCTGATGCCTCTGCAGCCTACAATGCTTCCATTCGCAAGAGAATTTGAGGCCCCATGTCAAACCGAAGAGGGTCGCGTGTTCTTACTGGTCAGTATTCCCTATTCAGTAGGCAGGTACCACTCCTGACTTCGGTCAATAGTCACTACACGTGTCTCCGTCAAAATCTCAAACGTCACAACGACAAATGCCACCCAGAACACCAGAGCATTTGAAATTAGCTCCCATGTGACTGCATTCACAACCGTAATCGGCTTTGTTTGTACCTCCTGTTAGCGTGTTATATTTTCGTGTCATGGTTGCTGTTTCTCCCATGTTTGTCTCATGTTTGTCCCGCCGGCATGTACGTCCCGCCGAGGACCTTTTCCTGGAGGGCATGGCTCTCGGCGTCATCATCAATACAACGGCGGATCTAATGACCCTCTTCGTATACTTGTACTGTCAGGGAGTAGCCAAAATAAACGGTCTGCGCTACGGGCTCAACCTTCTGTAGAGAATTGTAAGAAATTCATAATATATTGTTTACATTGACGTCCTGTTGTACAACGAAAGTGGGAGGTTCGCCGGCCCTCAATCGTACCGAGCTCAAGTGCAAGGTTGAGCTGAGGGTGGCCCAAGTTGAGCAGGGTCTAAACCTCTGCTATTCCACGTGATCAACCTCGTGACCTCTTGTCTTCTTTTTGTATTATTTGAGCCGACAGCTGCTCTGAACTCTTCGGAGATCAGGATACAATTAAATCACCACCAACCATACCGCCAAAGAATACTCGACCACAGAATGATGCTCAAAAGAAGGTTGAAGGTGCATTGGACTTCAACAGCAGGCGCGTCGCAGCAATACACGAATATCGAGAGTGCGAAGCAGCAATTAAAAGAGCTAAACCTTTCTGACGAGAAAGCAAAGCGGAAGGAAGTTAGGAGGAGAGAAATAAAATACAGGAAAGAATAGAGGAAGCGAAAAAGATTTTCAAAGAGATGTGCGATGCAGAGATTCTGGCATGGGAGGAGATCGACGCGACATAGTGGCCCCAAGGGGTGCCAAAATCAAAGCGACCCTCCAAGCCCCATTATTGGAAAGTACACGCGAAGCCATGGCAGCGTCTAGACGATGAGCCGAAGGCTCTCAAGGTACGACCTCCCATGCAAAGATCAGAATTAGAGTGTTGAGATTGTGAAGGAGCAGGATTGACAATGATAAAAGATACTTGTCAACGTAGTTACTGACTCTCTACTTAAGATGTCTTCTGAGATTGGGAACTCGATTTTTCCGACATATCAGGACGGTCTATTTGGGTGCTCCCCGCCCACCCCGATGACCGCGTTGTCGCGCTTCAAAAATTCTGAAACTTCACATACGTACTCTATGTGTTCAAATAAATTTATTTGTGTAATTCCAGAGCTACAGCGCCGAAATCAAACAATGTCGAAAGGTTGCCGAAGATTTGCTGCCAGTTCGGTTCGGCACGCAGAAGAGCATCCATGGCGAGATGCTACCTCCTCCATCTGCGTTATTGCTACATCTGTCGACTTATAGCCCCTCCTCGCCAAGTATTTGCTGGCCGTCATTAGTTCTGCTTCTGCGGTAATTAATGCCAGGGACTTTACGTTTCATGGAGCGCGAAGGATACGGCTTTAGTCCTAATATCTTATTCGCTACATTCCTCGGAGGAGATCTAGGACTGTTTGGTTCGCATATTACTACTCCCATTAATGGTGCCACGTGCGAGCGGCTCCGCACTATGAGAAGGTCACAGAACGGTGCACTCTATCGGCATTCCTTTATTTATCTTTCATTTGTTTTCTCCTCGCAATTTGTTTATCTTAGGCGATCCCCTTTTGTACAAGTGCTTAGGCATCTGCGAACAGGAAGGATGAATGACGTCATATCCTATTATTTAGGCAATCGCTCGCCTAAAAATGAAAACAAATTCGAGAAGTAAATAGTTATTTGAATTGCAATTACACGAACGGTGCATACGGCAAACGACACACACAAATCGACGGAATATCATACAGTCATTTTAATGCTGCAGTGGAGGGGCGGAGAGCGAGAGCGAGAGTCCAAGACCATCAAGCACAACCGTCTACAAAACCAAAGGGGATCACTCGTCTTAGTCGACCTCCTCGACGGACGGGCCATCGTTGCCCGCGGCACCATATCCGCCAGGCGGGCCTCCAGCGCCAGGGAATCCAGCGCCGGGCATACCACCGGGCATACCACCAGGCGGGCCACCAGCAGCGCCATACAACTTCTGCATAATCGGGTTGGCGACCGCCTCGAGTTCCTTCTGCTTCTCCTCGTACTCCTCCTTGCTCGCCTCGGCGGAGACATCGAGCCACTTGATCGTCTCGCTGATCGCGTCGTCGAGTTTCTTCTTATCTGCGGGGTCAAACTTCTCTGCGAGCTTCTCGTCCTGCGTCGAGTTGCGCAGGTTGTACGCGTACGACTCGAGGCTGTTCTTCGCCGAAATTCGCGACGCCGCCTCGTCGTCCTCCTTCTTGTACTTCTCCGCATCGGAGACCATGCGCTCGATTTCTTCCTTGGACAGACGACCCTTGTCATTGGTGATGGTGATGCGGTTCGACTTGCCAGTCGTCTTGTCTGACGCGGACACGTTCAGGATACCGTTGGCGTCGA
>Ga0307515_10017206_pt1 | contig 13188 bp, 10 predicted proteins | sample 17_EM_MG_FD_194513 | JGI IMG/M metagenome (GOLD analysis project Ga0307515, IMG submission 194513) | Populus trichocarpa ectomycorrhiza microbial communities from riparian zone in the Pacific Northwest, United States - 17_EM | ecosystem: Host-associated > Plants > Roots > Unclassified | place...
TCGTCTCCTTGCGCACCAGGTGCACGATCAGCTTCAGGCGCATCTTGCGGCGCACCGCGGTCTCGCCGAAGATGGCCTTGATGTCGAGCAGGCCGATGCCCCGCACCTCGAGCAGGTTCAGCAGCAGATCCGGGCAGCGGCCCTCGAGCCCGGTCTGAGATACACGGTAAAGATCGACCGCATCGTCCGCCACCAGGCCGTGGCCGCGCGAGATCAGTTCCAGGCCGAGCTCACTCTTGCCCAGGCCCGATTCGCCGGTGATCAGCACGCCCACGCCGAGGATGTCCATGAACACGCCGTGGCGCGTGGTGCGCTCGGCGAAGTGCATGCTGAGGTAGCTGCGCACCACGTCGATGACATGGCCGGCGGACTCGCCGGTCGCGAACAGCGGGATGTCGGCGCGGTCGCACATCGCGACCAGCTTGTCGGGCGGTGTTTCGGCATCCGCGACGATCAGCACCGGCGGCTCCAGCGTGACGATGCGCGAGATGCGGCGCTCGGCGACGTCGGCCGTGCTCTGGCTCAGGTAGGCGACCTCGCGCCGCCCGACGATCTGCACCCGATACGGGTGGATGTAGTTCAGGTAGCCGACCAGGTCGGCCGCTGACTGCGCGTTGCGCACCGCGGACTCGTCGAAGCGCCGCTCCGGGTGGGCGTGGCCGGCAATCCACTCCCAGCGCAGGATCGTGCGGTGCTCTTCGAATAGCGCCTCGGCGCTGATGACGGTCGGTTTCATGGCGCGCCCGGTGCGCAATACCGCACCACCCCCCGAGGGGGTGCGGGCCGGCCGAGGCCTACAAGGTGGGCCTCTTCGTGGCCCATGGCGGCCCGGCGCTCGGCCCGCGCGTCACCGGCGGGAAGGCGCATCTGTCAAGCCACCGATTTCAACGGTTCCCAGTTGGCGATCAGCTGGTGCACCGCGGCCGCGTCGGGCTCGGTCTTCAGGCGCTCGCGCAGTTCGCGGTCCGACAGCATCTCGGCGATCTCGGAGAGGATTTCGAGGTGGCGCTGGGTCGCGGCTTCGGGCACGAGCAGGAAGATCAGCAGGCCGACCGGGGCGTCGTCTGGCGCATCGAACGGGATCGGCTGCTGTACGCGCAGCACCGCGGCGAGCGGGTTCTTCAGGCCCTTGATGCGGCCGTGCGGGATCGCGACGCCATGGCCGAGCCCGGTCGAACCCAACCGCTCGCGGGCGAACAGGTTGTCGGTGACGGTCGCGCGCGCGATCGCGTGCTGGTTCTCGAACACCAGGCCCGCGTGCTCGAAAGCGCGCTTCTTGCTGGTGGCGTCGACATCGACCAGCACGTTGCTGGCAGGCAGGATGGCAGCGAGGCGATTCATCTGTGGCACACGAGACAAGGATTCGGCCTCGGAGTCGGCGCAGCGACCACGGGGGTGAAAATGGGGTCGTCAATTATGAAGTGCATGCCGCCGTGGAGGGCAAGCTCCGGCAGGGCTCGATGCAAGATTGTGCATCTGGTGCTGCATCGCAGCAACGATGTGCGACCCCTCGGTCATGGGGAAATGACTCCGGCATCAAAAAAGCGGCCCGCAGGCCGCCTTGGATGACACGTTGCCAGGGGTTTGATCGATCAAACCGGTGCGGTGTCGATCCGTTTCGCGGACGCGTGATGGTGATCCTGCACCTTGTCCTTGTGGCGGCACACCTGGCGATCGAGCTTGTCCATCAGCTGATCGATCGCGGCGTACAGGTCTTCACTCGATTGCTCGACGAAGATGTCCTTGCCCTTCACATGGAGGGTGACCTCGGCCTTTTGTCGACGTTCCTTCTCTTTTAGTTTCTCCACCGACAGCAGCACGTTGATGTCGACCACTTGGTCGAAATGGCGCGTGACCCGATCCAGCTTTGTGAGTACGTACTCTCTCAGAGCGGGAGTCACTTCAAGGTGATGGCCGCTGATGGTCAAGTTCATGGGGGCGTCCTTTTGCAGGGGTGGGGGAGGCGGGAGCGGGCAGAGGAGGCGGGTGCGAGGCGGGTGGGCGCGGGGCCGTTCGAGACCAGTGTGCCAACCTTCCGCCCCTGTGACAAGCGCATGAAACGGTTGCTCACCAGACCCTTTTTCGGGGCCGGAAACCGTGCCAAAGTGGCGCCGAGACGGGGTATCGCGGGTGCAATAATCCAAGGCTGTGCCGCAGCGAAGTTCTTGGGCTCTCGCGCCTCGCGGTCGTCGCCAACCTCGGCCAACCCCGTGCCCGCATGCTCAACGTCTTCACGCTGGCCAATGGCCGGCTCGCCCAGGAAGAGATCGACAGCCTGGACGCGCTCGCCCAGGTCATGACGCGCACGCGGCCGGTGTGGGTCGACCTCGATGCGCCCACGGCCGACGAGAAGGGCTGGATCGCCCAGCACTTCGGCGTCACTATCCCCGAGGATGCGGTCGACGACGACCTCGAAGAATCCGCCCGCTTCTACGAAGAAGACAACGGCGAACTGCACATCCGTTCCGACTTCCTGATCGACGATGACGAAGCCCCGCGCAACGTGCGCGTCGCCTTCATCCTCTATCAAGGCGTGCTGTTCTCGATCCACGGCGAAGAGCTGCCGGTGTTCCGCCTGCTGCGACTGCGCGCGCGGCGCATTCCGGCGCTGATCGAGGATGCGAAGGACGTGCTGCTCAAGCTCTATGACGCGGATGCCGAGTACAGCGCCGATGCGCTCGAAGGCATCTACGACAGCCTCGAGAAGGTCAGCGCCCGCGTGCTCAAGCAGGACGTGAACGACCAGGCCGCGGGCGAGGCGCTGAACGCGATCGCGCGCGAGGAGGACCTGAACGGCCGCATCCGCCGCAACGTGATGGACACGCGCCGCGCGGTCAGCTTCATGATGCGCAGCCGCATGCTCAACGCGGAGCAGTTCGAGGAGGCGCGGCAGATCCTGCGCGACATCGATTCGCTCGACAGCCACAGCACCTTCCTGTTCGACAAGATCAACTTCCTGATGAACGCGACCGTCGGCTTCATCAACATCAACCAGAACAAGATCATCAAGATCTTCTCGGTCGCCAGCGTCGCCCTCCTGCCGCCGACCCTGATCGCGAGCATCTACGGCATGAACTTCAGGGTCATGCCGGAGCTGGGCTGGTCGTGGGGCTATCCGTTCGCATTGGCGCTGATGCTGGCGTCGGTGGCGGCGCCGTTCATCTTCTTCCGGCGCAAGGGCTGGTTGAGGTAGGCGCGGAGCGCGCGCTGTGCGGCGCGCCCCGGCATGGATAAGAGTGTTGCGAAGCGCTCCCGGGGGAATCAGGGAGGGAGGAGGGAGGAGATCAACCGCCCGGGGCTTGCAGCCGGCCGGAGCCGGTGGCTTCGCAACAGAAAACAAATTCGCCGATCGCGATCCGGTTTGGAGGTGCCCACGCTTGCAGAGTTCCCTGCAATTCATCGCAAAGTGAGCTCGGGCGCGCAAGTTCTGTAACAACTGAGTTTGACTGCGCGGCGACGAAGGCTCGATGGCGATCGGCACTGACGCGGGACTGTCATCCGCCGCAGACTAGAATCCGCCGACTACAAGGCTTGCCATGATTTATCCCGAACTTTTCAAGCAGCTCGAGGCGGTCCGCTGGAACATGGACAAGGACATCCCTTGGGACCATTTCGATGCCAGCAAGCTGACCGACGAGCAGGCGCAGACGATCAAGATGAACGCCATCACCGAGTGGGCGGCGTTGCCGGCCACCGAGATGTTCCTGCGCGACAACAAGGACGACGCCGACTTCTGCGGCTTCATGAGCGTCTGGTTCTTCGAGGAGCAGAAGCACTCGCTGGTGCTGATGGAGTACCTGCGCCGCTTCCGGCCCGACCTCGTGCCGACCGAGGCCGAGCTGCAGGAGGTGCGCTTCGAGTTCGACCCGGCGCCGGCGCTCGAGACGCTGATGCTGCATTTCTGCGGCGAGATCCGCCTGAACCACTGGTACCGCCGTGCCGCCGAATGGCACACCGAGCCGGTGATCCAGGCCATTTACGAAACCCTCGCGCGCGACGAAGCGCGCCACGGCGGCGCCTACCTGCGCTACATGAAGCGCGCGCTGCAGAAGTTCGGCGACGAGGCGCGCGCCGCGTTCGCGAAGGTCGGCGTGCTGATGGCGAGCGCGCGCCGCACCGCGCAGGCGCTGCACCCGACCAACCTGCACGTGAACATCAAGCTGTTCCCGCGCGACACGGTGCAAAGCCGCCTGCCCAACCCCGAGTGGCTGGAGCAGTGGCTGGACAAGCAGATCCAGTTCGACGCCGTCTGGGAGACCAAGGTCGTCGAGCGCATCCTGCACAACATGAGCCTGCTGATGGAGCGCAGCTTCGCCAGCGTCCAGGAGCTCAACCGCTTCCGCAAGGAGGTGACCGCGGCGCTCGCCGCCGCGGCGCGGCCTGCGGCCGCCGCTTCCGGCACGAGCTGAGGCGCCACGGCTGGCGCTCAGCCGGTCTTCGCCGCGGCGGCGCGCTCCTGATCCGCCTTGCGGTCCGCCGTGACACGCTGCGCGCTCGGCCGTTCGCCAACCCGCTTGCCGTAAGCCTTCCAGTCGATGCCGGCGGCCGCGAGCAGGTCCTCGCCGTAGACGGCGCGCGTCGCCATCGCGACGACCGGCAGGCTCGCCCACGCGGCGCAATCGGCCTGTGTGAACGTGTCGCCAGCGACGTAGGGCGCAAACTTCGCGAGGCGCTTGAAGCCGGCGATGTTGATCGTCAGCAGCTTGCGCAGCCGTTCGGCATTGGCCTCGCTCAGCTCGCCGCCGAAGAACGCCTTCGGGTACAGCTGGCGCGCGGCCAGCTCCAGGTGCAGCTCGATGAAGGTCGTGAGCTCGCGTACCTTGGCCGCCTGCCACGGATCGGCCGGCATCAGCGGCGGTGTCGGGTGGCGGGCTTCGATGTAGTCCATGATGACCTGGCTCTCGCACAGCGTGCCATGCTCGGTGCGGATGAACGGCACCTTGCCGAGCGGCGTCGCCTCGAGCACCAGTTCGCTCTTCTTGCCGCTCGGAACCAGCTCCTCGGTGAAGGCCACGCCTTTTTCGAGCAGCGCGAGCTTGACCTTGTTGTAGTAGTTCGACGCCGTGAAGCCGCAGAGCACGAACATGGGGAGTCTCCTGTTGTCGATTGATCTGGCGCGAGTCTAGAGCGCGCCGGTGCCGCGCCTGCCACGCAGGCGACAATCGGCGCATGCCTGCCACCTCCTTCCTCGACAAGCTCTGCACGCGTGCCGATCTGGCCGCACGCGTGGCTGCGCTCGCGCAGCCGCTGGTGTTCACGAACGGCGTGTTCGACATCCTGCACCGCGGCCATGTCAGCTACCTCGCGCAGGCACGCGCGCTCGGTGCGAGCCTGGTGATCGGTCTGAACAGCGATGCGTCGGCGCGCGGGCTCGGCAAGGGCCCGGACCGTCCGCTCAACGCCGAGCTCGATCGTGCCTGCGTGCTCGCCGCGCTGGAAAGCGTCAGCCTCGTGACCTTGTTCGACGAGGCCACGCCGGTCGAGCTGCTGAAGCTCGTGCGACCGCAGCTCTACGTGAAGGGCGGCGACTACGACGTCGAGGCGCTCGAAGAGACGCGCTGCGTGCGCAGCTGGGGTGGCGACGCGAAGGCGCTGCCCTTCGTCGCCGGCTACTCGACGACCGCGCTGGTGCGTCGCATCCGCAGCTGATGACGATCAGCCCGGGCCGCGCGCACGCAGCTGGCGCGCCGGGTACGCGATCGTGCGCTCGGCCCACTGCGTGAAGCGCCCGGCCTCGGCCGAGCTTTCCTTGCGCAGGTGCGCGATCAGCGCGACGTCGCTGAAATGCGGTTCCGCAGGCTCGCCAATCAGCCGCCAGCCGTTCGGGTAGGTCAGCGCGAGCGCGCCGTCGCTGGCGGTGAAGCCGACGATGCGGCGCACGTCCGCGACGCGCACCCAGCGCACGTGCGCGTCGTCCTCGATCACCTGCACCGGGGTGCCGCGGTACACGTAGTGCCGGCCTTCGAGCGGGCGCCAGATCAGCACGCGCGTCTGGTGGCGCAGGTCGCTCATCAGATCGAGCAGCGGTTTGGCCAGCAGCACGCCGTACAGCGGGGCGGTGCAGACCATGGTCACCAACCCGCCCAGCCGCCACGCGCACCACGAGACCAGCCCGCACAGCGCGAGCCGCCACGCGATGCGCGCGACCGCGGTGTCGTTCATCACGCGCGGCGATTCACCAGCACGATGCCTGTGGCGACCGCGAGCAGCGCGACCACCAGCCGTGTCGTGATTGCCTCGCCGAGCAGCAGCGCGCCCAGCACCAGCCCGAACACCGGCGTGAGCAGCGTGAACGACGCGAGCCGTGTCGCCGGGTAGTGGCCGATCAGCCAGAACCACAGCAGATAGCTGAACGCGGTGACGATGACGATCTGGAACGCCATCGAACCCCAGGCCAGCGGCGACAGCGTCGCCGGCAGCTTCGCGCCCATCGCCAGCGCAGCAACCAGCAGGATGACCGCGGAGACCGCGAGCTGGTACAGCAGCGTCTTCTCCGCCGAGGCGCCCGAGAGCGGGCTGGCGCGGATCGCCAGCGTCGTCGCACCCCACAGCACGCCGGCGACGACACCGAGCGCGTCGCCGAGCAACTGGCGCGGTCCGGCCGCGGGTGCATTGAAGCCCTCTTCGAAGGCGCACGCGACACCCGCGAATGCGATCAGCAGCCCGACCATCTGGACGCGCGACAAGCGCTCGCTGCGGGCGATGAACGGCATGCCCAGCGCCACGACGAAGGGCGAGATGTAGATGAACACGACCATGCGCGACGCGGTCGTGTACTGCAGCCCGATGAAGATGCACAGGAACTCGGCGCCGAACAACGCGCCTGCGAGCAGGCCGCCGCGCAGCGTCGCGTCGCGGGTGAACATCGGGATGCCGCGAAGCAGCGCCCACAGCCAGACCAGCAGCGCGCCGCCGGCCGAGCGCGCCGCGGCCTGCCACAGCGCCGGCACTTCGGGCATCGCAGCCTTCGCCGCGACCTGGTTCAGGCCCCACAGAAAACAGCAGAACACGAGCGTGGACACGGCCAGCGTGTCGAGGTGGGTCTTGCGTTCGGTCATCGGGAGGCCGCGCGGCGTGGTGCGATCAGCGCGACGAGCGCGCACAGCGCCCCGGCGAGCGCGCCGGTGGCGTGGACGAAGGGCGCGACGGCAATGTCCCAGCCCTCGGGGTGTCGCAATATCGCGCCCCACGGCGACTCGCTCAGCAGCTTGGCGACGAAGCCGACGGCGACGACCACGCCGACCCAGCGCTGCGCGCGGGTGCGGCCGCTCGCCAGCACCCACACGACGAGCGCCGCGATGCCCGCGTGCACCACGCCCGACAGGCCGCCGTAGTGCATCAGCTCGGGCCGCACCAGCAGCGCCAGGTGCGTGAGCGGCCAGGCTGCGAGCCAGGCCCAGGCCAGGCGCGCCGGCATCATCGCGGCGATGCCGCAGACGCCGGTGAGCGCGATGCCCGCGAGGTTGCCGATCAGGTGCGCGCCGCTGTAGTGCACGCCGACCGCGCTGAACGCGCGCCACGGTTGGATCCAGGCGAGCGCCGGTTGCCAGTCGATCGACTCACGCGGTAGCGCCCAACCCGCGATCGCGCAGACCGCGAACAGCGTGGCGACGCCGACCCAGGCCGCGTACGGCCGACTGGCCCACGGGCTCAAGAGGCCGTTGCGCCGAACACCGTGCGCCACAGGGCGAGCACCGCGTCGCGCTGCCCGACCATCGTGTCGGGGTCGACCTGCGTCGGTTGTTCGTCGAGGCGCGCCTGGTGCTGCGCGCGGCGCAGTTCGCGGTAGGCATCGGCGGCGGCATCGCCGATCGGCGCGGGCAGCAGCCCGTAGAGCTGCGCGCGCTGCAGCAGCGCGATGTTGCCGACGTCGTCGAGCAGGCCGGGGTGCGTCGCGCCGTGGGCGAGCACGAGGGTCTGCACCGCAAACTCGGCGTCCATCATGCCGCCGGCGCTGTGCTTGACGTCGAAGCGCCCGTTGCGCACCGGATGCGCGCTGCGCACCTTCTCGCGCATCGCGACGACCTCGGCGTGCAGCGCGGTCACATCGCGCGGCGCGCACAGCACGGTGCGCCGCACCGCGTCGAAACGCGGCTCCAGCGCACGCCAGCCGGCGCACCAGCGCGCACGCGTCAGCGCCTGGTGCTCCCAGGTCCACGCGGTGTTGCCGCCGCGGCCGGTCTGGTAGCGCTCGAACGACGCGAGCGAGGTCACGAGCAGGCCCGAGTTGCCGTTCGGCCGCAGCGCGGTGTCGATGTCGAACAGCTCGCCCGCGGCGGTGCGCAGCGTCAGCCAGCCGATGAGCTTGCGCACGAACGCGCCGTAGACCTCGGCCGCGCGGTCGGCGTCGGGCTCGTCGGCATCGTCGTACAGGAACACCACGTCGAGATCGCTGCCGTAGCCGAGCTCCTTGCCGCCGAGCTTGCCGTAGGCGATCACCGCGAGGCGCGGCTCGTCGAGGTGGGCCTGCTTCAGGTGCCGCCAGGCCCAGCGCATCGCGATCGAGAGTGTGGCGTCGGCCAGCGCCGACAGGTCATCGGCGACCTGCTCGACCGTGATCTCGCGCTCGACGTCGCGCACCAGTGTGCGGAAGACCTCGGCATGGTGGGCGCGGCGCAGCGTGTCGAGCAGCGATTCTTCGTCGGCCGGGCCGGAACGCTCCCAGGCCTCATGGCGATCGTCGAGTTCGCGCGCGAACTCGGCCGGGTCGAAGCGGCCATGCAGCAGGCGCTGGTCGGCGAGCTCGTCGATCACGCCCGGGTGCAGCATCAGGTAGCGCATCGGCCAGCGCGCCAGGCCGAGCAGGCGCAGCAGCCGCGTCTGCACCTCGGGCCGCTCGACCAGCATCGCGAGGTAGCTCTCGCGCCGCAGCAGCGGTTCGATCCAGTCGACGAAACGCGTCGCGGCCGCCATCGTGCAGCGCTCGTCCTTTACTGCCTGCGCGGCGCGCTTGATCAAGCGCGCCAGGCGCAGCTTGCTGTCGTCGCGCAGCATCTGGATCTTCGGCTGCTCGCGCCACGGCCGTACGCGCGCCGCGAGTTCGGGCGGCAGGTGCTCCAGGAAGGCCTCGCTGTCCACCGGCGCCGGCGGCCCGTTGCAGCTCTTGCAGCCGTTCCCGGCATTCGCGCCGCTCGCGGGCGCGCGGCCGTCGTGCAGCAGCGCGTCGAACTCGGTCGCGACGAACTCGCGCACCTCGCCGAGCTTGTCGAGCAGCTCGCACGCGTCGTTGTTGCAGACCAGGCCGAGGCTGCACGCGATCCAGTTCAGATCGGCGTCGTTCGTCGGCAGCAGATGGGTCTGCTGGTCGTCGAGGTATTGGATCCGGTGCTCGACCCGGCGCAGGAACTCATACGCCTCGGCCAGCTTCTCGGCGCTCGCCGGCTTCATCAGCCCGCCGGCAGCGAGCTTGGTCAGCGACTTCAAGGTCGAGCGCGTGCGGATCTCGGGGAACTGCCCGCCGCGCGCGACCAGCAGCAGCTGCACGATGAACTCGATCTCGCGGATGCCGCCGCGCGACAGCTTCACGTCGTTCGCGCGCTCGGGCCGGCCCGCGGCGCGGCGCTGCGCTTCCTCGCGCACCTTGGCATGAAGCTGGCGCAGGCCCTCGAACACACCGTAGTCGAGGTAGCGCCGGTAGACGAAGGCGGTGACGAGGCTGCGCAGCGCGAGCGCGCGACCGTTCAACACGCTCGCGCGCGGCGCGACGATGCGGCTCTTCAGCCAGGCAAAGCGCTCCCATTCGCGGCCCTGGACCTGCAGGTATTCCTCGAGCATCGCCATGCTCACCGCAGGCGGGCCGGAGTGGCCATTCGGCCGCAGCATCAGGTCGACCCGGAACACGAAACCGTCCTCGGTCGTGTCGCCGATCAGCGTGTACAGGTTCTTCGCGACCTGTGCAAAGTATTCGTGCGCGCTGATGGACCGGGCACCATCGGTCTGGCCGCCTTCTTCGTAGACGTAGATCAGATCGATATCCGACGACACATTCAGCTCGCGCGCGCCGAGCTTGCCCATGCCGACGACCCAGAAGTCGATCGCGTCGCCCTGTGCATTGCGCGGTGCACCATAGCGCTCGTCCGCATCGAGCCGGGACTGGGCGAGCGCGCGGTCGAGGGTGACCTCGGCCAGCTCGGTCATCGCGCGCGTGATGTCGGTCATGGCCGCGCCATGCTCGATGTCGAGCACCGCGAGCCGCTCCAGCACCAACTGGCGCGCCACGCGCATCGCGCTCGCGAGCGTGCGGCCATCGGTGCAAAGGCGGTCGATCAGCGCCGCGATGCTGTCGCCCGTCGGCAGGCCGGCGGCAAGCAGTGGCAGTTCGGCCGGATAGCGGCGCCGGATGCGCTGCACGAAGCGGCTGTGGTCGGCGGCGGCGGGGAAGTCGATGCCCGAGGCGGAGACAGGAAGTAACGTGCTTGAACCCATGGGCGCCGAAGGGGTCTGTGCTAGATTGATCGATCAGTCTTTCGCCGATCTGGCTGGCGCACCGATGTCTTCATGTCTCTGATTCCGCCCGCCACGTCCACCTTCGATGCCTTTGCCCCGCGCTGGGTGCGCGTGCGATGGGTTGCGCGCGCGCTGCTCGGGGTCGTCATCATCGCGTGGAGCTTATTGCTGATCGCGTGGCTGACACTCCATTGGGGGATTCTGCCCCACATCCAGCAATGGCGTGAGCCGATCCAGGAGCGGGCGAGCAAGGCACTCGGGGTTCCGGTGCGGATCGGCCAGATCGAGGTGCGGTCCCGAGGCTGGGCGCCGACCTTCGAGCTGCGCGAAGTCGTGCTGCTCGACGCCGACCAGCGCCCCGCGCTGCGCCTGCCGCGCGTGTCGGCCGCGGTTTCGTTGCGCTCGCTGCTCTCGTTCGAGCTGCGCTTCGAGCAGTTGCTGATCGAGGGGGCCGAACTCGAGGTGCGGCGCGACGCTGCCGGCCGCATTTTCGTGGCCGGACTGAAGCTCGGCGCCGACGAGCTCGACCCGAACCAGGGCAGCGCCGCGGCCGATTGGTTCTTCGCCCAGCACGAATTCGTCGTCCGCGCCGGTGCGCTGCGCTGGATCGACGAACTGCGCGGCGCGGCGCCGCTGGCGCTCGGCGACGTGCAGCTCGTCGTGCGCAACGGCCTGCGCTACCACCACATCCGCATCGACGCGACGCCCCCGCCCGAATGGGGCGAGCGCTTCATGGCCACCGGCCGCTTCACCCAGCCACTGCTGGCGCGCCGCGGTGACTGGCGGCGCTGGAGCGGCAGCGCCTTCGCGTCGCTGCCGCGCGCCGATGTGCGCGAGCTGCGCCGGCACGTCACGCTGCCGTTCGAACTCAGCGAGGGCGAGGGCGCGCTGCGCGCCTGGTTCGAACTGAAGGACGGCGAGCCCAACGCGGCGACCATCGATGTGGCGCTGCGCGCCGTCAGGCTGCGCCTCGCGCCGCAAGTGGACCCGCTCAGCTTCGAGGAAGTACAGGGCCGTGTGATCGCACAGCGCACCGCCGAGGGCGTGACGCTCGCGGTGCAGCGCGCCAGCTTCCAGACCGGCGACAACATCCGCTGGCCCGAGGGCGACATGAAGCTCACCTGGCGCCAGCGCGAAGGCCAGCCGGCCAGCGGCGGCGAGTTCAGCGCGCAACGGCTCGATGTCGGGCTGATGGCGCAGATTGCCTCGCGCGTCCCGCTCGGCGAGGCGCTGAGCAAGCTGCTCGGGGAACTGCAGCCGCGCGGCGTGATCGGGAACCTGAACGCCCGCTGGGACGGCCCGCTCGACGCGCCCGCCCACTACAAGGTCTCGGGCGGTTTGAGCGGGCTCTCGCTGGCCGCGCGCCCGTCCAGCGAGGCCGGCGGCGTCGGGCGGCCAGGGCTGCGCAACGCGAGCATCGAACTCGACGCGACCGACACCGGAGGCGAAGCGAACATCGCGATCACGAACGGCGGCCTCGACCTGCCCGGCGTGTTCGACGACCCGCAGCTGCCGCTCGACCAGCTCACCGCGCAGCTGCAGTGGAAGATCGAGCCGTCCAAGGTCGCCGGGCAGCCGCCGAAGATCACGGTCCAGGTCCAGAACGCCCAGTTCGCGAACCCGGACGCGAGCGGCGAGCTCAGCGCGTCGTGGAGCCCGGGCGCCGGGAGCGGCATCGCGCGCGGCGGGCGTTACCCGGGCCGGCTCGAGCTCGACGCGAAGCTCAGCAACGGCCGCGCCGAACGCACCTGGCGCTACCTGCCGCTGGGCATCGGGCGCGACGCGCGCGACTACGTGCAGCACGCGGTGCAGGGCGGCAAGCTCGTCAGCGCGAGCTTCCGCGTCAAGGGCGACCTGTGGGACTTCCCGTTCTACAACGCGAAGAGCAGCAAGGACGGCGAGTTCCGCATCGCCGCGAAGATCGAGGATGCGCTCTACGCGTTCGTGCCGAGCTCGCCCGCGAGTGGCGGCGCCGCGGGCTACGCCTCGCCGTGGCCGGCGCTCGCGAAGGTCGACGTCGACCTCGCGATCGACCGTGGCACGCTGAGCTTCAGCAATGGCCGCGCGCAACTCGGCAACCTCGAGTTCCGCGGCGTGCAGGGCGCGATCCGCAACCTCGAGACCGAAGGCCAGCTCGCCCTCGACGCGAACGCCCGCGGGCCGCTCGGCGAGATGCTGCGCGTGGTCAACACGACGCCGGTGGGCGGCTGGATCGGCAAGGCGCTCGACACCAGTACCGGCAGCGGCAACGCCGAGCTCAAGCTCAAGCTCGGCGTGCCGCTGAACCACGTCGACAACGCCAGTGCACAGGGCAGCGTCGTGCTGAATGGCAACGATGTGCGCATCACCCCCGACAGCCCGCTGCTGGGCAGTGCGAAAGGCCGGGTCGACTTCACGCACAAGAGCTTTGCGGTGGTCGGTGCGAGCGCGAAAGTCTACGGCGGCGACATCAGCTTCGACGGCGGCTCGCAGGCCGACGGCACGCTGCGCTTCAACGGCCAGGGGACCATCACCGCCGACGGGCTGCGCCGCGCCACCGAACTCGGTCAGGTCGCACGCATCGCGACCGCACTCAACGGGCAGGCCGCGTACCGTGCGAGCCTCGGCTTCGTGCATGGCGCGCCGGAAATCAACGTCAGCAGCAACCTCGTCGGGCTGGCCGTCAACCTGCCCGCGCCGCTGGCCAAGGCGGCCGATGCGCCGCTCGCGATGCGCTACCAGAGCAGCCTCGAGCCGCCGGTC
>Ga0307515_10017207_pt1 | contig 13186 bp, 14 predicted proteins | sample 17_EM_MG_FD_194513 | JGI IMG/M metagenome (GOLD analysis project Ga0307515, IMG submission 194513) | Populus trichocarpa ectomycorrhiza microbial communities from riparian zone in the Pacific Northwest, United States - 17_EM | ecosystem: Host-associated > Plants > Roots > Unclassified | place...
TTTCTTCGTCGGTCCGTCAATGGGCGCGTGTGCAAGACGGTCAAACCTGGAAGGTAAAGGTGAGTAACATGTTTCGGTCGCGAAAGTGTCGTACGTACGTTCCGTTGCGGTATTTTCGGATGAGCTTGTGTTCTTCTGAATACTTGACATCGTCCAAAGCGTCGATCCAGGCTCCCCTAGTATGTGATCAGCTGATAGGTATATGGAAAGGGACACCGTAGCACTTTACCTTGTTCAGGATAAGTGCGTCTTCGATGTCATAGCCCGAGTGACTCATAATCCCCAGTCGCGTTCTGCCCTGCTGGAAGATTGTCGAATCCAACAAACTCGATAGTCTTTGTCTTGAACATGCGCTGTTGTGGGTACACCAACAGATACAACAGTCATCGATGCAGTTGAGCTGGTTGAATGCAATCGCCCCGATGGCTTGCTTCCCCATGGCACATTAGTAGACATTACGAGGTGACTGGTTGTGATGTGAGTAGGGAATAAGTCCAGCGAAGGCACCCAGGATTTTGAATGGTTTGATTTCTAAATCAGTCGTCGAAGTCTCAATTTGGTCCTCGTAAAGTGCGATGTGTGAGCCGTTCACCTCGTTGACGCCCACGTATTCCACTAGTCCACAGCTCATTTTGCTGGCTTTCAGGAACTAGGACGGAGGTGAGTGCTGCCCTGGACTACAAGGAGGAACGAATGGGCCCGGATATGCTCACTAGTCACCTTCGGTCGCATGTGTTCGACGATGATCAACTGCGGGCAGATTCGTCTACCGTCACTTGCAATATTGACCGTTTTGTGGTGTGAATACCGACAAACTCGTTGGTCTTGCCGGCACGCTTCAACGTACGGAGCTGAGCAACAAACCTGGCAGGGAACCGAGTAATACCAACGATGGGACCGTTGATGTGAACTACGAAGGAGGTCGGTCCGTAGATTTCCGTGCCCGTGGACATCACAAAGTCTGGGAGAGCAGTATGAGTCATCGAGCTGGATAAAAGAACACTCTTCTTACCTTCAATATCTAGTAGAGTAGCAATCCGCAATATTGGTTCCTCCTCGACATCCATCGTAATGTGGGTCATCAACGCGAGGTCATTGGCCAGCCCGCACGCTTCCCCTTCAGGTGTATTGCTAGGGCATGATATACCCCATTGATTCGGTTGAGGCGCTCTTGGTCCGCTGACTTTTCTCGTCTTCTCGAATTGGGACGAAATTTGGGTCATCATCCCTGGTGCTAATATGAAGGACAGGCAGCTGAGGATGTGCGTGATCACGGTGCGTTCCATCTTGAATCGCTTGAGAGACCAGTTGCCGGGAGGGTTTGGTTGGCCAATTGCGAGAATTGTCTTGTGCGCATCGAATTCGGTTGTTCGAGAGGGTTTCTTTAGGACTTTATCGATCGCCAGTTTCAAGTTGGCGTTCCAGTTCTTGAAGAGATCCTCGAAAAGCAGTGAAAGGAGTTGACCAGCACTGAGAAGGAAAGCTGTTTCAACGTCATTATTAAATGAGATATAGTCAGCTCACAATTCTATTCCCTTGTTGCCTACTTAATCTCTGTCATCCACTAATGATTGGCCATACAGAATCGCCGAGTCATGGTTGCAACATAGTGCCTTGGAAGTCAAATCGAGATTGACAACCGGTACGTGCGTCGAGACAATCATGACCGATGACTCCATGCCCTCCTCCCAAGCCGGTCTGCGCGGTCCAGCCACCTTCCGAATAACACGCATTCGATTCTCTTACTTGCTGCGTTGTGAAGATACCGAGCTTGGCCGCTCCCTCAAGGTTGGGAGAGAATGCTCCTTGGTATGACTCGGTATTTCGAGCGCAGAGAAGGAGGATTGACGCCTAGTGCTTTCAGTGCAACGGCGATAGGAACGTCTTCTGTGAAAGAGTTATGCTTGAGAAAAATAAGTCCCTTCATCATGGCCACGTACGTCTTCGACTTGAAACCGGAGTGGGTTGGCGTGGCTATAAAATTTATATTCAGGCTGGTTCGTGGGAGCGGACAGACTCACGAAGTCACGAGGCAGACGCGATCTCCTTCGAGCTATCTGTCTTGAACAAGATTCGATTCTTGCTCAACTGCTCCTGAACCGAAAATGACCTTCTCCGTGCCTTCAACGAAGAAATAACCCCCGGATCGAGTGAGCAATCAGACATGGTAGCAAGTTGCGCCTCGAACTTGCCACTGAGCACGCACTTGTTGCTCCCGAGCATGATCGGTATGCGGGCCAGCATAACGCGCGGCCGTTAGATGCGCTTGCTCCCCCGCGGATACTCGATATCGACAAATACGGGTGCAGATTACATTGTGTCCCTCAGCCTCCATTCCTGTTGTGTGACGGGCCAGTCCCCACCGCGACCTCCATGGTCGTCTCACTCCGGCATACCGAGATAGATATTGGTGTAGACGAGCAAAAAAATTGGATCGACGTCTGAGGTAACACGGTTGTTCGCGTTGAGGATGTCCTTAAAATCGTGGTCGACAAAATAATCAAACGAGTCGATGTGTTGTTTGACGAGTCCTTTGACTTTGAGGAACGCGGGGAGTAGCCATTTGTCTTTTGCTGTCTTGACTGGATCCGAAAGACAGACTCGTCTATAGAACTTTTGTGGATTCGTCCAGTCTTCGTTTTCTTCTGTTGCAGTCACTGCACACTTAGGAAGAAGAGTCAATTGAGGCAGTAATGCTTCCTCTATGTAATATTACTGTACCTTGTGTCTGGTAAATATGAGCAATCGGGGGCGTTAGAATACTGGGAAGTGTTCAATTTTTTGCCAGCTAATTTCGAAGGTTGCGCTTGGTCAGGCTGAATATTTTGCGTTATTCAGGGCCGATTTGTGCAGACCTGGCAGTAATGGTCCGTCCGTGAAGGCTGATCAGAACGCCTCTGAATGGGACAGGTTCAAGATGTGGACCACATCGTCGAGAGACGTAACTGAAACGCAAGTATAAGTCCTTAGTCTCCATGAACTCTCCCTAGATCCCTTCGCAGATACATGATAAAATAAAAGAAACAACGGGGCAGTTCTGTAGCTCCTCCACTCGACTAACACAAATCCCGCAATAAGGAATGGAAAGACGGGGAGACGGACACAACAAATGGATGGCAGAGAGGGGGTAATGTAGTAGCGGTAGAGGCCGTAGTTGTGATAGACAACTCTGGCACCCCAGGAAATCCATGTCGCGTCGTCGAAGAGCTCGCAGTTGGCTTTGACCCCAAGGGCGCCGAGAGGTGCGTCCCATTGGTTCCTATACCAACCAAAAAGGGTAGTACACGGCCTGCCACTCACCGGGCTTCTCTTTCTTAGGGATGGCGGCGCACTAGCTAGATGAGTCGCCGATCGTGATTGATGCGCCACAGTCAAAGAATCGAAACAGTGGTACCTTCTCATGTCCCAAGTGAAGGCGTAGACGTAGACGCGAAAACGAAGGAAGGTAAGACAGCGCCGATTCCAACACCCGCTTGACTTTCTTCAGCCTGCAGATCGAGTGATCAGGTTCTCGTGCGTTGCGTTCTACTTGGGCCACTGTGTTGCGGAAATTATGGCTATGAGGAGGCCGGACACGACAGACATCAGCTGTCATCGGTGTGTGGGCGCCAATGCCTCTCCTGCACCCTGAAGTTGGGTGGTACAGAGGGAACAACCATGGCGACTAAGCCACCACAAGCAATGAACCTGTGAGCATCTCGACGGTCATATAGCGCCCCATTGTCACTGATGATGCCCCAAAAGCCTTTATCTGAATGGTACGGCGTTTCACTTCCGATCCATTTAGGTCCATACCGCTCATCTCGGATACCAAAAGAAATCATTGTGCAAGATGTTCCAGATTTGAAGTATAAGCTGGTGCTGATTGTAGGAAGTGAAACGATAGGATTAGAGAGGAAAGACAACCAGACGTGGGCATCAGTCCAGCGCCCGTATGTCCTCGGCCTCTTTACAACGTACACTCACCGAAGCATGTGCGTATATAGAGATATTTCTCCGACATCCCAGGTGCGCGTAGAGATTCAAATGAAGAGTAGTCATCTGCCGTTCGCGAAGAAGGACCAGAATGTCAAGGAGATTGGCCTTCACAAGCTTTTTGATGAGTACTGGACCTCCGAAGAGCACGAGCTTATGCTACCGGGTCGGTCATACTCACCAACCAGGCTTTTCATACCTGATACAGCAGCGCAGAGGTCATTGTTGTTGGAAAGTATCATTGCTCGTTTGAATTACATTTCTCTGCGAGCCCTACGGTTCGTTCCTTTGCAACCGCCCATTGCAACCAGCTATTGATGTCCGCATAGGCGGAAACTCTCCATGGCTTGCTCAAGGGACTCGAGGAATTGTTAAAGGAACACTCCCCAATGATGGGTGCATCAACAGAGAGGATTGTGGATAAGGCTATCAAGTACGGGGCTGTCTTCGCAGAGGTCAGTTCTCCCAAATGGAAACCAGCGAGACACTGACACTCTCTAGTTGAATCCTGTCTCAAAGGCTGTCTTTGGTCTTGCCAGTGTCACGTTTGAGGTTCGTACCCGCTGATTGCGTAACAAGAACAGACCTCATGCATGACGATGTAGCTCTTGAAGGAGCAAAACAAATATGACCGGATGCCGTTGGCCCTGTTGGGTCGGTTGCAGCGCATTTTGCCATTGGGGAAGAAGGTCGCAGACGATGTTGTCTGCGAAGAGACAGAAATCTTGGAGAAGGTGATCCAGCGAATGTTCGAAGTGATGCGAATGGTCGCAGAATTCTCATGCAACTATGTCAAAGGTAGTAGGTGGTCATGTCCTGGATTTGGCAAGTACTGATGATCGCAGCGAGAACGCCGGCCAACCCAGAGAAGATCGAAGAAATGGACAAAGAATTGACTAAGGTCATTGAAGACTTCAACCATGCAGTGGATGTTGAGACGCTCCGCCTCGCCAAAAATAATGGTAAGCGCGGATTGTCCCTACCTGGTGATCCGTTCTCAATGGCTCGTGTAGAGCAGGAATTTTTGCTTACACGTCTTAAACGCGTCGAGACCGGCTATGACTTGGAACTCTGCTGTATGGAAGGCACCCGCGAAACTCTCTTGAATCAAATCATGGCCTGGGCGGCCAATGAATCAGAAACCGGCAATCTATACTGGATCCACGGTTTACCCGGAATTGGCAAAACGTCGTTAGCTCATTCAATTTGTGAAAGGCTTCACAATAAACAGCGCCTCGCCGGAGCATTTTTCTGCCAGAGAGATGACGCGAATATGAGCGATCTCAGAAATATCCTTCCTACTCTCATCTCCAAACTCGCCGAAAAATTTCCCACCTTTCGAAGGATCGTCGCAGACCGTCTTCGTAGCGACCCAGATCTGACATCAAAGTCGATGAAGGACTCTCTCTTCCTTGACTTCATCCGCGACCTTCCTCGCCACCCAAAACACGCTCTCGTCTTTGTCATTGACGCACTCGACGAATGTGGTGACTATAAAGATCGTCCAATCCTCTTGAAGGTTCTAAGAGATGCTGCCGGACATGCTCCTTGGCTTAAAATCATTGTCACCAGTAGACCTGAAAACGAAATTCAGCATTTCTTTCATCGGCTCCCCCGATCGTCATATTCACCCTATGATTTGTCTATGGATCAGGAAGCCGGAGCTGATTTGCAAACCTTCGCCCGAAGCCAGTTCGATTCAGTGGCTGAACTGTGGTGTCGGTCCACCCCTTGGCCAGGACAACCGCTCTTTGATCGAGTTATCTCTCGGGCGAACGGTCTTTTCATCTTCATCAAGACTCTTGTTCTTGCCCTTGAGCAATGTGAAAACCTCGAAGAGACTTTGAAGGCGGCCTTGCAAGACTCAGGCCTGAAACCTCTATACAACCTTTACTCCAGTATCCTGAAAACACGAAGGGTGCCAAACAATGCCGAGTTCCGGCAGATGATTGGAGTGCTTCTTACAGCGACTCCATATCGCACGCTGAGTGAAGATTCGATTGCTGAGCTAGCAGGAGTGATGCCCAATCTTGTTAAAAAGTGGGTGAATGATCTCAGCTCCCTTCTATATCGAGACGAGGTGGCCAATGGAGGAATTCGTGTCCGGCATTTGTCGATTTCGGAGTTCTTTGTCAGCAAGCACTGCGCTTATAAAGTGAATATTGAAGACGCGAACACGCAGCTGGGAATTGCTTGCCTCAAGACGATGATGGAACAGCTTCGTTTCAATATCTGCAACCTCGACGATTCCCGACTTGCTAATGCAGATATCAACAATCTCCCATCCCGAATCAAAGAGCACATTTCCGACACTTTGCAATATAGTGTGCTCTATTGGTCAAATCATCTTTGCTTTGCTCCCGACAATGGAGATCCTTGTGTGTGGGGAGAGTTGAAGGAATTCTTCGAAGGGTTGTATGGGCTATTTTGGGTTGAGGTATTGAGTATTATGGGAATGGTCCCGATTTGCGCTCCAAGCCTGCGACGAGTAATCTCTTGGGCCAAGGTGAGCTCAGCTCCAGGTTGCCACCTGCCAAAATGATTCCAACCAGATGTAGAATGTCAGTTCAGGTGTCGTTCAAAGAATGCAGGATGTGTGTCGTTTTATCATCACCTTCCACCACCCCATCTCTATCAGCACTCCACACATCTATATTTCAACGGGACCCTTTCTACCTTCACAGTCACCTTTATCAAGCATCTTCAACAAATGGTTTACTAAAACCATCAAGATGCAAAGCGGGAAATTGTTGACATGGCCAGCGCCACCATTGCAATGGATTGGTCACACTAATTCTATCACTTCCATCAGCTGTTCCCCAAACGGGTATCACATTGTCACCGGATCCAATGACAGGACGATACGCATCTGGGATGCCGAGACAGGTGCTACAGTTGGCAATCCACTGAGTGGTCACACTGGCAACGTGAGATCTGTTGCTTACTCTCCCGATGGGCGGCACATCATCTCTGGATCCGATGATATGACAATTCGGATCTGGGATGCTGAGAATGGTGCCCCAGTTGGCAGGCCTCTAGAAGGTCATACAGATTATGTGTTGAGTGTTGCTTACTCTCCAAATGGGCAGCACATCATTTCCGGATCTGAGGACAAGACTATTCGAATCTGGGATGCTGAAGCTCACATAGCAATTGGTACACCTCTGGAGGGGCACACTGGATTCTTGGGGTCTATTGCTTACTCTCCCAATGGGCAACACATCATATCGGGATCCGGTGACAAGACCATTCGAATCTGGGATGCCAACACTGGTGCTGTAGTTGTCCACCCTCTAGTTGGGCACACTGACGCTGTGTACTCCGTTGCATACTCTCCCGATGGACGGCATATTGTCTCCGGATCCGTTGATAGAACCCTTCGAATATGGGATGCCGAGACCGGTGCCGCAGTTGGCGGGCCACTAGAGGGGCACACAGGTGACGTGCACACTGTGAATTACTCTCCTAATGGGCAGCACATTATTTCCGGATCTGATGACAAGACCATTCGAATCTGGGATGCTGAAACTGGCACAGCAATTGGCACACCTCTACAGGGACATACCTGGGATGTGAATTCTGTCGCCTATTCTACCAATGGGGAGCACATCATCTCTGTATCTATTGACCTCACCATTCGAACCTGGGATGCCAAGACTGGTGCTGCATTGGGTAACCCTGTGGCGGGTCACACTGCAGGGGTAACCTCCGTGGTTTACTCTCCCGATGGACGGTACATCATCTCTGGGTCCTTTGACATGACTATTCGGATATGGGATGCCGAGACTGGTGCTATAGTTGGCAAACCTCTACAGGGGCACACTGACACCGTGTGGTCCGTTGCTTGCTCTCCCAATGGACAACGCATCGTCTCTGGATCTCGTGATAATACCATACAAATCTGGGACCCTGAGACTGGTGCTGCTGTAATGAAACCTCTAGAGGGGCATATGGGTGTTATAGCATCCGTTGCTTACTCTCCCGATGGGCAGCGTATCATCTCTGGCTCCGTAGACAGAACCATTCGAATATGGGACGCTGAGACCGGTACTGCGATTGGCGAGCCTCTAAAGGGCCACACGTCCAGTGTGCAGTCCATTGTATACTCTCCTAATGGGCAGCACATCATCTCTGGATCCAATGATAAAACCATTCGGATTTGGGATGCCGAGACTGGCGCTGCCATTGGCTATCCTCTAAAGGGGCATACTGGCGACGTGAATTGTGTTGCTTATTCTCCTGATGGGAAGCACATCATCTCCGGATCTGATGACAGGACCATTCGGATTTGGGATGCTGATACCGGTGCCGGAGTTGGCAAGCCTCTGGAGGGGCGCACTGAGCGTATCCGGTCTGCTGTTTACTCTCCTAGTGGGCAGCACGTTATATCTGCATCTGCTGACAGGATCATTCGAGTCTGGGATGCCAAGACCGGTGCTGTAATTGGAAAGCCTTTAATGGCGCATTCCGACGAAGTGATATCCATCGCTTGCTCTCCTGATGGGAAGCACATTGTCTCCGGATCTGGGGACACCACAATCCATGTGTGGGACCTGTTTCCACATCCTCCTATCCAACCACCTTTCTCTTGCCACCACGCGCATGCCGATTTTTGCGCACAACCAGATGCGAATGGTTGGGTTAGAGACTCAACTAATGGTCTACTGTATTGGGTGCCTCCAGACTGCTGTACAGGCCTGCATTCGCCCGCTGTCCTGACAATCCCACCAATGTCTCACACTCGATCGGTTACTCTTGATTTTGATGAGTTTGTGTTTGGGACTTCTTGGACCCAGGTTTTCAACAGTACATAGCCCTAGGCTTTTCCTCAATCTTTGTGCTTATATTTTGGTTTATTGGTGTCTCTTTGGAAATTGCGCTTGTAGTTTCGCCTTCTCTAGTGTCGCAGATAGGCAATCCCCCTATGCAGAGGTGAAATATAGTTGAAGAGTGAGCAAACTTGGCTCTTGCATGTTGTATGATCCCGACTAATTTCCCAATATTTTGGAGGTGACGGCTTTACAATATTTCTCGGTCCACAACATTATCTCTTTGAAGAGTGTCTCAAGCCTTTGGAGGTAGCTCAAGTCACCTCGGTGCCAGAACAAGTTGCAGTTGGGTTAGACGAGGCTATTGAATGCTCCAAAAATGTAAGGGCTCGCTTGCGGCTATTTTCTTATCCTATTACATAATACCGCTTCTTCGTATATAAACCTGTCGCTTACCAACCCTGTACCCATTCGATCTTACTCCTCCACCACGATATTCTTACCACCACACGTTCAACTAGTCCACGCTTGTCGATTGTATTCGGACGTCACAGTAAGAAACAAGGTCGAAGAGAAATCGGACCCTTACAAAAAACGCCATGTGGACCATCAAGTGAATGCTTGTAGTACCCGATATTGAACATTTATGCTGCCCCTATTGTGCTTCGATTGATGCACACTTCCAGATTATCCCTCGCCGCCAGCAGCCTGGCTCAACTGATCTATGTAACTGGTCCGCCCATCCAATAGCCAGAAACGGTAAATCCAGTCTTTCGTTGACAAGATATCGAATTTTGAGCTCAGCAGTCCTTATCCAGTCTCTCGTGTGGTGAACGTGAACTGTAATATAATACCGAATCCTTTTTCCACACGTCTTGCGAACTTTACATGTATTGTAAGTGCAGTCTATTTGTCTAGCGGTGATGCCCTTCGCAAGCACCGCATTCCGCCACAATCGTTGAAGTCTAAGCCAGAGAACCGCGTTTACGGCCATGCGCAATTTACAAGAAATATTCGTAAATTATATACATGTGCCGACGAGACTACAGATAGAACGATACATGCAAGAATTATTTCAATACATTTAATTGTGGAGCCCAAAGTCAAATGTCCTGTCCCACGCAGCCATAGATATATCATTTTGGTGTATCATATATAATTGGGAAGGATGGACGGACCGGAACTAATCCAAGCTTCTCCACATGGTCATGTTCTTCCTAAAATACAGATTGAGCGAATCCTGCTTGGCCACTTTGATCGTCTTTGCAGGGGTGTCCGCTCCTGTGCGCGCTAGTCAGATTGGATGTGTGACCAAAGCCGGGTCCATCAAGCCTCGAAAAACATTTCTTTGGAAGTACTGTAACAATTTATATCAAACTCTATTTGAGGAGGTAGGGAACTCAGGACGTCACAGGTTTGTTATCTCTGCCAATGGGTGTAGTCGATTTCATGGGAATGTATTTTGCGTGGGCGGATGCTGTCGCCGGAGGTGAAGGGTGCATGGGCTCATACCAAGGAGATCTGAGCAAAATACCTTGACCAATATATGAAGACCGTGACATTGGCGAGAATTCACCGCTGTGCATTCCATTCCCGACTCCATATATGTAGATATGATTACAGTATTCCCATTGCATCCTAAGATCTCGAAGATTGAAAAAGAGGTCTAAGGAGGCGTATCAACAGCTCGTAGAACAGGGGTAGTGGAGGCTCCCCCGAAAAACACTCTAATGCTTCGTTGCTTGTCTTCACTAGGGGCGCTGCCGATTCCTCCACTTTGACGTTTCTGTGACCGAACGAGGAAGATAAAAGTTAATCACCAGGCCACATAACATAAGTCTTTCGTAAGTACTCACGACTTTAACAAGGTGGGGGGCCTAATTGACAGCCACTGCAGAAATATCCAATGTACCATTTCCTGGGGAGAAACCCTCCTTCAGTTGAACTCATCGCAATGCATGAGAAATAACCAACGGTTGCTCGCCAGGGGACGAATGCGTATTCGCGTCCAGCCAGTATTGACAAGGCGTTTGAATGGGACTCCGGTGGCTGCTCCGGCATTCGCACTCCGCCTGAGTATGGCAGCGACCATCTCGGAGATCCACAGCCCATGACTGACGATAACGACATAGTACCTGAGTCCGCTTTCGACTTCGACGTTGACCTCTCCATTTTCCCGTGGTCGACCATCCACCTCGACCTCGGCCCCCTCAACCCCATTAGTATTCGTACTGGCACCGGCACTGGCACCGGTATCCGAATGGTGGTGCGCAATTGCAATCGCGTCGTCCAGATGCGGCCACACAAGCCCCTCTACCGTCAAGCTACTCGCCACTAATGAGCCTATCGTACCGGTTCTGTATCGCCACGTACACCTCGACCCCATCCTCTGGATCCAGTAGCTTCTCGTCGTCGTTGTCGTGCGCCGATGCTCGCCGACGCTGCTGCTGTTGCTTCTTTTCCGATACCGGCCCAGCAAACCAGAGCGTTCCCTCGGCGATCCCAACGTGATGCTCACGAAGCAGGGGCGTAGTATGTATCGGTGGGAAGGAGAGCGGGTCCTTGTCTGAGTCTGGGAGCGAAGTGCGCGGCGCGACGAGTTGGACGGCGGTGCTATGGGCGCGTTTCAGGCCCGACGCGTATATCTTGTGCATGGGAGTGTGTAGGACTGAGTACCGCGTTTCTCCCAGCAAACGAGCTTGGTTCATCCTTTCCTTGCCCGTCCCTGTAGCAGGAAGCAGCCACGCAGCCACGTGCAAGTGAGCGAGATCGGCTTCGAGATGCGTAAATTGGTTACATTTTTGGTATTTGTTGGGTGCTGTTAAGCTAGATACCATGATTGGAAAGTGGAGAGTCGGTTCACCTTACAACGAAAAAGAGTCAGTGGACTTATTCTATGCTACTAGTATAGTACTGGAGTTATCTCACCGGCCCATGCAGGTCTCGAATTATCCGCCGATTCACCATGGCGCACGACGAGCAGCAACCCACCTCACGAGCGTCTATATCCAGGCAAACCTACAATGTATCAGTAAGGATGTATAGGTGGTTCGAGATGATCTGCTCTTTGGGCAGGCGAGTAGGTGGTCTGGGTTTTGAGGGGCGTGGAGCTTGGAGGGAGGTGGTCAAGCAAAGTTTGTCAGCTCGGGTTTGACATTGACATTAATATTGCACAGGCTAAGCGCTCGGCAAACACTCAGCAAGCAACTTATGTAAGGGGACATTACCTCCGAAAAAGCGGGCGATCGACGGGCTCACTCTTCCTGAGGTCATCCTTTGTTTGCCGGTAATGGCCGCAGGTGGTTGAACTAGCCGAGATGCATCTGGGGATCTGGGGCTGGAGTTTTGGGGAGACATGATCAATATCCTATCCGCCACTGATAGAGCCAGAGCAGCTGGGAGGAGAAAAGAAAGCACAATGGGTCGTCGATAGCAGAGGCCGATTAAACAGGTGCAGAGAAACGTCGTTGAGGCCGTCGTTGTCTGTACGTAAGGGTACAGACGGAGAAGAAACCTTAAGCCTTCAGCGCCCCATTGTGATAGCCAAACATCGGAACAAGCAAACCGCCGCTTCCTCGCAACAGCAGCTAGCGGTTGAGCATGAGCCCGTCAACTTTCCCTCAATCTTTTGCCCTTCGCCATTACACGGTCTCTGCAAGTCCCAAGCGAGAAGTCACACCGCATAAATTGCATCCTCCTGAGTCACTTTGCTCGTGTCTACCGGCCCAGGTTGGCTGCCTCGCGGAAACCTACAAAAGCCAGTGGCAGATCATAGCGTCCACACCGACAAAAGTGACGCGCAAATGTCGTGCAGCTCCTTTGGCCTTGATCTTGAGGGTGCAGCGGGAACAAGTAAAAGTCTCACTATTGGTTGCATGGTCCGCTCTTGCTGAATGGATTAGGCTTCGTGGGGTTGTAATGCGGAGTACACAAGTAATAACGGTTACTCTTAGAATGCTATGTGGTTTCGGTCTAGCCACATGTCTATCCAGCCTCATATCTGTCCGGCCCCACTTCCGGATTAGGCGTAGCCTTATCCACATCACTGCGGACATTCCTTCCCGACTATTGTGCGTATGACTGTTTTGGTTGTCCCTATTGTCTTCGCCAGTGTATTGTTCGTTAGCGCAACGAGCGAAGGGCGAAAGATCCTTACCGTTCTTTCGCCCGCTCACTCCACTCCGAGGGTGACCGGCGGGTGGACACAACGAGGAGCGTGACGAGGCTGTTGAAGAGGAAGGTGTCGTATCTACAGCGCGTATGGCCCGTCAGCATGGAAATGGAATGGAAAGAAGGATGTACATCAACAGTCCGAAACTAGCGACCTGCAACATAGAATATGACCAGTCGAGGACCTCCCAGCCGAGTCCAAGACTGATAATCCAGATCGTCATAGTCGCGCATGTATCCGTGATACTCCGCGTAGTGGCGGATACGTGCCG
>Ga0307515_10017208_pt1 | contig 13186 bp, 8 predicted proteins | sample 17_EM_MG_FD_194513 | JGI IMG/M metagenome (GOLD analysis project Ga0307515, IMG submission 194513) | Populus trichocarpa ectomycorrhiza microbial communities from riparian zone in the Pacific Northwest, United States - 17_EM | ecosystem: Host-associated > Plants > Roots > Unclassified | place...
CCTAATGACATCACTTTTATAGGAGTACTCTCTGCATGTGTGCATGCCGGGTTAGTTGATGAGGGCCGCCAATTGTTTGAATCAATGAATTTGTCATTTGGATTGGTCCCAAAAGTCGAGCATTATTCTTGCATGGTTGATCTTTGTGCGCGTGCAGGACTTCTGTACGAAGCTTGGGACTTAATCAAGAAGATGCCTGGAAAACCAGATGAAATTGTGTTGGGGTCATTGCTTGGTGCCTGTCAGAGGCGTAGAAATGCAGATGTTGGTGAAAGGGTCATTCAATTGTTTCTAGAGATGGAGCTATCAAATTCAGGAAACTATGTTATCTCATCTAAGATATATGCAAATATGAGAAGGTGGGATGATTCTGCAAAGATGAGGGTGTTGATGAGGCAGTGTGGTGTCTCTAAAACCCCTGGCTGTAGCTGGATTGACATTGGAGCTCATGTTCATGAATTTCATGCTGGTGACAGCTTACATAATCATTCGATGAACATATACCAACTGCTGAATGAGGAGATGAAGAGAGAAGGTTACATTCCAAATATTGGTTGCATATAAAGGTGGAAAAGTTGAAAACTTGCTTGCCTCTATCATGCATTGAACAGTGCATTCAGAGGGATTATATCTTCTGGTTGATGACTCCAGCCAAAATGTTGAATGGTAAGTTGTGATCTTAATAGCGTGAGCAAGGAGCTCTATCTCGTTGATAGAAATGTACAGTTTACCCTCGCTTGAGTATGTTTCTGTAGAATGAAAATGGTTGTTGGATTCTTACAAGCATTTGCTGTAAAATAATGCAAGTTCATTCCGGAAAGAATGATAAAACTACTATTTTTTCAGAACATAAGGAGGGAATGCAGGGGGGATATTGGTGGATTGAAATAAAATGCACATTACACCTTAAGTTTTTAAACGATGCCATAAATCATTTTCAATAGTCCTCTAAGCCATAATGTTGTTTAGTTTCTAAACAGACTTTCACTTTGAATCCAACAAAACCCAATTTACAATTAGAACTTGTGCAGAAATTGCCTCATAACGCGACTCCATATCTATTTGTCTTTCCCTGGTAGGACCTTGTAATTTCAATATCTGATGTAAATGCAGTGTAAAAATGCTTTTAGGCCTCGTTTGTTGTTTCTGTTTTGGAAAGTTGTTTTCATGAAGGGAATTGTTTTCAAGTCTGGTAATAAAAAATGTATTTGACTATATCATAATAAATAAGTTGGAAATTAACTTATCAATCTTTTAATTTTTTTCCTTTATATAAATGTAATTATAATACAATAGAGATGAGCCCTTAATTAGACTCATTCCAAAGCTAGCATTTTCATCGGGTTCAATAACATGATATTTTGTTGACAATCTTAAGAATTGAGTTGTGATGGTCATGATTTCTCAAATTAAATCAATCTCATTTAAGAGACAACACGTGAAAATCATAACCCAAGATAGGATTATGTCTTGCTTGGCATCCAACTCTAAGTTGGGTGACTGTGTCCAGCTCAATGTTAGGCCCGGACGTGTCCATGCCCAACTCCATGTTGGGTTTGGATACGTCCGCACCTCGTTTTTTTTGGGCTCAGCTATGAATTGAGTCCAATATTCTTCAGATTGAGTGCGTAACTGAAGGGTCACTCTACCCTGAGTCTCCCATACCCTGAGCCTGGATTAATAATTATGATAACCATCATAATCCCATTAAATACGAACAAGTCATCCATGCTTACATTAATTAGATGTGATAGTACATGTAGTAAGATAATATTATTTTAATTATACAAATATTACTTTTCTACCCCTTTTACGTTGCATGAGGCAGAAAAATCAGGTGATATAAAAAAAGGGAAAGAGAGGAGGAAATGGACTGAGTTCTCTTCTCCTCACCTTTAGATCTTCTTCTTCAACTTGTTCTATACATTCATAAAAGCTCTTTAATATCTCCATTAATGTCGTTCTTTAGACAAATATTCCTGGTAGTCTGGTACTGACTTTATCTTTGGAGAGTCCCCCATCAGCACCCCCAGGGGACTTTGTGTAGACATTTATTTCAGAAGAGTTGATATTCCCCTAGAAAAAGATTTGCCCAAGAAAAAGCCTGTGTAGTCTTGAAGTGGAGGTCATTGAATTCACTATAAATAATGTAGTGGAATTTCTAGGAATAATTCATCCTAGAACATTCCCTGTGATTTTTATAACCTCGTCAGTTTTATATGTGTGTCGGTTTTTATTTAAACTTTATATGTTTTTCTATTGCAAATTTACTTTGATAGAAAAATTTGTTCAAAAATTCTAGACCCGCGTTACTATTATTATTTTCGTATGATGGAAGGATTTTATTGCTCTTCCATATTGCATGGACATAGAGCTTGCACCCCAGGAAGCTTATTCATAATTCATTATTAAAATTAAAATGAATAAAAAGTTGATTTTGAATTGATGAGTTATTTTATTGATTTTTTTTTAAATTTCAACTATTAGGTAAGATTAGCTTGCAAACACACTCATTAATGCATAAAATAATTGTTTTTAAAAAATATTGAAGATGTTTGTGCATTGAAGCAGAGCTCTCGAGGGAGAATCTGGTTTTGCGTGTTACGTGTATAAGGACAAAGCCTTATCATCATAGTCACATAAACATGTTCATGTGTTATTTATTTGCGCAGATGTATCATGTTTTAAAAAAAGTTAATTTTTTTGTTTAAAAATATTATTTTATATTTTTGAATCGTTTTGACATGCTGATATTAAAAATAAAAAATATTATTTTGATGTATTTTAAAGTAAAAACACTTTAAAAAACAATCTATACCATAATCTTAAACACACTTAGTTGCCAGACCCAACCAACGTGGGTCTGACATGCTTGCCAGATTTAAGTGCTTGGCTTACCAGGTCTGCAAGCACCTGACATGGTTTATATATATAATTTTTAAGTTTTTTTTTAAAAAAATAATGCATTATTTGTGTATATTTTTTCAAATAAATTTTTGGTTTATGTGTAGGTAGGTATGATTCATCTGTGGTTTTTTTTTAATTTTATATAGATTAATTTTTTTTCAATATTGATTTTTTTATAAGATTTTTCATATGTACAACCTTGCATTGTTTTTTTTTTAATTATTGTTCACTAAATTTTATGTGTATGTCAGTTTCTATTACAGATTTTATATGTTTTTATATTACAAATTTATTTTGATAGAATAATTTATTAAACAATACCAGGTAAATTACCCGTGTTGTGATATGAGATATCTTGATCTTCATTTTGCACCTGGTTTTCTCAATTTCATTTTTATTTATTGTTGATGAATTTTTTTTCTATTACTTTACACAGTGGTTGTTGAGTTGTTTAATTAGATGTGTGTATAAATTTTTTAATTTACATTTAGGAGTTTATATATATATATATATATATATATATATATATATATATATATGCAGAATCTGGTGGAAGAAACTATTTACCCAATGCTTGCTCAAGAAAATTTAAAGGTTTTAGGTGCTTTTAGGTTGCTTTTTTCTAAAGAAAAAAATTACCTTTTCAAACAAATATTTGAAGTATATACCATACTTATTTTATATCTTTTAATACTATTAGTTTTTTATTGCAACCTTAGTTTTTTTCTTTCAATTATCTTACAATAGTATTTCTAAACAACAATTTGTGATATTTATAAATGTAATATAAAAATAGTGATCCGTTTGTATTTTATTGAGTACAATGAGATTTCTATTTTCTTTCTAAAAAATCTAATTATTTTATTTTTATTATTTCAATCATGATAACATTATTATACATCTCGTCTTTCCTGAGGATAATAAATTGATTTAACTTTTTAAATCAATTAATGTAATTACAATTATTGTAAAATCTCTCAGAAAAAAAAATTGCTGGTAATTATAATAAAAGTCAATCAATTGTTTTTGTATTTTAAAAATATTTTTTTAAAAAATTAATATTTTTAAATTATTTTTAATATGTTTATGTTATTAATATTTTTTTAAAATAAAAATATTATTTTAATATATTTTCAGATAAAAAATATTTTAAAAAGCATTATGCTACCCGCTTTTAAACTAGCTTTGGATGATCACATTTCCACAAATTTTACTATTTTTCAATAAAAAAAACATTGAATATGCAATATTATCATTTAATCTTTCTATAAATCGCCAATAAGCAATCCAGATTTTCACCTTCCTCGTCCCCATAAATATAAATATTAATACCGTCCCTCCCTCCCTCCCTCTCGCGCTCGTCGACAAAACAAAGCAAACCCAAAACCGCACTGTACAAACACACAGAGAGACACAAAGAAAAAATGAGCACGCCTTCTCCGATCCTGAAAAGGCCAAAACTAGAGCAGCGAAACAACGACGACGATAATGAAGCGTCGCTAAATCAAAAATCTAACGAGAACAACGGCAGAGAAGAAGAAGAAGATAGCATAGAAGAGCAAAAGGTCGCTTTCATTGCTTTAATCGAACACCGCTCTCATGAAGTCCAACATCTTAAGCAACGCCTTTCTTATTATAAAACTCAGGTTCCTTCTTCTTCTTCTTCTTTAATTTTCAAATCTCTTCATTTCGTATTTTTTTCAATAAAATATTGTTTATTTTTGGTCTTTTTTTTATTGTTATAATTAAATTTTGGGTTTTTATCTGATTTTTCTAATTATCGATTGGAAGTTAACAGAATAAATCAATTCTCGAATATTAAGTAGGTTTTTGATTGTTTGATAGATTGATTGAAATAGAAAGAAAAATGCTGAAATTAGTGGTTTAATTAACAAAATTAAATCGGTGCTTGATTATTTGCTTGGAAAGGTGTGCAGCTTGTTGAAGCGGAGAAGAGGTTAGAGGATTCTCAGACGAAATTGGCTCGGTTAAGTGGAAGAAGCAATGCATCAGTGGCGAATAAACCTTCTGTGGAGAACGGTATCAAGAAAGTGAAGATGGAGAGGAAGTCGCCAAGTCCGGTTCGTTTGAATGAAGCTTCTTCTAGCAGTCAGCCTCAATCTAGAACTGAACTTGTGATTCCTGCTGTGAATCCGAAAGTTCCCCAAACAGTAAAATCGGTGGGCTCTGGTGCGAGGATTTCATGTGGTTCTAGTGCTCATCTGAGTTCTCTTGCTCCTTCTAATGGTGTTGTAAATGTGAAAGTAGAAAAACCTTATAGTGCTGCGAATGTGAAAGTGGAAAAATCCAATAGTGCAGTGAAAGTGAAGATGGAAAAGTGTCACAGAAGTTCTTCTGATGTTGAAGTTGTTGAAATTCAGGATCGAGGAAATAAAAGGAAGATTGGTACATACATACATACATACATTTTTATATATATATATTTTGCTATTGTGTATGTTTTTTGTTTATAATTGCATGCTTGGGGTTGCATTGTGCTTCATTTGGTATGTCATTACATGTTCACTTGTTTTTTTCCCTATCAAATTTCAGAACAGAAAGAACACAAGGAATTGATTCCGCTGGTGTCTAGGAGCTCTGCTCCATGCACAGTCCACTGCCATACAAGTAATCATATCTCTAGTCAGCACAAAAGAAAGTTGAGAAGTGTTGCTGTATGTCCGGTGAATGATCAGCTTTTTGTATCCAGGTGATTTGCCCGATTAATTTTGACATTGTAGTCATAGTTGTCACGAATGAATTTAAGTTCTTTTGACATGATCCTTGACTTGAGAATCTATTGTCTCTAAATTTCACTTATAAATGAATCACCTATCAAACTAAAGAAAATGAAATGAAATTTGACCACATGTGATTTTCTTAGCCTTTCACCATTAGGATGGTGGAGGTGGTTTAAAAAATATTTGTGCTATCACCTAGAGATGATAAGTTGTTGCTGTTTCCCATTTCTTTTTGACATTTTAGATTGTGGTTTTCCATATGAAGAACATCATCAACTTATTTCACTTAATCAAAATTCTTTGCTTTGGACAACTTTCATAACACATTAGCTCTTACAAATATGTAGAAGCATTAAGCATCATCAAATAGTGCTTGTTGGAAGGTTAGACTGATTTAGCCAATAGGTAGAAAGAAGATCATCTGAAGCGCACATGGGCCATGAAGAGATGGATATTTGGTACTCAAGTTCTTAGCGAGAGAGATTGAGTCATGAAGAGAAGAATACCATGTGGAGTGGCAGTAACAAAAAAAATGAAATGTACATAACCAGTATTCCTTATCCGAACAAGAAGGCTACAACAATGGCATTTACTTTATTACAATCACTTAAAACAACATCGTTCATAACTCATAAAGTGCACTTGCAAGTGGCTTCGAACATGGAGAATTTTTATTCCAGCTATAAGTTCTATGGTTTGAAGGAAGTAGGTGCATGACTATCGGTGGATTTATGAGGAGAAGTTCATCTCAATTTGATCTTGCATGTTTTTCTTGCTTAATGTTTTTCCAATTTATAATGTTTGTTAGGGAAATATGTAAAATGGCCATGTCGTATTAATTTTCTCTTATTCAATCATATAATCTATGAAATCTAACCTCTGTATAATGTTTTGAATACATACAGTGCTTTAGATGGAATGATCAACCTATGGCAACTACAAGCTAGAGGGTAAGCCTTAAAGTTTGTGTGCAATTGTGTACATTAGCTTTCATGAATAGCTGACAAATAGATCCAGCATGTGACGAGCATGCTTGCCATGCTGTTATGCATTTTTGTACATTTGATAGAGATACAGTATATGGTGAACCACAAACATGATGCCTATGCTAGGTTTAGAGTTGCAAAGAATGGTTGATGCTTTCGCATTGATATTTCAATTAGGCAGTCAGTTCCTTCAATTTATGATACTGTATGGAATATCCTCTGTGCACAAGTTAAGATTTTACATCTTAACAGGAATGTAGTTGCTAAATCCTGGACTTGTTTCAGTGTAAGGTTTATGTTATGGATTGATTAGGGTGTGGAAAGCTCTCCATAGATTCTAATTTAATCCAAGAGCAATTTGATAGAAACGGGTAGTTTGTAATGTCTGAAGAATTTCTTAGAACAAATGCTTTGTAGTTCGACCTCTTCCCACAAATATGAAGCTGAGAGTTGCATTTTCACTGAGAAATTGCTTGGCTTGTTTGTGGTTCCACGAGTAGTTGATGATGGATGCAGCAATATGATTCCCTTCCAGGCCTGTTTTCTTTGTGTTTTCCAGGGACTCTATTCAGAGTTGTATTATTTTCTCTTCTTCTTCTTCTTCTTCTTTTTTTTTTTTGGGGGGGGGCTCCTGTCAGTATACTGGGTGCTATTCACTGGTTAATGGAAACTATTATCATGTTTCCCAATATCAATTTGGCAAGTATTTTGATAAGGGTCGTCTCTCATGCATGCTTCATGTGTACTTCTCTTGATTTTTGTCAAATGACATTTTTTGCAAAGAAAGAAAAGTATCATGCCCACACTTGTGTCTATGAAAATTACCACCAACTTCAAATTCACAATCCTCCAGGCCTATGTTATTTAACTGCTTATTTTGTTTATAATATTAATAAATACTTCTGGAGAAGACCTCTGTTGACAGCAACTAGTGAGAGGATCGATAATTTTTTTTATTTGAGCAACCAGCTTCCTTCAAATCACAAGCATCCATTGCTGTTTTCTGGCAAAAAAACATTTGACATCTATTTGCTATTGCATTGACAAAGAACAGATTTAAAAACAATTTCAAGACTTCACTTCTTTCAGACACTGTCCCAGCCCTCGCACCATTTGCCTTGTCACGTTCCAGAGGATTTTGTTCTATATCCCACTACCACAAGCACATTTCTTTTTCAGCACTCACTATGTCACATTTCCAAGGCACATACACAAAGTAGATGCTGTAATAAATTTGTTACTGCAATAGATTGCAAGCATCAAGTTGTGACAAGATTAATATTACAAGCCAAAGGAAATACATTCATGTACCTTCCTGCCTTTAGATCCCCTACTATGACAAACATAGCAATCAGTAACTTACGGCAGCCTCCTATGAGACCTACTCGTTGGTTCTATAATCAGACTCGAGGTATGGAGAACAGGATTCTTGATAAAAAAAAACTTGCTGAAGGTGGCATGATTTTTATACATAATTGGAGTTATTTATCTAAATGTGATGCTAAGCTCATTCGTGATGGTTACAATAGTGTCTTGGTTTTTTGTCTCTAGACCAGCCACCCCTTTTTCTCTCTTTCCATTTCTTTTGTTTTTCCAACTGTAAGGAGGGTTACGTAAAGGGGAAGGAACCAGTGGTTTTTCCATCATTATTAGAAAGAACTGTAGGTGCTATTGATTATGCAAGAAAGAGAATTCTCAGTTGCTTCCATTTGAGTTGGTTGAAGCATGAAACATTTTCACTGTTTAAAACATGCAGTTTCATCATTTAATCTTCAGCACTGTAATGTGAAGATTCTCATCTAGCATCTACTTTACCCCTTTTTAAATTGCAGGTCAGGTGCCTCTCTGCTTAGCACCACTGATAGTGTGTCTCCAGTGCAACGGCGATGGCCAGAAGATATAGCTTGGCACCCTCTGGGAAATAGCTTATTTTCTGCTTACACTGCAGATAGTGGGGATGCTCAGATATCAGTTCTGAATTTGAATAAAACACAAGGGGTATGGATCATGGTTGAAATATACTTTCTGAATAAATATGCTAGTGCCATTTAAATAGATGTCTCAATTACATATGTATAACATGGATTTGACAACAGTGGGGTTAGCATGCTCTGTACACACACCATCATGCTATATGAGCATGCACTTCTGTGTAAAATGTAGGGTTTTGGATAAATAATCTTAATTTTGTCTTTTGTGTTGGCAGAGAGCACGGGTAACTTTCTTGGAGGACAAACCTCATATTAAGGGTATTATTAACGGCATAGAGTTCATGCCTTGGGAAAATACCTGTTTTGTCACTGGTGGCAGTGATCATGGTGTTGTTCTTTGGAATGAGAAAGATGAAGAGAACTCATGGAAGCCAAAGGCATTGCACAGGAATATGCATTCTTCTGCAGTCATGGGGGTTGCTGGGATGCAGCAAAAGCAGATTGTACTGTCTGCTGGTGCAGACAAGAGAATTGTTGGGTTTGATGTGCAAGTTGGGAGAGCAGACTTTAAACATCAACTCGACAGCAGATGCATGAGTGTTCTGCCAAATCCATGCGACTTCAATCTATTCATGGTCCAAACAGGGTAAGAATTAGCATTCTTCCTCTCCTCTCTTTCTGACCTGAGTCCTTGTCAGCTCATTTGCCAATTAGTATTAATAATAATGTGCTTATTATGCTTGTAGAAATCTACTAAATTAACTAGGTGTGACATTGTTTCACACACTGTCATCTCTTCCATTGGGTTTCTAGATAAACTGCATTATATTTGAATCAATATTGTTTTGCGAGGACTTTGAAGCAAAAAAATTAATAAAAATAGCACTAAACGTATATTGCAGCTATAGAGAACTATTGCAGTCACCTGGGAGGCATGTTCATAGAACTAAGTTTCATTTTTTTTTTCCATGTAATTCCATATTTTTTCTAACCTTCTTGAATCTTCTAATAGAAGATCTCATATTCAGGACTCTTGGGAAGCAACTTAGGTTGTTCGATATTAGATTGAGGCAAACGGAAATTCATTCCTTTGGGTTTAAACAAGAAAGTAGTGACTCTCAGTCAGCTCTGATCAATCAAGCTTGGTCTCCTGATGGTTTGTACCTCACATCTGGTTCGGTAGACCCTGTGATCCATGTCTTTGATATCAGGTACAATTACCACAAGCCATCCCAGTCCATAAAAGCTCATCAGAAACGAGTCTTTAAAGCAGTATGGCATTATTCCCTCCCGCTTCTGATTTCCATATCTTCTGATCTGCACATCGGACTGCACAAGATCATATAACCTTTGTAGCTGTGTTTCATGCATTTTGTGCAATTCCTTTTGTTGTTCATGTTGGCTGTGCTCCTCATTTTGCTTTGGGCGGAAGTTCCATGATTTGTTTTCAAGAGGAACAGCTTATCTTAGAGCATTTTTGGGTTGAGACGCAAGTTTGCCATTGAAATGTGAGAGAAAGATAGAGAACTCGAGGGGAACGAACCAATAGTTGCCAAATGGATAGATTTCAGCTGTGGGCCTTGATACATGTTCTAGTTGGCCACCATGATTTGAAACGAACAAGCTATTCACTCAAATCTTTTTCCCTCACTGCTGGAGGTAACAACAGTCTCCACGCCCAATTTTCGATTTTCTAGCAATGTCCCGCGTCTGTCTGAGGTATCAAACTGGCCTCGTGAGATAAATACAAGGAGATGCACACTAGAGGCATTATCCTAACTTGATTTTGTTCACTTGAAATTATTGGGCATTAAATGTCATTCTTTTCATAAATCCAATGGTCGTCTTATATCCTATAACGCTTGTTATAAATGTTAATAGTCAATACGATGCATGCTGATTCAAGAAGAATGCAAGAAGATATAAAGACAATATGCTGTCTATAGTTATGAACTTGGAAGCATGGTTTGAAAGTTCGCGATGTTGTCACTGGTCCGATCTTGCTGTTTTAAATCACGGCAGGGGATGTTTTTGGTTCATCTTTTGGTACGAGCATTTTAGCCCACCCTAATCCTGCACTGTTTGCGTCCCGGTATAACATCTTGAATTCTAGGTGGTGTTTGGGATTTACTCTTGGAAATTTTTTAATATTTTTTTAGTCTTATTTTTTTATATATTTTTAGATTGTTTAATATTTTTTTTAGTTTTATTTTTTATATATATTTTTAGATTGTTTTAATGTGCTAGTGTTGAATTTTAAAAGATAAAAAATATATATTATTTTGATGGATTTTTAAAAAAACTATACTTTAAAAAACAACTTTTATTATATTCAATGTTGAACTCCTTGTCAATTTTCAAGTGGTGACCTATGTTTACATCTTGGAATCTTGATAAATGTTTCCTCATCATTGCCATGGTTCTTTTCTCGGGAAGATATTTGTGCATTTGCCAGCGAAACTCTATGCGGTGCAACGATGGACTTGAGCCCGTTGACCCGTCAATAAAACAGTAACAATTTTCTTGTTCAAGGATGAAGATTAAGCACCTGACCCCCCAAGACTTGACTTCCATATAGTGCGTCAAGCTTTATATTTTCGGTCTTCTTCCGTGTGGGAAACCTTGAACTTTGAAAATGGAATTTCGAGTTATACGGGCCAAGATGGGATGGCGTTCTAATCCTAGCATAGAGTGTTGAGATCATTCGACCAAGAGTGGCCATTAGATCGACGACCTAGGGTCTAGGACACGCTCGGCAAGTCCATCTGTTCCCACCACTATCCACCCTTTAGTGGTTGACCTCCTGGACCTGAACTTTGTGCTCGTTGACTCCATGACAAGTTTGGAACACCAAATCAGTTTTTAAAAATCCATTTCATTATCCTGATCTCCTTTTATTTGCCGTAATACAGTATTTCAATAATAGAACCCTACCTGGATGAATTTTCTATAAATTGTTATACCAGTAGCAAAAATTGGAGTATCTTTCTTGTGGGCCTGAATTGCTACTTTATTTACCGTAGGCAATGCTTCTGATTGGTGAGATGATGCTTCTTTATTTGTCTACACCAATTGTGGCACCGTGCAACATTATTGTTGGGTGGGCATGGAGTCTAGTTATCATGCCATGCTTTTAGGGAGTAAGAGGAAGCAAGCCGCTGGTTTAGTTTGCCAAATAGCAAGGGACATGCATGGTTTTTGCCTTTAGTTTGCCATGTCTGTGTCCCTGCTTTTTCGTGTGGAGCAGGTTCTTTTCTGCCGGGGGGCCAATTCCTTTTCCTCCATAATGGTTTCGTGTAGCTAAAAATAAAATTATTGAATTCCAACGGGAATTTCTCGAGTTAAGATAAATAATAATAATAATTAAGAAAAACAATCAATTATTCCAGCTTGCACCACAAAAGCTTTTACACGAGGGGAAAAAAAGTCATACGCAAACCATATGTACTTCCCAATTTCTCCGAACTAGGCAGCAGCACCTTCTGAACTTGTTCTTTTTTTTTCCTTGCAATGGTCACCCGTTGGCAGCTATTCTGCGTTTGTTTGACTGCAGCTTTTCTGTTTGCGGTGCAAAAAATAAAATAAGATATTTGATAATATATTAAACTGTGTGTTTTACTGTAGGATCCACTAAAATATGAGTTTGAAACGTAATTTTTGAAAAGCAATATTTACATGCTTTTGCAACTGAGTTTTGTGAAACTGTGTTTGTTTTTGCATTTTAAAAGCGCTTTTAAAAAAATTTAACTGAATTTTTACATGTTTTTGTAACTGAGTAGAAAATGAAGATGTTTGAGGGTTCATTTAAAGCATTGATGAAACTGGACAGATTCATCTCCCTAACTTCTATAAGGGACTCGAGCCTATAAATGATAGAATTTGGGAAAGATCATTTCATAGAAATTATAGTAAAGGATGTTAGCTTTCCAACGAGATTGACCTCGTCTAATTTAGAGTTCTAGAAATTCAAATAAAAATAAAAATATAAGGAGAGGTTAGGCTATCATTTTTTTTTTGGCAATTTCAACAAGCTGCTAATACAGGTAATTTAGATGTGTTAGGGGTGAAATTGGGTTTCTCTCCCTTAGAAAATGTGTAATTTTGTGTTTTAACATTCAAAGAAAATAAGCTGTGTGTTTGAAATCGAGATTTGTAGTGTTAGTTATGATTAAAAAAAAAACAATGACCTTAAGTGATGCATTAGGAACACAAATGTGAATGAAGAAATTGTTGAAGAGAAGTCAATATTTGCTGATTTTATTGTTATTAAAAGAAATATAACTTAAATAGAAAATAATATGGTATAACTGTGAATACAGGAGGGACCACATGAGCTACGTAATAGCTGCAGGGGAGCACGAGCCGAGCTTCTGCAGCAGGTAGGTGTTCTACACCTATATTTTTTTTAAGTGTACATAATTATGAAAGCTTGTTTAATTTTTGAATTATATATATGAACTTGAATATTTTAGAGATAAGATTTGAACTCATAACTTCTTACTATTTATTGGTTATCAATATGAGATTTGGATTAAGAAAAAAAATTAAAATCAAATTTATCCTTGTTCAAGACACCAACACACAGGAAGGGTTAGTTGGGAGGGTTACCCATCATAGACTC
>Ga0307515_10017209_pt1 | contig 13185 bp, 13 predicted proteins | sample 17_EM_MG_FD_194513 | JGI IMG/M metagenome (GOLD analysis project Ga0307515, IMG submission 194513) | Populus trichocarpa ectomycorrhiza microbial communities from riparian zone in the Pacific Northwest, United States - 17_EM | ecosystem: Host-associated > Plants > Roots > Unclassified | place...
TCCAGCCGGGCGATCTGCTTTTCTTCCCACCTGGGTGGTGGCACTCAATGCGAAGCGAATCAACCAGTTTCTCGGTCTCTTTTTGGTTCTAAGTTAACATGCATGCTTAACTCGTGAAACTCAAAAAGAGATAACCCTATATCTGACTGCATTACGAGGATGCAAACCCCTGGAATATTGACCACATTCTGATGCTAATCCTACGCCACCCTCGGTTGCCAGTCGGTCCTCATGTTGTTTCTCCCTGCTGGGTGGCATCCTCCCACCGGGTGTCGCCCCGTTTTTGTTCCTCAAATTCCGACGCCCGGCCCCCAACCACCAGTAGCATAGAAGGTGGTGGAGTGTAGCCGCAAGTGAACCCCTTGGGAGTTCTGGAAACGCCTACATTCGTATTGTAGTTTGGGGGCCTCAGTGTTTTGAAGCTGCCTGGCGCAAGTGTGGCCAATCCTTGGTTTCCACCGTGGCACTTCACGGCGATCACCGTGCAAGCTATGCCCTGAAGAGCACAAGCAGATCATGGACGCGGCGAGTCTCCTCAGCAGGGTATACTCTCTGACCATACAGTAATATGGGTGATTAAATACAGTAAACGAATGGTCCCACAGTTCCTACTCCAAGTTCAGGGTGGATCGAGAAGGGGGATGTGATCAAAGGCGTGGATATCGAAATCCTTTCCTACAGTAGGTATGTTCCTTTAAGGAAACCTGTTGGGGTTAATGAAACTGTTAGGGTGGTACCATATGCGCAGGGCACAAGGCGATCGTGAAAGCTGCCGTGCGTTTTTTTCGATCACTTGCTGCCCTTTTTGGCGCTATGTCCTTGCAGACCTAGCGTGTATTTCAGAAAATGGAGTGGAGGAATCCAGCGCTGTCATGGACTCGCAGTGACGACGTGAGTTCACTTTGTCAAGTGTCTTGTCCCTATACCACGACCGCCAGAGATGTCCCTTCTACGATCCTGCCTTGGGGTACTGCGAAAATTCTTCGCTCTCCACTCGCCCCCCCCTTCTGATCGCATTGATCTATAAAGAGACGGAAAGACGAGCCTGGGGCCTGCTTTCGATGAGCTACTGCCACATAGCTTTGGCCTTGAGTATTTGGGACTGCTACGACCATAGGATGCCACAGTTGCAAAGGTCGTTTACCCAAAGGCCTCCGATGCTAGTATTTACATGGAGGGAGTGGCCTCCTTTGTATAGATGTGATTTATATTATACCGTTTACCTGGAAAACAATGAGCATTAGACCATCAAAAGAATCACTAACAGCCTAGGATCAAACTTGGCAACCCCCACTTCAAAGTGGTCCTCTCTGGCACTCTCTGGCCGTGGCAGTTCAAATTTTGTTCGTGTGGTGTCGTGGAGCACATTATTTTGTTGAGGGGCCCTGTAATGTCCGGCATTTTCGGATTTGCCTACTAGGCTCGTCGATTACAGATCACCCGCATTGATCATTTGCAGTTTCGACGACATGTCTTAGTACATTGGACGATTCGTTCTGGCCGGACATATATCGTTCCTCCTACGCAAGAAACGCAAAGATTGGGCCCTTGCTAAAATCAAACAGCTCAAACATTCGCAGGTAATGTATGAACGGTGGTGGGGCGTGTCCGACGTTGGTCCCTTGGGAGGTTTGGAAGAGTGCCTTTCCAAGAGTCAGATTTGGGCCCTTCTTGTTTCCCACCGAACGAGCACTAGCATTGCATCGCGTTAGACCACAACAATGAGTACGCAACCACCGATTAAGTTATCCCTTGAAGAGCGTCAGAGGATCATTGATGCGGCGATCCAAGGTTCGTCTTCCTCACAGCGTGGTCTGCTGCCAACCGTTGTGGTCAACTTATTAATAAGAGCGCTTGAACCATAGCAAAGGAATGGTCTTATAGCCCCTATTCCAAGTTCCGAGTAGGTTGCGCCTTGCTCGCGGAGAACGGGGAGGTGATCAAAGGCGCAAATATCGAAAACGCTTCCTACGGTAGGTACATTCTCTCAAGAACTCAGGAAAGGGACATTATGGTTAACAGAACCGTCAAGGTGGTACCATATGCGCAGAGCGCACGGCGATCGTGAAAGCTGCAGTACGTTTTTGATCACTTGCCTCCATTCTGCGCTACTCCCCTCGTGAAACTAACGGATAGTTCAAACAATAGAGTGAAGGAATCCGGCGCTTTCGTGGACTTGCAGTGACGACGTGAGCTCACCTTGACACGCCTTTCGTTCCTTATTAACATGCCCGCCAGAGACGTCGCTTCTACGATCTCGCCGTGTGGGATATGTCGTCAGGTATTGCGTGAATTCTGCGCTCTTAACATGCCCATCTTTCTCGTCGCATCGAACTATGACCAGGCGGTCGAGGATGGCAAGACACTCCTGGAGACTACTCTTGGTGAGCTACTACCGCACAGCTTTGGTCCCGAGCATTTGGAACTTCCGCGGTCATAGCGTGCCCGAGTGAAGCCCGTGTACTGTATACGAAGGACTCCCATGTATCACCAGTGATAATAATTACACAGAGGGGGCAGTCTCCTTTGTATAGACGTGATCTACTTCACGCCGTTTACCTAGAAAGTAATGTAATGAGCATGAAAACAGCGAAAGGTTTAAGGAATGGCTTGCCTCTAATACCCCAGATACCCCAGTTGGTCTTTACCATCAGCCTAGGATCAAACTCGGCAATCTCCCACTTTAAGCTCGCAAAAGGGTTCTCTCCGGGTGTCAAGATCCAATCGAACTCGCCACTCACACCGGGAACACCTTCCAACGACCGGACGTCCCTCTCTACGTCCTCCGCAGAGAACCCGGTCACAAAGAGTGCGCACTTGGTATTCAATATGAGCGGGATGACGCTACCCCATTCCACCTGTGAGGCAATTTGTGGTACGCCAGCATCATGCGAGGACGGGAAGCCAAAGCCCGGGTTGAACGCAAAGAAGACGTCGGAGTACGGATCGAACGGCCCAAACTGCTCGTGCACGTCCGCATATGGGCTGCGTACGCCGACTATGGTGAGCTGGTGGTTGACCGGTGTTGTGTAACTCGGCACTCCATACAATGCCACCTCGTTCCTTGTCCACTGTTGCATGGCCGTCTCCCGTATCTTTGGTTTCCACGTCGTTAGAGTCTTGAGTTCCTCTTCTTCGTCAACTGGTGGTTTGGCCTGTTCCTCTTGCGTTAGCGAAATTTTGGGAAGTGAGGCTTCCGGGCCGATCATGATAACTTGAAGGTGAGAAGAAGGGAAGAGAAGACAAAGCTGGTTCCATATGTCGTTCGGGAGCGATGATTCGGCGCGAGGACCGAGGATGAAGATGCGAACTGGCGGACGGTCGAGCGGCGCGTCGTGAGTTTCTGGTGCGCCGAGCGGTACGTGAAGACTCGTTCGCAACGCTGAAATACCCGGGTAGCTTTAGTGATATTCCTGAGGGTTACTTTACTAGGAGGCTTGCTCACCAACCAGTGACCGTAGCCCTTCAGGAGTGAGACGTTGATTCCGTGTTGTGAGACTACTATGCTCGTGTATCACTCCGGCAATAGAGAGTGGATATGTGAGAAGTTTACTGAGGTGTCGACCAGCACGGTCGTCGTCGACGGACGGGAACCCTCTCGTGTACCAAAATATATCCCAATTTGAGAACGAGACGGTTTCATCGTATCCAATTGGCCCTGTCATAGACGTAAGTAAGGCGTAGCTCATGCTGTTTTGGAAGGCGAAGTACCTGGAAGTGCAAATTCTCGTAGTGCCCTCCCGCTACGTAGATGATGTTCATCCTCGTTGACTTCTCTTAGTTTTCCGCAGAAACTCCGATGTTCATCGTCCATCTCCCAATGTTCGTGAGTGCAATGTGTCGGCCATCCGCAATTTGCACATTCATGTGCAACACGCCGTTTAGTCCCTTGAATCTTCAAACATATGGGACATGATGCAAGGCGTTTGACGCGCTCTGCACGAATCCTGATGTCTTTATGAGGCGACTGCGACAGCAGATGGAAGAGTTCCGTCGTTTGTGGCTTAGAGGATACTTCTGCCGCGGATTTACGCGCAAAGTTGAATAGAAGGCGATTTAGTGGTGCTTTACACGACCGTAATGCCGTCCTAGTCACTGCTGGACGCAAAACTGGTCGAAGACGCAACATGGAAGATTTTCGTCGCGTTCGAGGACCAAATAGAAGGCTTCTGGATAATCGCGTATTGTAACGAGGAGGAAACGAGCACATATTTACATTTATCGATGGTACTTTGTGCCGTTTATTTATGATATATGCAGGCACTTGAAGGAATATGGACCGTCAGCCAGGAGCTCAACCCACAAGATGCAGCTATTAATACTAATATAATGTGAGCTGTCCAACGTGTTGTAGTTGGCATCCCATACTCATACTCTTCTCGGAGCATATTGTATGTATGTAGCAGCCAACGATCGACTCTCAGTCTCGGGCTTCTCTTTCGCCACCATTGAGGTCGAGGGATCGAGTACTGTGAGTTGGCGAGTTGGCTGGCCTGTCAATTAAGTCGAGAAGCCGCCATTTCGAGAAGCCCGCTTTTTGAGGTCTCACTGCCTGCCTCCATCCACAACTTCAGGATCCAAGGCTCACAGCCGCGCGAGGCAGCAACTTTGCGAAACCGTTCGCAATAATCAGACGGTATTATGGCCGAGCCACCGCCGTTGGCAGACGAAGGTAAACACGCGACTCTGCATTTCGTGTTACTCGCGCTCAGCCCATCCTGCTCTGTAGAATCTTCCCCACTTTTGCGAGGAGGTGAAAATGAACCTGCAGAACACCCGTCTCTATACCAAAAGTTGGCCGAAATCACCTCGCAACCGCTTACAGCCATTTCAAAGCTCCTCCTCGCCGTCTGTCTATTCCTCCTCCTTCTTTCCAGCATCTTTGTCGGCCTCTTTGCTGGGGCTCAACATAAGATTAACAAGATTCGGCACACGCCCGTGCCCGAACCGACCACTGTGTCCGTTACTACCACTCAGGAGTTACCAGTCACCCTGACTGAAACTGAGTTAAGCACTAGCGTCTCCGCCACTACAGTTGTCAGTATCACCACAGCTCCGGCACCCCCTATTCCTACGCCCGACCCTAGGACTGTACGTGAGGACGTGCCCTACATTGAAGAAGGAGTGGCTAACTCACATCACCTTTCCAGCTTCCATGCACCTCCACAGAATGCATCGTTCTCGCTGCTTCGATCCTTTCGTCTTTAGACACTTCCCAAGACCCCTGCGAGGACTTCTATCTCTATACCAGTAAGCCGTCTCAAATTCTCTTGTCTCAGGATTACCTTCATTAATACGCCTGTCTGTAGCTGGTGGATGGCTCAAAGAACACCCCATTCCCTCCGATAAAGGCAGCTACGGAAGCTTTGAAGATGTTGCCATCAGAAACACTGTATGTCAACATAACGTGATGAACAACTGAACATTTATGCCTCTCTTCAGCACATCCTGAAGGAGATTCTCGAAACCCCCGTCACAACCGACCTCGATCCCTTCGACTTTCGGTCTTTGACCAATCTCCAAAACCATTACCGCGCATGTTTAGACGAGAACACCATGGATGATCTTGGCCTTGCTCCCTTACTCGACGTTGTTAAGGTCGTTAAGCAACTTTTCAATGGTAGCACGTCTATCGAGCCTCACTTCGCCGAGTGGCTTCAAGTGATTCAGGACGCAGAGAGCGAAGTCGGCAGTGATAATGAGCAACAGCACTTCGACCTTCCACAAGTCATCCTGCATGGAAGGGAGACAAACGAAGAGCAAAAGGATGACAAGAAAGAAGAAAGAAAGGAGAGGAAGAAGAAGGAAAAGGAAGAGAAGAAGGAGCGTAAGAAGAAACAGAAAGAAAAGAAAAAGAAACAGAAAGCGGACGATAAGGACAAGAAGAAGGAACAGAAGCGACTTCTCAAGGAGGCTGAAAAGGCTAAGAAAGAGGGATTAACTGCTGCTTTGGCCTTTATGCATTCGAGAGGTATGTCCAGGCATTCCCCCAATGGCCCGTACTCACTAAGCATTGCAGATATTCCCGCATTATTCCAGTTCGACATCGATGGGGACATTGGAAAGGATCCCAACGCCCTAACACTCTGGTTCAATCAACCCGACCTCGGTCTTCCTTCCAAGGAGTATTATGGAGAGAAGGAGATTCGCGACCTCTACCGTACGACCATCGAGAAGATGCTCTTCACAATAGCGGAGGCAGAGGAAGCTGAAGCGGAAAACGGCCTCAAGTTCCCGCCCTGGCCTTGGCCACCATGGGGCGATGACGATGGCAAAAAATCGGAGAACAAGACCGCGAAGGCCGCACGGCTCTCACGACAAGTGCTCAAGTTTGAGTCTGACATCGCTGCTGCTACGGCGGATTTGTACGTCTCATTTCCTCCATCCGGACCATTGGTCTCTTACAAGTCGGTCTAGGGACGCACTCGAAGATCCAGTAGCAACTTACAACCCTATTTCGTTCACTAAGTTCCAAAAGAAGCTCCCCGAGGTCGAGTTTAACAACTACATCGCGACCTTTGCACCTAGGTCTTTCCCATCCGCCGTGATTGTCACCTACCCACCATACATGTCCAAGCTTTCCGCTATCCTATCTGCGGCGAGCATGGAAACGATCGAGGCATACTTAGTAGTGAGGACTGCCTTGACCTTGGCCCCACGGCTGGGTGCAGGAACGGAGGCGTGGAAGATCAATCGCCAGCTTGTTGAGGTGCTGAACGGTTTGAAGAAAGGAGCTGTGGGTGATCGTGCAGAGTGGTGTGTCAGGGCTGTGGATGATGCACTGGGTTATGCGAGTGGAAGGTTCTTCGTCGCTAAAGCCTTTGCTGGCGACTCGAAAAGCCAGGCAGCAAGCTTGATCTCCAGTGTGTACCCTCACCAGCCACAAATCAGCCGAGACTGACTTACCTTGAAGACGTCATCAACGCATTCAAGACGTCGCTTCCGCACTTGGACTGGATGGACAAGAACTCTTCAACCGCTGCCGCTGAGAAGGTAAATTTCGGGATATAGTAGTAGTCCCACCTCGGTTTTGATGATTTTGCAGGCCAATCAAATCCGGGTCAAAGTTGGCTATCCGATGACTCCCAACACCGAAGTTTCCTACTCGATCTGGCAGTACTACTCCATCGTCCCAATCTCCAACAGTACCTTCTTCCAAAATGCACTGCGGGCCGACACAGCCGAGCAAATCCGCAAGTGGCAGAAGCTCGGCAACCAGAGGGATCCCGGCAGCTGGGAGATGTGGGCCCAGACTGTCAACGCGTACTTTAACCCTCCAGCAAATGAGATCGTCTTCCCGGCTGGTATTCTGAGGGAGCCATGGTTCGATCGCGAGTGGCCTGGATACCTCAAATATGGTGCCGCGGGAAGTATCGTCAGCCACGAGCTTACAGTAGGTACTATTCCTCATTTTTTGATTAGCACATGGCCGATCAAAATTTCATTGTGTAGCACGCCTTCGATTCGAATGGTCGCAAGTTTGATGAACACGGCAAGCTGGCGGAATGGTGGACGAATTCAACCAGCGAGAGGTTTGATGAGATCTCCGATTGTATCTCCAAGCAATATTCTGGTGCGTATTGCGTGACTTGTTGCGACAATAGTAGTTGACTATTTTACAGAATACACGATTGATGATGGCAAGGGCAACAAAGTACACGTAAACGTACAGTGGTTTCTCTTGCTATTGTATTTCTCGTCCTAACCCCCTCTAGGGTAACCTCACCTCCGGGGAGAATATTGCCGACGCGGGTATCATTCAAGCATTCCGAGCCTGGAAGGCTCAATATAGCACTTCTTATGACTTAGGTCAGGAATACGTCTTACCTGGCTTGAATTACACGCGTGAGCAGCTGTTCTTCATTGCATTTGGTCGCACATGGGCACGCAATATGCGGCCGGCCGCTGCGTTACAGCGCGTGCGGACAGACCCCCATTCGCCCACCCAGTACCGCGTCGAGGTATGTACTACACCTTGAGAGCGTTGCCCGTTGACTTACCTTTTGATACAAGGGCACCTTGTCCAATATTCCTGAATTCGCAAAGGCATTTAACTGTCGAGTAGGGTCCAAGGTACGGGATTCACAGTGCAAATAAGCGGATCGAAACTCACAAAGCCCCAGCTGAACCCGCCTCCGGAGAAGCAGTGCAGACTCTGGGCATGAATGTTAATGGGAGCCATTTTATTCTATCAAAGCCCATCTTTAAACATATGGCCCGTAACGTGAGACAGGATCTTCAGTTATAATACCCGCGCTCTCCATTTCAGCCGTGGCCTGTTAGCAATGGCTCTCCATCATCGGGAAAAGAGCAGATGGTGGTGTTAGTAAGCAACAATAACTAGCAATCAGTCGAACGATGGCCGTTCCTCAGTCAAGCTTCATCGGCATCTTGAAGACATGTTGGGAAGGGTCGGGAGAAGAGAGAGGCAGGGAGTCGTCTTGAGAGAGAGTTTCGGTCGTGATCACGGATAATGTTGTGGAGTTTTGCAGTGACGGCATCGCTTGCGATGTTGAATTGTTCATGAGCATGGTTTAGCTTGCGTCCGTTTGCACCATATTCTCGTTCCAGCTCCACAAACTCGGAATAAGAATTTCGTCTGCATTTCATTCGCTGTATATGAGCGTAAATGTTCAGGGATAATAGGTACTCACAATTCTTCCTGCATCATTTCGAGGTGGCCACGAGCATCGTGTAGGATCCTCTCTCGACCCGTGAGGATATCACTACGAACGGCTTCGAACCTACATCCGATATTCTTGAGAATCACCTGGCGATGAGGGGTAAAATTCCACACAACACAACATGCTGGACCGTCAACTGACGTCTTGGATGGCACTCAAGACCTGTAAGGCGAGGGGTTAATAGGGTATGGTAGCACTAGGACAAACACGCTTGCCTCCTTGATAGCATCCATTTCTGTCTTGGGCACTTCCTGCTGTCCCTCCTGTTCTGAATCGGATGAGTCAGATTCTGGATATGGAACCCGATCAGGTCTCTTCACGAGAGATTCGAATGACTTCAAGTGCTTCGTTTGCTGTCGCCTGGCTTGAGATTTGCCCGCACTGGACACTGTCGTAACTTTTCCTTTCGATCTTGTCTCGATTCTGAGAGTCTTAGGTGGTGACTTATTTCTGGGAGAGAGGGCTGGGCGTTTAATTCCACGCGCGATACGCTGTGACGCGACACGCTGGGTCGTATGGTAACCAACTCCGTCTCCGCGTGATTCGAAACGCAAACTCACCTCTGTAGGGCTGCTGTGAATGCTGCTGAGGTCGTTGAATGCAGCTCGAAATCTGGTATGAGGCAACATGACGCTTTGATCGCTGGCTTGGTTGTTCCACCGATCAGCGGCATGATATGCTTCGATAGTGAAATCCTCTTCCATGAGCTAAGGTTCCACGGTATTTAGGATATCAAGCCGTTGAAGTAACGTACGACATTACCCTTTCAATCTCTGGTGCTTCAAGCCTCTCTGGGTCTGTTGAAAGATCACGAAGAAATTGGGGTAATGTACCCAACCTTTTGACAGCACCCGTCATGGCATGCCCAGGTGCCTCCTTGAAGGTCTTCGGAACAACGAGTACCGGGTGTTTGGCTTTTGGCTCCTGGGCGTATCTCTCTATGTCACTCTCGCACATTGCGTCCGTGTTAACCGATTTGTCGAAGCGCAAGCGAGTCTGAGCGGGCTGCCCCTGGGGATCACTCCGTTTGGAGGGACGATCATGGCCTGCTTCAGTACCGCCGTCGATACCACCGACCTTTTTGGATACCTGATATTTAATAGGTTGCTTGTATGGTGGCTTGCGATCAAAGGGCAGTGCCAGTTCAGACTCAGTAGTTTGGGCAAAGATGGATGTTGTGCTCACTGTCTCTTGCGGCATAGCTGGTGGTTTTCCCTGCAGGTGTTTCGCATTTTGCACTTGAGATTTTAATGTGGACAGGTCGGGCCCTTCTACATATCTCTGTCGATGTGAGCGAGGTCGGAGCAGGAGGTCGTCACCTTGTGTAAGAGACTGATTAGCTAGCGTTGGCGAAACTGGGATTATTTGTGGGGAAGGTTGACACGGCACGAGCGGTGGTCTCGCATCGAAGTCGGGTTGTTCCCAAGGAGCCTTGACAGTTTTGTGGCTGGGTTTGAATACTGCCTGATTGGCTATATGGTTAACCACGATCGCGCACAATATCTGCCACCTACCTTAGCTTCCTTTGGTTCAGGATCGGGTAGCCTGATTTGGACTATGGCGGACTGGGGGCCTTGAACGGTTTCGACCACATGCTTGGTCGGAGAGGTAGAGGAAGGTCCCTTGGATCTATCGGAAGGTCGCAGAATCGAGGCTACCGGAGTAAGTTCAGGCAAAGGCTTCGCAATCTCACTCAAAGGTTTGCTCACATTCTGGGGCATTTGACTGGTCATTGCTTCCTTGGGAGGAGTATACCTTAGGCTGCCGTCTCGCATTCTCTTCGACGATTTTATCGTTCGTGGATAGGGCTTCTGGCTCCTTCGCTGATGGTTTCACTTGCTCCGATTCAAGGAGTGTTTCGGGATCGTTTGCATTGACCAAGGTAGGAGGGGATTTGTGAAGCGGATTTGCCTTGGCTACGTTCTGTCGTGTCTTGTACGTTGAGCCCTTTGGGCGAGGAGATGTCGTGCGCTCGACCGCCGCGGTTTCTGATTTTGGTCTCTTCGTCGTCGGCTCGCTGTCATCCTCACTCTCGACCACTAGCTTGCGCTTCTTCCCTCTCGTATGAGTGACCTTGGTTGCACCTGCGGGGTTGACGTTGTCGCTCGAGAGATCAATCGTCATTGAAGTATAGCTAATATTGGCCTTGGCTTTCCTGAGTGGTGGTCGTACTTGAGGAGGGGAATGCGATGTAGCGGGAGACAAGGGGAGTTGAACCGTCGAAACTCTTTCTGTTGCTCTAGTTTTGCATGGAGGGACACTCCTTGGGCTGGATATGCTAGATTCCATATAATAAACTCCTGCAGTGTCGAACGAGTGTTGCAAATGGGAATCGGGTCTTGTTTTAGTATGTGATGAGAGTTGCCCCGGCTCTTTGGGTTGGCGTATTTCCGGCTTGTGATTGGAAGACACCTTGAATGGCTGTGTCGCCACAGGAACGGGCTCCCTAGCTTCAGGTGAAAGTTGCACACCAAACACCGCGGAATCGTTCTCGAGAGGATCGGCCTTAGAGCTGTTGTCATAATCTAAGGCGGAATTAGCGTTAAGGAGGGTACATTTATTCAAACGTTCTTACAGCTTTTCGCTCTTTGTGACCTCTATATCAAGCAGTAAGAATGGGCCGAGAGTTTACCGGTAGCAGTAATACCACAGACCTCATCCATTGTCCCAATAAATCCTAGCTCAGTGCCTGGTGTAACAGAGAATTTGTTGCATTTGAGCTTTGCTGTTTCATTCTGCACATATACATCCTAGCACCATATCGTTAGTATTTACAGAAAATACGCGGCCAATACGCACCGGGATTCTGTGCTGCAAACACTCGATAAAACGCACTTGGTCGTGATCGGACATTGAAAAGTTAATTTTAAATGGTGGCTTGGGGTCATCTTCCTTGGAAACTTTAAAAGGATAAGCATGTCGGAATGGAAGGCAGCTGAAGGTAATAGTAACTAGTTTGCACGTCAGTGATTTGTTGGAACCATTGGTGGAGGGCTGACCAGAGGTGCGTTGGATAGCGATACCGGAAATCGTCTCTACAGCACAGTTCAATGTATCCATCGAATCCTCCTATGGATTCATTACCACAGATTCTTGTCTACCAACGGGATGACTTACCTCCTCCCATATCACAAGGACGAGCTCCGAATCAATATAAATTCTGTGGATAGGCATCAAAAAGCGGAGGTAGACTTGGTTTACAACATACTTGTGCGGTGATTTCTGGTTGAGAAAAGTTCGGCCGATGGCAGTTAGACCATTGACATTGAAGCCTTGTGGTCTAGAAGCCTGGAGTCAGAGTCCAAGCCCTACAGCTCGCGTAACACTCGTACCGAGTAAGGTCGCCTTGCCCCAACAGTTTGATCATTGTCTCGCGCGACTAATAATTATGAGGATAGAAAGAACTAGGGTAGTACACCCCAAACTTACATCGTCCCAAGTATCCGGTTTAGCGTTGTTCAAGATCTTCTCGAGCTCCTGTCGTCTCGCAGTAGGAAATGCGTTACGCATGGCCTTGGCGTTGAAAACACTGCTCATAAAGAGTTTCCTTTTGTTATCCTTTCCAATTGCAGGGACCATCCTAGCGAGCAGGTCAAGCAACGCGTCCAGCAGACGAAATTCTGGATGGGAAGGTTGGAGGCAGCTGCGGCTGAGAGGTACCACATACCCTGACATTCCGCAATGAGGTCTCCGATGGTTTGACTATGGGATCATGAGAACTGCCCACCATTGATCTTAGGCTACTTACGCTCCCAGATGTTTGTCCAATAGCTCCTTGTTCTCTGCATCTACTGCCACAAGATCTTGAAACAAGACAGCAACCTAGAGAATATCAGTACGATTCGAGTGCTACCAGAAGGAGGCCCCACCGAGCGTCTCAAGTCGATTGTCAACTTGCGGTGATTCTTATGTGTCAATAACGGACTAAACGTTGGTATAAGAATATTTGCTAATCCAGTGGAGCTCTCTATTCAAGATAGTCAGGTAAGTTCATTGATGGGAGGAAATACCGATGAACCAACTTTTGTCGAGTTGTTCCATGGGTTCCATGTATTCCTGTGATGGTAATAAGTTGGCTTTCGGAAACCCTGGTGATGTAATATGACTTACAGAAAGGCCAGCCAGAATTCCTCTCGTAAGCACGCTTTCCCACTGAGCTCGAGTGCTCGTCGGCGGTGATTTACCCTTTGAATAAATCCTCAAGTGGATTATATCATCAGCAATAGAATCGATAATATCCAAAGTAGGCAGGAGGTGGTGTTGATAACAGGGCTGAATCGTCTCAGAGAGAAACACGATTAATTGTTCTACTCCCTTCGGAGCACCGACCCTGGCCTTCTTCTGCACGCGTCAGGACGCGTCACAAGAACCAACAAACATGCTTAAATGTCAGAGCTGGCCGACAACGGGCATCTCAGACGCAGAAAGACTCACAATAGCCGGGAGTTCTTTCTGCAAAGAATGGAAGGCCTTCATCGCCCCCAGCTCCTTCCTTTTGGAT
>Ga0307515_10017210_pt1 | contig 13185 bp, 10 predicted proteins | sample 17_EM_MG_FD_194513 | JGI IMG/M metagenome (GOLD analysis project Ga0307515, IMG submission 194513) | Populus trichocarpa ectomycorrhiza microbial communities from riparian zone in the Pacific Northwest, United States - 17_EM | ecosystem: Host-associated > Plants > Roots > Unclassified | place...
ACTTTTTCACAATTTCAGTTAAAGGTGCAGCAAATAGTACTAAAATCCTTCACAAACCTTCTATAAAAACTAGCAAGTCCATGAAAACTCCTTACCTCACTTATCGATTTTGGTTTAGGCCAATCCCGGATGGCCTTAACTTTCTCCTTGTTCATCTCGATACCCTGCGTAGTTACGACATAGCCAAGAAACACAATTTTTTCCATACAAAAGGTACACTTCTTAAGATTAGCATATAATTGCTCACTATGCAACACACTAAGTACATTACGCAAATGATCAAGATGTTCATTTAAGTTCTTGCTATAGATAAAAATGTCATCAAAATACACAACAACAAACTTACCTATAAACGCATGCAATACATGATTCATTAAACGCATAAACGTGCTAGGCGCATTTGTAAGTCCAAATAGCATGATTAACCATTCATACAAACCATGCTTAGTCTTAAATGCAGTTTTCCACTCATCACCCTCTTTCATCCTAATCTAATGGTACCCACTTTTTAGGTCAATCTTAGAGAAAATACATGATCCATGTAACTGGCACAACACAAGGACTAATACTCTCACGAATGTACCCCTTCATCATCAACTCATCTACTTGCCTTTGAAGCTCCTTTGTCTCATCAGGGTTGCTTCTATAGGCTAGACGGTTAGGAATCGAAGCTCCGGGCACAAGGTCAATTTGATGTTCAATCCCCCTTAATGGTGGTAATCCATTAGGGATGTCTTCAGGGAATACATCATCAAACTTCTGCATCAAAGAAACAACCATACTAGGAATAGCAAGATCAAGATCGTTAGTGTTAAAATAAGCCTCCTTATATACAAGTAAGATCATTGGCTTATTAGTGAAAAATGCATATCTGATTTGAGATCCTTTTGCATAAAAATTAGGTTGTTTCTTTAATTTTTCCACACTAGTATCATCACACGAGCTTACTTTCTTCACTCCTCGGTTTTTACCTCCACTCTCAACCAGTTTAATTAATGATTTAGGGTTAGCCGAATCTGATGGTTTTCTCTCACCATTGTCCTCACGTGAATTTTCACTCTTCTCATCCTCACATTATTTTTTTTAATTTCATTTTATCATTATACACTTGTTTTGGAGAAAGAGGTGCAAGAGTGATGGTTTTACCATCCTTTACAATAGTGAACCTATTTCTAAACCCATCATGAATCGCTTTCCGATCAAACTACCATGGATGCCCCAAAAGTAAGTGACTAGCATGCATTGGGACTACATCACAAAAAATCTCATCAGAATACTTCCCAATAGCAAATGCAATCAAAACCTGCTTAGTAACCCTCACTTCACCACATTCATTCAACCATTGCAATCTATAAAGCCTAGGATGCTTAATACAACTCAGATTCAATTTCTTCACAAGGGTATCACTAGCAACATTAGCACAACTACCTTCATCAATTATCTGCTACATACCTTGTTTTGGATGTGACATCGAGTGTGAAATATATTTTCCCGTTGCTGATCTACATCATCTTCTTTGATTTGCATGTTCAGCGCACGCCTTATAACCAAGGCCTCTCCCTCAACAGGATATACAATCTCCTCATCACTACAATCCACCAAAGGTGGCATCTCTTCATTTTCAGATTTGTCACTTTCAGATTTAACCTCCCCATTGTCTCTTGTAAGCATAACTCTTCGGTTTGGACACTGAAATGCAATGTGCCCCTTCCCTAAACACTTAAAGCATTTAATATCTCTATCACGAGTAGGTTGAGATTCAGATTTACCTTTCCCATCCGTATGAGTATCCTTTTTGGCCTTTGGTGGTTCGACCTTTACATAAGGCTTTGGTTGGACAGCCCCCTCTCTCTTCAAATTCAGCCTCCATATTGAGGAAGATGAAGCCGAATTGGTTTGAAAACGTGTACTGCCCCTTCTCTTGATTTGCCTCTCCACCTTTGTTGCCATATGGACAATGTCCTCCAATTCCACACAATGTTGTAATTCTACAACATTAGCAATGTCCCTATTCAGCCCATTTAGAAATCTAGCCATAGTAGCTTCCCGATCCTCAATCACATTGGCCCGAATCATGGCAATCTCCATCTCCTTGAAATACTCATCCAAGAACCTAGAACCCTGATTCAAACCCTGCAATTTCAGATACAAATCTCTATAATAGTGGTTAGGCACAAATTACCTTCTCATCAACACTTTCATCTCCTCCCACGACGCTACTAGCCTCTCTCCACTCCTCCTTCTACTAATAACATTCTGATCCCACCAAATCAGTGCATAATCCGTGAATTCGATGACTACTAATTTCACTTTCTCCGCCTCCGAATAGTTATGGCAATCAAAAATCCAATCCACCTTTTTCTCCCACTCCAAATATGCCTCAGGATCGTTTTTACCTTGGAAAGAAGGTATTTTCAGTTTGATAGCATCCAAATCACCATCTAAATCAGCATGTCCCCCAACACTACGAAAATTTTCCCTTTGGCCGAATTGGCCCCTAGTTCTATTCCCATAATCCCTTCGGTTTCTAGGCTGTTGAAAACCTTCCCGATGACCTATGGCCTCATCCTCAAAACCACCATCACCAATATCATCAACGGCCTCCTCAAAATCCTCATAATCAGCCCATCTTTGCCTTTCGGCCCTACTGCCACTGTTTGCTTTCGGTTCAGCCCCAAGCTTCCTCACATTTTAGGTGCTTGTACCAGCCTCGTTACCACGTTTCTCCACCCTATCAAGTCTGTCACACACATTTCCCATCACAAAATTCTTCCTCTCCATCATATGCGTCATGGCTTGCATTTGGAACGTAAGTTCTCCCTCAGGATGGGGTGGTGTGTTGTTTTGATCTGACATGATAGTACCTGCAAAAATTGGTTAGTGGTAAAAAAAATTATCCTCACGTCGCTCGAGTTTCGCTCAAACACTCTTAATATCCTCACACGCTCACACCTCTCCTCTCACCTTCTTGCGGTTCTTGCGAAACTGAAACCAACACCAAATAGAACCAACTTGGCAGCGCAATCCAAATATATATATATGACTCAAGAAGCAATAAAAACTAGAAAAACAAGCAAAACAAAACTGCGATGATAGTCTCGCGAGTAACAAGTGAGTCTATCCGAAATATGAACGAAAATGAAGACTCGAATAAAAATAGAAACAAAAAAATATGCAAAATGATGAAAATAAACTACAATAAATGAAAACAACAGAAAGCAAGCGAATTTCAAAAGTTGACGCAAAACAGACTCGTTTACGACAAGTTAAGTCCGAATCTGGAACCTAAAGTAAATGATGTCCAATTGAGTTAAAATTTCAGATATAGTGCGATATCAACCCAAATAGACAGAATATAAAGTTTGAGCAATTTACGATAAGGTTTGATATACTGACGCAAAAACATTATGAATCAAACCTCATTAGACCCGAATTTGAAACCCAAAGCAAACGATATCCAATTGACCCTAAATTTGATATGTGGTGCGATTAGGACCCCAGTAATTAGATTATAAAATTTGAGCTAATTCCAAGTTGATTTGATCCAATCTTCTCGTGTTTAGTTTTCTGCGGCAGAATCCAATAAACGTCTTTTTTGAACGATTTTTTTTTTTGCTTTTCTCTTTTCTCTTTTTTTTTTGTTTTTGATGCTACTGATATATTTTGAATAATAACAGAATGAAATAACAATTTTTTTTTAGATGCCGCAAATTCAAGGAGAAGAAGAAATTGGATACTAAGGAATTTTTTTTTGCGAAATCAACAAGAAACAAAAATTTCAGAAGGATATAACCTGATTAATGGAGCCAAGCTCTGATACCAAATAATGTGAACCTCGTGATCACGTGGTCATGCAACCTACACGCAAAGACACCAATTCCCGGAAAGCCAAGTAAATCAGGTTTGATAGAAGTGTGACACAAAGATAACTTGTACCTAGGCACCAACACTATTAGAAACGGAAACCCCCACCCAACAAATATTGATTCATGAACGAGAAGTATAAGGATGATGCCACGAAGCCAGTTGTTCTTCGATAAGTTGTTTTCAGTTCTTTAGAGAACCAAGGAAGGGAGATTATCCCACCAACACACAACAAGTGCAGCAAAGAAGTTTATTGATTTGAAAATTGTGTAACCTTACATGTTTGGTTATGTCTTTATTTATACTGACTCTAGACTTAAAGAAACCATAATGGACCCCCCTTAGGTGGACTTATATGAAGCCCACTTACAATTGACCCAAATAAGTAATAATAACCCAAAAACTAAGAAAATAATAAAAATAATAAAAATCCAAAAATTACCATCTTAAATATGCTAGAATCAGATTTGTCACTCTTAAGAAGTCCTATATAAACTAGGAAAAATCTGATTTGAAAAATTTGTGTTGCTGCCCCCTTTCCTTTGATATCCTTGATTAGCTTGGATTTCCTTATTTAACTTGGACAAATAAGAAAACAAATTCCCTCCTTTGTTGCTGATTTAATTACTTTACTTCCTATGTTAGGAAAAAAATTAAATAGTCCTCCCCTGTTTAGGAATAAGATATGGCCAACTTCCTTACTTAATTAGGAGAATAAATTGCTGACTTTTTATCCTTGTAGCTTTAGGAAAAAAACAAGTCTAACAAGGCTGGTATTGGGCCGGACATATCAACCCCTTGTTCCACACGAATTGGGCTCTTCTTGGACCTGAACTAGATGAATTAAAGGTTGTTTATCATGCTCCTTAAATGTCCCAAGCCCCTCTAGGTCCATCTTACTCCATAAGTTCTGAACAAGCACATTCATTGCTTTTTTAAGCTTCTTTGCCCTAGCTCTTGTGATTGGCCCAATTGGCACCTCCAATAGGTCATTGGCATGATTACGCTTGGTGTTGGGCTGATCCGCATCACTTATTACCTTGTGTAATCATTTGTAAATGATTAAACAACTCCCTATATATAATAGTGTTTAGGAACATACCTCTTTTTCATTATTATCTTCAACTCCTCCCATATGCTAACTGGTCTTTCTATATTTCTTCTTTTTTTTACCTCCAATCTCTCCCACCAAACCATGACATAATCAGAAAACTCCACTATAGCTAACTTAACCTTCTTTTCTTTAGAGTACCTATGGATATAGTTTTGAAACCCAGCCCGGCTCGGCGGGTTGACCCGGGACCCGGCCGACCCAGGGCTGGAACTGGGCTGGGTTTAAGAAAAAATAGGAAAAGCCAAAACCCGGTGTGACCCAGCTGGTTGACCCAGTGACCCGGTTGACCCGACAAAACCCGGTCAAAAACCCGGTTGCAACCCGTTGACTTTTGATTTTTTTTACTAAAACGACTTCGTTTTAATTTTTTAAAAAAAATCAGAATTGACCCGGGTGACTTGGTCAAAACCTGGAACCAGGGCCTTGGACCGGGCCGGGTTTAAAAACTTTGCCTATGGATGTCAAAAATCATCTTCACCTTTTTTTCCCAATCTAAGTAAGCTTCTGTATCAGTTTTTCCCTTAAAGGCTGGGATTTTTAACTTAATACTACCAAAATTTCGATCTACATCACCCAAATAATCGAAATACCCTCTATACTCAAAATCCTTATGTGGCCGAATATATCCCCTCATTGGCCGATTCTCATACCTCTCTCCCCTATGTGTACGGAACCCACTACCACGGTTAAAATCATCATCGGCTTCATCTATAGAGTTTCTAGCAACATTCTCCTTCTTCCTAGCTTCTCTACCCTTTTTACTAAGTCCCCCATCATACCTAGTCTCCAACTTTTCAATCCTAGTCATCAGCTCCCTAAACATAAATTTCATATGTTGTTGTATTCTCGAAAGCCCATCTTCTGGGATTTCACCCTTCTTCTACGGCACACTGTTAGAAGATATTATTTAAAAAAAAACTGCACGAAAAGCATTAGCAATAAAAATAACACCTCACACACTCGTGTTTCACACAAATTTATAGCTTTTTCACTCTAATATGCTCCCTACGCCTTTTTCCACTCAAATTGCATTTTTTTAGTTCTTGAAATCACTTGGCAACAATTCAGAAAAGAAACCAACCACGCAGTGAATTTATAAATTTGATATAGACTCAAGAACCAAGAAATTTATGAAACTAACAAAATGAAACTACGATGACAAATTCACGAGTAGCAATGCAAATTTGTGTGAGTAATATGACGATTCGACAACGCAAAATAAACTAAATGGAAGGAATAATACTAAAGAGATTTACTAAAGAGATTTACCATCCAAACTGAAAATTAAATCAAACAATGATAGAACCTGAAAAAAGATAAAGAGCAACACAAATTCTCAATGACCAATTTTCTTTCCCTAGCTCTCGGTCAAACCCCAGAATGTTGATTTTCTTCTTTTTCTTCTTTTTATGGCAACAATCAAAATTTTCAAGATCAAGCCCCCCCTATTTTTGTATACCAATTTGGCAATCAAGAAAAAAAATTCAAGAACACACCTTTTTTTATGTATATATTGCGGCAAGATCAAGAATTCAACAAGAACACTACCTTATGATTTTGTGTCCAACAATTCAAGAGGATACAAGAACCGTAATGTTTTTTTAATATATGTGGCCGAAACTAATCAAGAAACAAAAGACACAAATTGAAGGATATAACTTGTGATTAGATCTGCTCTGATACCAACTGATACGAATCCTAGCGGAATTGAATGGAATTCACGAACCCAAGATCTATCTAATCTAAGTTTGGTGAAAATAGGATGAGCTTATCACAATGGAAGACCTGCTTCAAGGCAACAAGACTATAAAACAACCCAATCACAATGTCTACACCTGGAGACGAGCAAAAGGAGTATAAATTCACAACAAAGATTGGTCAATTCTTTGAAGAGTTAAAAGTTCAATCAAGAACCAAGATTGACAACCAAAGGTCGGCAAAAATATCAATATTATTAGCCAAAAAAAAATGTGCTGAAAATTATTCTCAAGAGTATTTATACCCCAAACCAAAAACCTTAGTTTCCCTAATGGGTCACATATAAACCCAATTTAAATAATAATCAACCCAAGCTAAAACTAGACCAAACTAATTAAAATAAACAAGTCTGAAACCCAAACAAGTGTTTCCTCATAAAATAAAGAAATTTTAATAGCCCAGCTAATTTAATAAAACAAGTTCGGTTATTTCCACATTCTGTCTGGTAGCAGCAAATCTCAACTTCAAACAGATGGTTCTCTCTCATTTTAAAGAATTAGAGGCGTTCAATATACCGTTGGAAAGGATTGGAAGTCTAGTTTCCAGCCCAACTTGAATCACCTCAACATTCGACCTATAGCTCCATTTATGATTAAAAAAAAAAAGGTAGCGAAAGGTCAAACTGACCGAATTTAGTCTTTTTGTCCCAATCCTTATGTAATAGTCTTGGTTCCACCAATAAGCCCCTCTTTAACATAAATAAGATTAACCACGGCTTGATCCTTATTTTTTGATATCCTCTTGAAGTCCACCTTAGCCCACGTATCTTGAAAAAGTTCATTGAAAGCTTTTTTGAACCTCTTTGCTCTAAGTCTTGTAACTAGACCAACCAGAACCTCCAATGGATCTTTTGGTGCTTGGATTGCATCACTACCAATCAAGGTGTAACACTTCTTGAACACCTTAACCATGGGTTCCTCCCTTAGGACCCTCATTAACTTGTCAAAATCAAACAAGACAATCCAACCATTGGGATGAAGTTGAGCATGGCTTGGGTTGTAGTAATAAAAACTTTCCTTTACAAACCCTTGTAAAACAAATTAGTACTCAAACTCGTATAAGCAGATGAGGGCAATAATAATGAAATTGCCCCCAACAGGCTTTCTGGTGACCTGGGTAACATGGTCACCAGCATCCGATATCAAAACCCTATAATATATGGTTGTTTAGTGTTGGTCAGGGACATTTGGTCAAAAGACACAATGCTTCCAGCCTCATCTGGAGGCATCCTTTACAACCTTTCTTGTCCTTTGAGGTTTGAAACCTCATAAGGACTTCTATCTCTCACTCTCTAGTAAAAAAGGAATGAACGACGCCAATTTCAAATATTAGGCCAGTTCTAATGGTTATAGATCCCTAGCAAAAGCCACCAGTTTCGGTCCTAAATCTAAAATCTCCCCTAGGAGACATGATTTTCTTGCCTTTTCTAGACACCATTCTTAAAACAAAATAAAAATCAAGAAAGAAAAGGAAGAGGAGTTATTTGTTTACCTTGAAGTTTCTCCTTTGCAAAGGTTTTCAATCTTGTTTTAAGCTCCTATAATAGGAAAGGCAGAGGAAATTTTCATAAAAGTTAAAAATAGAACTAAGGAAAAAGAAGGGTTTATATATAGGTCATTGCCCTTTACTCCTAAAAATGAATAAAAAACATATATCACCCCATTATAACCTTAGGAAGGCTAAACACCTACTGTATTTATTGCACGCCATTGAGTGGTCTTCTCAAAAAATTTGTTTCGCCTCCCCCTAAAAGCACTTAAAATCATAATAGGAAGACGCCCCTCCTCTAAGGGGCTTTTCAAGTATTTTCACATCAAATGTATAAAGACTTAAGGGCAATTGATGAGTCAATATTTTCAACTCAATATTTTATGCTTTGAAAAAGCCTAAATCCTTAAATAGTGTGTTAGCCTAATCAAATGTGGGGCTGGTATATTACTAGACCCAACATACTTGGGTTCAACCATGAGCTGATACCAAGTCACCATGGGTTTAGCAAGACGCCAAACCCAATATATTTAGGTTTGCCAAGAGTTGAGCACAAGTCATCGTGAATCTAGCACGACGCCAAACCCAATATACTTGGATTCGGTCATAAGTTGAGCTTAAATCACCTTAAGTCTAGCGAGATGCCAAACCCAATATATTTAGGTTCGGCCATGAGCGGAGCCCAAGTCATTGTAGGTCTGGTAACATATCACACTCAATATACTTGGGTTCAGAAATGAGCTGAGCCCAAGTCACTGTGAATATGATAATACACCAATCGCAAAATACTTAAGTTCGACCATGAGCTGGGCCCAAGTCGTTATGGGTCTAGCAAGACGTCATACCCAATATACTTGGGTTCGGCCATCAGTAAAGCCCAAGTTACCATGTTTCTAGAAAGTGGCCAAATCCAATATATTTAGGATTAGCCATAAATTTAGATCCACAGTGACTTGAGCTTGGCTTATAGATAAATCCAAGTATATTCGGTTTGACATCTTGTCATACTCACAATAAATTAGGCTCAGTTTATGGATGAGCTTAATTCATCGTGAGTCTGGCAAGATGTCAGACTCAATATAATTGGGTTGATCCATAAGCCGAGCTCAAGTCACTATTGGTCTAGCAGGATGCAGATCCATTTTCTCTAGGTTTGGTCACACGCTAGGCCTAGTTAGACTTGGAGATCCATGTTAGGATCATATGGTTCTATCTTCAAATTATTTATATAAACTATTCATATCAGAGGTAATCATCTCCCTACATCTATAGATGTATAAAAGGTCTCGTAAGGGGCTTAATATTTTCCATCTTATTAATACTGTGGAAGGGATATTTTTACCTCATTAATGATGTGTAAGAGATATTTATCTCTCATTAATGTCATCAAAAGCAAAGGACTTTCTAGTCCTTCCTTCCCATAAAGATGAAAGGTTTCGGGGTTATAAATACCCCCTGAACCACCCAGGTAAATGATTCACTTTTTCCTACTCTAAATGATCATATATCTCAAAGAATTAATCATAAAATACCAAGAAGAAACACCCTTGTTATTGGAATTTAAAGCTCTTTGTTTCATTTATCACCATTCTCATTTAAAGTTACTGACTTTATCATCAGAGGGTCTTTAAGTCCCACCAACTGAGACTTAAAAACCTAGATTACGAGGTTGTGTCAAAACTGTCCACAATCGTCCAATTAACTTTGTTTTGTCATTTACATCTCCATTTTCATTCTAAATTGAAATATAAAAATAATTAGTATATTTAGATATCAAATAAGTATAGAATACTAAATATTAAGGGAGAAAAACATAACATTTTGCATTCTCTTTAGTACATTATCACAAAAGAGAATGAAATAAGAACTAAGATCTTAATTTTATAGTTGAAGCTGTAGAACATCATTTTAGAAAGCCAAACGGAAGGTATTTGATTTTCTTCTTAACACCTATTTTGGATTCTAAAGCCTAGGTGCGATTTTTCTTGGGTACTCAATGCCATTGCTCAGGAGCTCTTGTTGAAATCTATTCATGATTGGCAATGGCAGCAATATAGGTACTAAAATACCCTCCTCCCCATAACTATTTTTTAATCCACTGACATGGAAGCTAGTACAAGGTGGAGCTCCAATTGGACCCCCATAAACAGCCTTTCCCCATCCAAAATCAATATCTCCAAGTCCAACACGAGTTGCATCAGCAATAAGGAAGCTCCAAACTGTCGTATAATGTGGTCTCCCTTTTAACACCATGAGGTCTGCAGCTGATTTAATGTATTCTTCATTCATCTGGGTCTTCAGTCTCCTCACCAGCTCAAGTGCATATCCCAATGGGCTCTGACACAAGAGTCCAGCCTTTGAAATGGCAGTTGGGTAAGCAAAAGCATTGCCATAGTATCCACTAGGAACTTTTAGGCCTTGCTTTCCACGTACGTTGATCATGACTGATAAACGAACAACCTCCTCGGGGTCAAGTTGAAGAGCAATTGTCCGAGATCTCCATAAAAATGAAGCCAGCACCTCAAAGTTTGAGCATTTTTGAAGGTGGGGTGGAATGTGCTTTCTTATTGATTTCAATTCACTAGGGCCAAAAAAGAAAGAGCGATGGGCCATATATTTCTCATGCTCCTGCAAAGTCATGACTATGGAGGTTTCTGTGTGTGTTAGCTGCTCGTACTCATGGTGCACACAAGTCACTCGAGGTGGGTTTCTTGCATTCAAGATCTCTCTTTCCCACACAGGCAATAGGGATGGTGTGCTTGCTCCTAGTGCCAATTCTCCAACTGTGTTCAAGAATTTTGACAACCCAAGCGAATCACTCATAGTGTGGTTTAGGCGTATTGCAAAGATGAATCCCCCACAAGCCAAACGAGTCACCTGCACACAAAAAAAGAAAAAAAAAAGAGAGTAGATGTAAAGATAATTAGTTGAAGTAATTAGAACCATATATAAAACTTGAAGTTAATTATAAATACCTGAATCAACAGCAACGGGCATCCAAGAATACCTGAAGATCCAGGAACATCATGCAGGAATTCTTCAATATAAGAAAAAGGAGGGTGTATGCTGTCACCTAGTTGGTCAATCGTTACACCTGCATCAGCTTCAACAAACAAGATCCCTTCGCCGGTACAATCAACTAGAAGTTTGCTACGAGGCCCTTCTATAATCCTACCGGCAAAGGGGTAGTAAAACACAAGTGCTTTGCCTAATGCCTCTTTGATAACCTTCACAGGGTCTTCTCTTTTCATGGAAGGATGGCTACGATAGAACATTACAAAAGGCAAATGGAAACGAAGACCTTGCTGGTCATCTATATCTGAGAGTTGTTTTATTTCATGAGGTGTTGGTTTTGATGGCACAATTAGCTGTGGCTCACGACGTTTGACTGAAAATCTTAGTGGAGACGACGAGGATGATGCCATGGTATATGGACTGTAACTTAGGGCAATGAATTTGATTATGCATCACTTAGGGCATTAGGGGGCTCTTATATAATAGTAGTCTCGGCAATGCATGCTAATTTTACGTCTCAAACTCGTGAGTATTAATTTTATTTTTTATATACTGTTAGTTTTTATATTTTAAAAGTGTTTTTGAAGAAATTAAATATTTTTTATTTTAAATTATTTTTTTAAATAATTTTAATATATTGATGTTGAAAATAAATTTTAAAAAATAAAAAAAATTATTTTAATTTATTTTTAAATAAAAAACACTTTAAAAAATAATCGTTAATTCTTCTTAAACTGTTAGATTAGATCTTAAAATATGATTTATATTATTCTCTAACACATCCCCTCAAAAGAAAGTCTTTTAGACTTGAAACTTGCACAGACTCACATTACCTTGTGCTTAATTTTTATCAAATAAATAGGGATGGTGAGATTTGAACTCGTGACCGCGACTCTAATATCATATCAAAAAATTATCTCAATCTAATAACTTAAACTATTAAACTAAATTTCAATATATAATTTATATTATTATACAACAAAACCTTATCAGCAGAGGCTACAAGAATATCATGGTGTTTTAATACTCACCGGCCACGTACACAGAAATGGATTGAAACGTTTAGGGTCCAAAATGATTTCCGGAATATTTGGCGTACAAAGATTGGATCCATCAAAATTCAGAAGGAAGCAAACAATTCAATTTAAAAAAAAAAAAATTGAAGTATGAATTCAAGAGAATCTTTGCACTCTATGCCCTTGCAGTGCTGTCTTTTTTCTCATCTCTCTTCCCGATCCAATGTGGACCAGAACTGACAAAACCAGTCGTTGCGTTTAGTACGAGATAGCTTCACATCATCGCACGTTTTCCATGAACACTAACAATAATTGTTGTTGTTGTTGAGTGGTTCTAAGGCAAAGATCGGAGCCTGAATAAAGCTGAATTTCCAACAATAATTGTACTAGTGCTATAAAATAGAGGTCATGATCCCTCTTGCGGGCCATCTATTATTATAATGGTGGGAACGTCACTTTATTAATAAATAAAGATTGAATACTAAGGGTGTTTAAAAAATCAACCATTAAAATAATAAAAAAAACTAAATCAAGAAAAAAAAACTAATTTAAGAATTAGAAAAATTATTTAATAGAGCAAAATATATATATATATATATATATATATATATATGCGCGCGCGTGTGTGAATTTAAACCTACGCTAACCCTGAATTATTCTTTCCCTTCAGCCGCTTGCCTCCTTTCTGATGCTAGAAGGAGGAAGCATTTGCAAAGTCACAATGTGAACAGGATATTGAATTGAAGAGAATGGCTGCACATTCAAAGCAAAAAAGATGGATAAGACAAGCGTGGATGCAAAATTCATGCCGCTAAGCCTTACTATTGACAAAATCTACTGTCCTCACCTCTCGCAAGCGATCATAGTTTTTAAACCCGGACTGATTTAAAGCTTGGATTTCGGGTTTTGACCATGTCGTTGGGTCGGCCC
>Ga0307515_10017211_pt1 | contig 13184 bp, 8 predicted proteins | sample 17_EM_MG_FD_194513 | JGI IMG/M metagenome (GOLD analysis project Ga0307515, IMG submission 194513) | Populus trichocarpa ectomycorrhiza microbial communities from riparian zone in the Pacific Northwest, United States - 17_EM | ecosystem: Host-associated > Plants > Roots > Unclassified | place...
ACTACAGAGCTAAAGTCAGACGCCATTTTTGAGCTTTTGAAGAGGTTCCTTGGGACCGAAGAAGGTATTGCTGTCAAAAATAAGGTTAACCTTGTCTATCAATTCAATATCTCCCCCAAGGTAACCCACCCTTTTTTTTCTATGATTGTTTGTGTATGTTTAGATTGTTTTCTTTTCTTTTTTTGGTGATTTTCTTATGGGTTTGGGTTGCAGAAAATTGGGATTGATGAGGTGATTTACACTATTGATCTCAAGAAAGGCGAGGTCATCAAAGGTATTGGTTTTTCCATCAAGTTTGCTTTTCTTCTGCTATCCGATAGGAATTTTGATACACAAACAAAGCTACATCTTGCAAATAAATAAAATGGGAGGTTCCAATATGTTTTTGGCCCTATTTCTTATTTCATGACCTGTGCAACTGGAGATCAACTAAAAAAGAAAGTTTTTTTTTTTTTAAAAAAATTTGGATGATGAAAGGAGAGGATCTTTAGTGTGTTGAATTAGTATACTGGTCCCTCTACTGCAATCAGGACTGATAGTAGATGGTGTATGAACAACTGCTGTATAAAAGCATGGTGATTGTAGCTCTCTTGACTTTATTCTGATACTCTTGTTTGTTTTTGGGTGAGATCAATTAGAAAATGCATTCGATACTAGAATTTTTCTCTCTTGCTCACGCACGCGCACACACAACTGTCCTTTTTGTTAAACAAGTGTAGTTGTTGATTGTGCAAGATTTTTGAAATTTAGGGCAATACGAAGGAGGGAAGCCTGATGCCACATTTTCCTTGAAGGACGAAGATTTTATAAAGCTTGCTAATGGAAAGTTGAATCCCCAGATTGCTTTCATGAGGTGGGAACTTTAGCTGTTCTATTCTATCCTGCCTTAATTCAATTTGCTGCTTGTTTTTTATTTGCCTACTTTATTTGATGCAAGCAGGGGTGCTTTGAAGATCAAGGGCAGTTTGAGTGCTGCGCAGAAATTCACTCGTGATATCTTCCCAAAGCCTGCTAAGCTGTGAGCTAGTACCAGGAGTGTAGAACTGTTTGAAAACTGTCCATCAACATCTGTTATTGTTGATGAATTCATAAATTGTTTTTTCTTTTTCTTTGTTGTCATGTAATATGGGACTAGATTGGAGGCAGTAAGTCTAGAGTAATCTTTGAATTATAAAAAGCTCCACAATCCTCTCTGTTGATCGATTTGCATGTTCTAGTCGCTCGGACTAAACCATTAGATTGTGCAATCATTAATTTGTTCGTATCACATCTGTGTCTTGAAGATCATTCCTAAGTTCCATAATTTATTATCTAATCATAGGCATATTCCTGTGAACCACATCGAAATGTTTGTCACCTTGAACTTTTGTTACTAGTCTCCTTAGTAGGAGCTACTACCTTGAACTTTTGGACTTGGGACAGGGACTAGGGGAGAGTTAAATCAATGCTTGCCTAGTTGCTTCTGGTGTCCAATAAACGTTATTGAGTGAGTTTCAGATGGACAACGCTATGTTTGAGAGAAAATATAAAGAAATGCAGAGATGGATGTGCTGATCATAGTTGTCTCTGTCTCATCTGTGGGGCATGCAACTCGGAGCCTGTGCTCCGGACCAGGGGCCATTGGTCTTAAATGGTAAGAGTCGGAAAATTTAGCGGGTGCTTCGGTTTTGCTACTTGAAAGCACCTAGTACGAGTTTCCTGGCTGCCTCAGTTTTGCTGTTTGGTAATTGCTGGTTCTATTCTACATATCGAAAAAGGAAAATCTCTCGACTGGCTGAACTAATTTAGAATCCGTGGGGAGGATTGCCAAACTTTGAAGGGCCTGGTAGGGCGTAGGGCTTCGTTACACTTCTCATCAGCTACTGGATAGTCGTCCTTAACTCCCTCTCTGAGCATACAGGCTGACCGCATTCTTTATCGGTCTGGTTAGTTGTCTTTGGAAGAGCAAATCAACAAATTCTGAAGTCTGAACTCTCAAAAGCCACAACCCAACCAATGGTTGCCAATTCCCCATGAGTACACGCTCGTAGCATCTCGCTCTTCAGCAAATTTTGGGGCTCTTACGTGGCTTGTTTGGTTTAACCAAGTTAACCCGCGCTATGTTATGTGTTGAATTTTAGCAATGAGATGAATTTTAGCAATGTTTGATGGTGTGGTAAGTATTGTTTATCAAAATATTTTTTATTTAGAAATATATTAAAATAATATTTTTTAAAAAATTATTTTTGATATTAGCACATCAAAACAATTTAAAAATATCAAAAATTTTAATTTGAAAAAAAAAACAATTTCTTTTTAAAAAGCGTTGCATAATCACATAAACAAACACACCCTTCAAATTGATTTCTAACACAAGAAAGATGCCAATTTTATAAATATATACATGTTTTGATATAATTGAGGAATGAAAAGATAATATTAACGTCTAATAAAATAAATTAAAAAATAAAAAATATATAAATAAATAGCAAGAAAAGTTGTTATTGTCAATTAAAAACTAAAATAAAAAATTAACCTTTTTTTTAAGATGCAAAAAAATAGATGCACATGCAAATAGTCTATCATGATTGTTCCTTTCATTTTATCCACGATGCCGCTAGGTAATTTTTTAAATATATTTATACATCGGTCTCTTACAATTAAAATAAATATTTTTAAGAAAGGCTACTATTTAAATTATTTTAAAAATATATATTCATTAAACAAACTATTCTTTTCTTATTCATGTAATTTTTTTACTAAAATATTTTTTTATCAATAGCATGTTTTTCTAATTAAGAGTAAAAGCAATAAAAATTATTTTTTGTAACAATTTTAAGAACTTAAAATAAGTAAGAAAGTATCTCTTTAACCTAAACAACATTTCCTTTATCAATGTATTGTTTTTTAACAAAAACATGTTTTATTTATCAAAAACATTGTTTTTAAAATAAAAAAAAAACCTATAATAATCTGAAAAGCAAGTTCTAATTACAAAACATTAAAAATCATGTCTTGATATTTTGTATGCAATTGAAGAAAAAAAATAATTTGAGAAAATTTTGTAACAAATTTATAATAATAATAATAAAAAAATATCTTGATAAAATTTTTTATTTTTAATGAATATTCATAATCATAAATTTAAAAAGAATTTGCATATTATATTTATATATAATAATTAACAAAATAATTAGTAATATTATAAAAATTGCTATAATCTTATTTGAAAACAAAGACAAATTGAATGATATTTAATGAAAAGTATTTTAACCATAGTTTTAATTATTTATAATGGATTCTAATTAAAATTTAACAAAAAGTAAAAAATGAATGGCCGAATAAAAAAAGGTCAAGCACGTGGGCTTGGAAGGTTGGACCCACGGACCTAGCTGCAAAAAAAAAAACCTAGGCATGCATAGGCCTACAAGACGAGGGTTGCTCACCTGGCTTTCTTACTTTTTTTAAAAAAAAAAATGGTGGATGACACATCGTTCGTCTTAGTTTTGAAACCTTAAAAAATCATTTTTGAACTGTATTTTCCACCTGAAAAATAAACAATACCCTAAGCACATAAATAAACTAATTTCAGACATCAAATCACCCAAAATGAAAAAAAAAACCCAAAATTAAGTAGAATAATTTTTTTCCAAGCCTCAATTTACTATTTTAGCAAGATAAAAATAAAAAATATCTCAATGAAATTCTTCATATCAAAAGGAACTTGATAACACCAAGATTGATATTTTTGTTGTTGCTAGATTGTAGCTAATTGACCACTTTCTCTTCCTTCTATTATTTTTGATGGCTTTCTCTCTCTTCTCTCAAAACTTAGGGATTAAAATGAAAAAAAAAAAGAAATTAAGGACCTAAACACACAAAACTAAAAGGATAGGGACAAATTATGAAAACATTTAAATTTTAAGGATGAAATTACAATTTTGTGTGCCTTTTGTGTTGAAGGGCTCTATTTCTTCCTGGATATCAACTCTGGTCCTTCTTCTTCTAATTGTTTTTGAGTGCATAAAAGCATTGAAAACAGAACTTAGAAGGACTTCATTGAAAGGGAAAGAAGTTTTAATGACTAAAGTTGACAACTGTAAGATTTTCAGCGACTTGAAGTTAAAAAAAAAGAAGCTCAGACAATTAGTGTTTTGGGTGTGAAAAGCCCGTCTACATGGTTAATTATCTTCGCTAGCACTTCGTGCCTTGTACGCCTCACGGTTCCTTTCCTGACCTCCTGTCTTCCATCGACAATGAGTGCGTGTTGCCGGCTTTAAGCGAAATGCTAGCAAAACTCCTTTTACACTTGAAATCCGCCGTTTCTCTTACATCAAAGGAACATTTAACAGAACCAATCGCATCCCATACATCCCATCCCATCCCAATCCGTTCACATTTCATTTTCGATAACTGGCATTACTATTTCAAATTATAAAAATCGTCAAATCGCGTTTTTTATTTTTTTAAATTTTTTTTGTTTTAAATTAATTTTTTTAAAATTTAAAATTATTTTGATATGTTGTTGTTAAAATTTAATTTTAAAAAATAATAGAAAACGATCAGTTTAAACTAGTCTTTTACGTTCCTATTACTAACAGTAAATTCATATATTGTGTAAAAGATACAGAAACAATATCAAATGCATATGATCCACAAAAAACTGATTCGGACAAATCACGTGTTAAGCTATCTAAACCATGATTAACACGGTAGCATACAAGTAAAAGGGATAGGCAATTTGAATACCTTCTCTAAAGACTACCCCAGGTAGCTAGCTAATTTAAGAGAGAGAGAAGAATATGGGGTTGGAAAAATTGAAACCAGCAATGAATCCCTATGAACTCTCATTCATCTGTGAACGCGCTCGAGCACAAACCGGCTAGTGCAGTGATGATACCTATAAAAAAAGACAGCATCGTCTAATCCACCACCCACCCCACAATAGAAACAGAAGAAAAAGAACGAGCTTTTTCTGTCTTTTCAGCTCTCTCGCCCCTTCCTCTCTTCTTCTACATTACTATTTCAGTTATGGCCGACGTCGCTGTTTTTGTTTACATATGCGCACGCTTATGGCCGACGTCGCTGTTTTTGTTTACATATGCGCACGCACCTTAGAATTCATGTCTTTGCCCTCCAGTAACTTATGATCCCTCCTTTGTTAAATCTATCCCATCAATTAACCCTGCTGTTTCCTGAATTATCCAACATTGCTTCTGCTATGCGGATGCTGGGCTGGCTAGTTTAGGAGTCCAAGTGCACACGGGCATAGCAAGGAATTTTTTCTATGTTGAGCTATGATGTAAATACACATAAATTATTTTTAAAATCAATCATTCACTCGGATATATAAATTTATCAAGTTAACAATAAAGTTTTAATTCAAATACATAACATAAAATATATAAAAAATAAAATTTAAAGTACATAAAATTCAAAATAAAAATAAAAATAAAAATAAATTATATTATCGATCAAAGTTGCACCCTTCGAAGTTTTGTAGAATAGAATTCATCTATGATCGAATCCGAATCAATATCTTCAACAAGCTCTCATTCAATGTAAATCATCATAGAATTTGCTAAGAACTCCTCTTTCATTTTATTGCGAAGCATAGTTTTAACATGTTTCATAGCTCAAAATACCCACTCTGTAGTGGCAGTGAAAACAGACAAAGTCAAAACAAGACGAATCAACCTGTCAATCAAATGATAGTGCTGCGACTTATTTGTTTCAACTAATCCTCGACATAATTCAGAAATGGTAGACATATTCTGAAAGCTCTCATGATGAATCACATCAATCTGATAATGCTCTAGCTGAAATCTCAAATAATACATCTCTTGTTCATTAAAATCTTTAGGATAAAATTTCTCAGCAAACTTGTAAATAACATCAGCTTTAAATGATTTAAAGTTGTCCTTAGGTTCTAAAGCAGAGCTAAGTACAAGGAGTTTCACTGTCCCATCACTGAATATAGAATTTAATTCTTCAAACTGAAAATCTATTGTTGAGTTAAATATATCATAATGATAATGATGGTAAACTGTCATTGAACCTTGTTGTTGACATGAATGACCTGTAGCCTTTTTATACGAAGCATTCATATGTGGTATGTCAATCTCATATTTTATGCAAACAAATTACACATTTGTAAGGAGAAGATCAAATCCGGCATCTCTCAAAGTTTGAAGCAATGCTTTAGTAGTTGATACAAGATCCATTGCATTTAAGATGTCAAGAGATTTTTGCTGCAAAGCTCGACAAAGTAAATCAGTAATCCCCATTATTTTATGCATTAAATATAAGATGAATATAAATTCAAAAGATTTAATCACAATTAAACAACCACCAACTTCTCCACGTATAGAATTAGAAAATCCTTCTTGAACCATACTTTCAAGGACAGTAATAGTTGCACCATACATATCTATTAAGCTGTAAATAGAATCAAAATGAGAGCTCCAACGAGTAGTTCCACTTCGATGTAAATTACCAATTTGATTAGCCCCTCTACTAGTTTCACGTTCTCAAGTAGCTACCATATGTGCAATTTCTATAGCCTGAGCATAATGTAACTCAGTATGACGTTTGGGAGAAGCACAAATAAGGTTGATAATGATTGTCAATTTTGAGAAAAATAACCAAATAGAAATCTCATTTCCAGCTGCTGCAACTAATGTCAGTTGTAGTCAGTGAGCAAAACAATGTACATAATATGCATAAGGATAATTTCTGAGAAATAGAGCTTGTAGTCCATTCTATGTGCCACGCATATTGCTAGCACCATCATACCTTTGACCTCGTATATTGAAAATATGCAAGTTATATCGAGCGAGCACATCATAAATTTCTTTTTTAAGTGTTGAAAAAGTAGTATCGAAAACATGCACAATACTAAAAAAAGGTTCTCGTACAAAACCCTGAATGTCAACAAATCTCAAAATAATAGCCATTTGTTCTTTATTTGATGCATCTTTGGATTCGTCAACCAAAATACAAAACTTTACATCTCTAACTTCTTCACAAATCTTTTTCCTCACTTTGTTCGCGAGAATACGCAAAATCTCTTTTTGAATAGTCGTCGAGGTATACTTTGCATTTTTCGGAGCTTTTTCTAAGATAACATCATCAATGTCAACATTCAGTCTCCCCATAAGTCTTATCATCTCCAAAAAATTGCCTCGATTATTAGAAGCTGAAGATTCATCATGACCTCTAAATGCACATGCTTGTAAGCTAAGCCATCGAACACTTTCAATTATTGTCATAAGTCTCAACCGATTTTTCTGAACTTCTTCAATAGTTTGTGCATTCAACACTTTATCAATATGTCTACTTACTTTCATTAAATCTTTAATAGATTTCACAGCATTATTATGTGGTGAAGTGGGACTTCCCACATGCATCAAAAATGCACATCTAACCCTATCATTAACCCTCTTCCAACTTCTAAAGCCTTCAGTAGTGAATGTGAGATGACGAGGCACTTTGTTTTCAAAGATAAAGCATGGAAAACAAAAATACTGTATCCTTTGATGGAGAGTACTCTAGCCAAGGAAATTGATCAAACCAAGTGTATTGAAATCGATGATATTGTCTCCTTGATTCATTCCTTAGATACTCTGCTAACTTAGGTTGATATGAACTCATTTTGATATAAGCTCTTCTAATTTAATCTTGTTGATTAATATGATGTTTCCACACTGGAATTCGTCACCCAGGATCACGTTCAAGAGTATTAACATCAATTTCAACTCTTTGAGATTTGAAAGGGGGTTGTTCACTACGATTTGAGACATTAACATTCGATGGAGAATGTCTTTTACTAGTTGATGTTTGTTCGTTTGGTTTAAAGAATGAAAAATAGTTTTTCCTCTCTTGTTTCCTTGATTTTCCATTATAATTTATAACCTATTCAAGTAAAAGGAATTAGGGAAGTCAGGTGTAAGATGAAAAGATACTAATGCTACAATAAAATATTCATGAAATGCAGAATATACAAGGATAAACTAGTGATGCAAACTACTGGGAGATTTTGAGAACTTAACTTTGAAATAAACAGTAAATTATTAGTACTGGACTACTAGTATGTTAGCATTCGTCCATTTCTAGGGTACAGTCTACTGTTTACTCCACTAACAATCTACTGTAATGAATGTGAAACATTGAATTCAAAATGAAAAGTCAGGGCTTGTAAATTCTTACCTGATGATTTTACACTCTTGCAGCTCTCTGTATAGATTCCTTTTCAAAATCCAAGGTAAAATTGTATATTACTGAGAAAAAAAAAAGTTAAACCCCAAGTTACTTGGAAGACATGTGAACCAATTAATTATTTATGTTTAGATAGATTTGTTGTAAAATATAACTAATTAATTAGTGTTGCAAGGGAAAGTAAGTGGCTAATTAATTAGTGTTGCCAGGAAAAGTAAAGTGGGCGACTAATGGCTGCTAATTAATTAATGTTGCAAGAAAAAGTAGGCAGTGTTTAGGTTAGCTATGTAAAAAATAAAGAGAAAATAAATTATTAAGCTTTTTGTTACCTGGACTACAGCTCTCCTTAGCCTTGTAAAAGGCTCTGCCCCTGCAAGTGCCTAACATCAACAATGCTCGAATCCAATAAATAAAAATTATGTTATCTCTAGAGTCGTCCACTTAGTGCTTGTTTGTTTACGCGGCTACGGTTGCTTTTAAAGCAAACCGCAGCTTGTAAACGTTTGGTTAAGGAAAAAAAGCTACTTATTGTGCATTGGCCCCATAGTTAATTGCGTGTGAAACGCAGGGAGAAGGAAAACAACTAATTGCTGCTTTCTTGCGCGGATGAAAAGTTCAACCATGCTCCACTGTTCCGGTCGGACCGGGTTTGGTCCAACGCGTAAAATGCATTGAACCGGGTCCGATCTAGTAAAATAAAATAAAATAATTTTATTTTTAATTGTGTTTTATTCGCTTGATGACGTAACATTTGCAGAATTTGATCGTAATTCTAATTTTGTTCCTGATTATATTTTACAAGTTATGTTGTTGCGCGTTTAAGAAACCAAGAAAACTGTCGGATGTATTTCAGACGTGATGAAATTGTAGATAGTTGAATGAAATAATAAAAAATATTTTATATAAAGTATTATTTATTTCATAATGTGATAACAATAGTTAAATTTACAATATTTAAATTAAAAACCATCAATATTAATATATATATTTTTAAATTATTTTATAACCTCAATTTCAAAAACATTCTTAACCAAACACATTAAACTACTTTTTATTCAACCTCAATTTTAACTACAGTTTTAACCAAAGATATATTTTTCCAAACTAATCTCAACTAAAAATACTTTTTATAAAACAATAATTTTCAAACCATAACCACAAAGCAACTACAATACTAAACACATTATTTTACCGATATCAATGTTATTCGCGGATATTATTAATTATTTTGAAACTTAATAGTTAATAAAATTTATAAATTTTACCGATATTTTAGGCCATTAATTAGCAACGACTTCTAGTATTGCTTGACTATGACTTTCACTAGTTATCATGGACAACTTGGTTTACCTTTTGGATTCTTACAGCACCAACACGCCAATGAGACCTATAAAAAGAGACAGCATCAAAATCCATCACCCTAGAACATAACAAAGAGAATGAGATTTCTCACTTTCTGCTTCTTCTCTCTCTTCCTCTCAGTTTTCCCTTTGTTCACTTCTTCTGCTTTGTTATTTCAGGTAAGGCATGAACCACCCAATCGTATCCCTCTCAAAACCTAATCGATTTTGTACATGTAAATTTAATTGTTCATGGGTTTGGTGATCGTGTGACAGGGGTTCAACTGGGAGTCATGTAATCAGGCAGGAGGATGGTACAACTCACTAAAGAACTTAGTTCCTGATTTGGCTAATGCTGGAATTACTCATGTCTGGCTTCCTCCAGCCTCTCAGTCAGTTGCACCGCAAGGTACTTTATGAATAATTGTTCATTTTAAGTATCATTTCTTTATTAATTTGTTCTCATGTGTTCTCTGTTCCAAGGTCGAAATTTTGTCTCTGATGCTATTTACTTACCTGAATATTAACTTCGATGGCAAGAGGAATTGAGTTATTGCATTTAATTTGAAGAAGCATATGATTTACAATTAATAACGAAGAACATCCGAGTTATGTTTAAATACAAAAAAACCTGACAGAAAGTGACCATTTGGTATTCTTTATTTGATCTTTGAATTCCTTTTCAGAAGACATAATATACCCTCTACTTAAATTTCTTCTAGGATATATGCCAGGCAGGCTGTATGATCTGAGTGCTTCAAAATATGGATCTCAAGGTGAATTGAAATCACTAATTGGGGCTTTCCATCAGAAGGGAATTAAATGCCTGGCAGACATTGTCATAAACCATAGAACTGCTGAGAAGCAAGATGGGAGAGGAATATGGTGCATTTTTGAAGGTGGAACTTCTGATGATCGCCTTGACTGGGGGCCGTCCCTCATTTGCAGTGATGACACTGCCTATTCTGATGGCAAAGGAAATCCTGATACAGGGGATAACTTCAGAGGTGCCCCTGATATTGACCACCTCAATCATAGAGTTCAGAAGGAGTTATCAGATTGGATGAACTGGTTAAAGTCTGAAATAGGATTTGATGGATGGCGATTCGACTTTGTTAGGGGCTATGCTCCTAGTATCACCAAAATTTATATGGAAAATACTTCACCAGATTTTGCAGTTGGTGAAAAATGGGACTCTCTTGCTTATGGCCAGGATGGAAAGCCTGACTATAACCAGGATGCGCACCGTGGTGGACTAAAAGATTGGATTCAAGCAGCTGGTGGTGCTGTCACAGCATTTGATTTTACAACAAAAGGGATACTTCAAGCTGCTGTGCAAGGAGAGTTATGGAGGTTGAAGGACTCAAATGGAAAGCCACCAGGATTGATTGGCCTGTTGCCACAAAATGCTGTGACTTTCATTGACAATCATGACACCGGGTCTACTCAAAAGCTTTGGCCATTTCCATCAGATAAAGTCATGCAGGGATATGCCTACATTCTCACTCATCCTGGGACCCCATCCATTGTAACTTCATCTCCCTTTTTTCAATTTGTTTGTCCGTGCAATAATACTACTATCATGCTCTTTAGCATGTCATCTGCCATTTGTTGTAAACTCTTCTTCTCTTTTCGCTGTTTAATATACTAGGAAACTCACATATAATATTCCTAACTACAGAAGCTTTCTATGTTTTGCAGTTTTATGATCACTTTTTTGACTGGGGCCTAAAGGAAGAAATTGGCAAATTGGCAACAATTAGGAAAACTTCTGGGATTGGTTCTGCAAGCACTGTGAATATTTTAGCCTCTGATGCTGATCTTTATGTGGCAGCAATCGATGGTAACATGATCATGAAGATTGGACCTAAGATGGATCTTGGAAACCTTATTCCCTCAAACTTCCAGGTTGCTGCATCTGGAGCAGATTATTGTGTGTGGGTAAAAAGTAAATACCAGGATACCGTAGCTACATATGTATCAGACTGCTTACAAGAATAATTCGTTGTGGACAACGAAGAATTAATTTTTGCATGATCTTAAGGTGTCTCTGCTTCATTTCTTCTGTTTTCACAGTTATACAAGGCAGGAGTAGTAAATAGACGTGTATGCAATGCTTCAGCATTCACATTGTGATTCATCCATCAAATCACAGGCAGAAGAACAAGATGAGCTTAGATAACACAAACATCCATAAACTGTCATCCTTAATTTATAAATCCTAACGCTAACCCTAAATTCTCAAATTTCCTTCTCAGATTCCCCCACCCGACCATCCCATTCTGATAACTTAAGATAGAAGGGCCATTAAAACCAATGTCAATATCCCCATCGGCCAAGTCATTTCCTAAACACACAGCCCACCAGAATCAACTGAACAAAAGTTTCTAATGTAAGATTCCTCTCTTTCACAAGGTTTCCGAAGTTCGTTTAACAACTCTGACTAAAAATAGACAATTGCTGTCACACACATTTAATGCACTAGGAGAATTTTGGTTAACTCTCTGCTGCTTGTTTTTCCAGATGAAATAGAGTTTTGTGATTTTTTAATTTTTTTTATTTGAAATTATTATTTTTTAGTGTTTTTGGATGATGATTTGATTTTTTCATTTTTCTTGCAAATATTCAGAGCTTTCATAATGTGAACAAGGTGTCATCATTGAGTTCATCAATATCTATATCAATTTCCTCCTCTCCACTATCCCTCCCGCTTAAACAATGTTCCCTCAAGAAATCAATTATATTTACATGCATTTCTCCCAACAGAAACTCTAATTCTCTACCAGCTTTCCAGGCTTTGGCATAATGCCATACATTTCTCCCAACGCAGACTTCAATTCTCTACCTAAATTGAGCCTCTTTTCATATGTCATTCCTAGCTTTCCAAGCTCTGACATGATGTCATGTTGGAAAGAAGTTACTTCCCTCTTTTTTGCCGGAGACATTTCAGCAGTTTTAAAAGTCTTCATGAGGGCCTAAATTTGATGATTTTAGGGTTTGTGGGAAAGGTGGTATTTTTAGGGGGGTTCCAGACAAGAAAAAGAAAGCGAGATCTGTCATTTATTCACTGAATTTCATCTCATTTAGTTTTTGTAAGATCTGACTTGTTGGGAAAATTATTCTGAAAGGAGATTTATTGGGATTGGGTTATGAATTTCGAGGAGTTTTTTTAACACAGTTTTGTAATTTGGATACTGTAAGAGTATTTTAATCGTTAATTAAAATATAAAGATAATTTTATAAAAAAAAATAGATTTTTTTTTTAATTTTTCTTGCATTTATAAAGTTCCTGTAATTTTTAAATCAACGAAGCATCATGAAAAAATGACAAAGTAAATCCCTATAAGAAGCCAAACCTGAAACAGCTCCAATTTCAAATTTAGAGCTTGGCGCTCTAACCAATCCCTCTCTGGTGCTCTTTCAAAAAAACCTAAACTCTCATTCCTCTGTCTCAAGAGAAAAAGAAGCGAAAATGGGAGGCTCTCAAAGCCGTGAAGACCTGGAGCTCTCAGACTCGGACACAGAGGGCCAACAAGAAGAAGAAGAAAACTACCAAGATGTCAGCAATGAAACCCCAGAAAAATCATCTTCCACAGGAAGAAACAGACCCAAAACCCCATCTTCTCTTGATGAAGTCGAATCCAAGCT
>Ga0307515_10017212_pt1 | contig 13184 bp, 7 predicted proteins | sample 17_EM_MG_FD_194513 | JGI IMG/M metagenome (GOLD analysis project Ga0307515, IMG submission 194513) | Populus trichocarpa ectomycorrhiza microbial communities from riparian zone in the Pacific Northwest, United States - 17_EM | ecosystem: Host-associated > Plants > Roots > Unclassified | place...
CTGTGATTGGGTTTGTGAAGGCCGGAGTGCGAGGGGGGAGAAGTGGAGCTTTTATAAATACACATCTAAGAATGAGGTTTGGTCGGTTACTAAAGAGGGGAAGAAAAGACTTCTTTTGCGGGACAACCTTATTCTAGATGAGAGTGGGAAGGTCGCTGGTGGGCTCGTCGATAGGATGGATGGGCTAGGAGTGTTTGGGACTATCATAATACGTGGACCGTTGTTCGAAGGTCTGGGGAAGTATTTCTTGAATGAGTTTGAACTTCTGCCTCGAATAGGCGGCAGGAAATGGGATACAGGAACAAAAGAGGCAGAGTTGAGTCTGGAAGAGACTCGAAGGCTTGCAAGACAGAAACAGGAAACGAGTGACGATTTAATATGGAGCACTGCCTCCATCAGAGGATTTGTCCTTGTCAAGTTTGGGGCCAGGGAAGTTGAAGGGGCCAAAAGATGGATGAGCCATATGTTGAAAAGCGAAGGCAGTGTGGAAAGGGATTTTGGAGAGCGAGCCTTGCTCTGCTTGAAGTGATGGATTAAGTTTTGAATCTACGGCATGGCTTCGGCGCTAGTTGTATCATTATATAGAGCTAATACAGCGTATTTCAGCATGGCATCTAGAGTAAAGGCCTTAACTATTGTTCCTCTTCTCATCCATAAGTTTTCTGTAGCTCTCGATGATGCTCTTCCTCGTCTCTCCAAGTTCCTCTCTTCTCCTCAAACTGCCAGCTGCATTGGGTACTTCTAAGACTTGTACTCGCGCTCCGTTCTTGACCTTGAACTTCTCCTTCGGAATTCGCGTGAACTGCGGCGGCTCCTGCACTACATCATGTAAACCCTTTGGCTGCTCACGATTCGCTTTTAATACCTCCCAGGGGTCTCCGTTATCATCGCCTTGTTCACCGACTAACTTCCTTCGTTTGCCCTTCTTGCCTTTAACTGGTATCTCGCTTGTCTTATCCTCCCACATTGCGTCCAGCTCGTCTTGCTCCTCCTCAGCTAATTCTCTTTCTTCCTCTTCTTTTTCCCGTATCCGCGCCTCCTCTTTTCGCCACTCTGCCTGTAATTTCCGCAGCTTCTTTTCATGCTTCGTCATCCGTTCCTTAACACCCTCCGCTGTCCTTCCTTTTTGCGCCAGCCCAGAAATTGGTAAAGCTTGGTTAACACGAGCAGCAAATTCAGACATGCGCTCTCCAGGCTGTATTTTCGGAACAGGCGGGGCTGTATTTTCGGACGCCTTGTTTTGGGCGTCCTGGCCCAATTTACGTTTCTTGCTCTTGGGAGCATTGCCATTATCCAGTCCTTTCGGTCCTTTGCCAGTTGAACGGAACTGCATAAGCCTAGCAAAGGCTTTTGGTGTGTCGTCTTCGCCATATCCATCCTGGAGCTTCTTCCGCTTGGCTTTATTTCGCTTTGATTGCACACTGTCTACACCGGCTTCTTTGCGAACTGGGAGAGGTTTCGCTTTGGCGGAAGGTGAGAGATCGAAGCTAAAAAAGAAAGAGGTTAGCTCTTCGAAAGTGTTTTCAACATCTAAGACATTGCTCACGAAGAGACATCGCCCGTCTTTCTTCTCGTGTGCTTGTGCGGCATGGTGTCGCCTGTTCGTAAATTTTTGGCTTGCGGAAAAAGGTTCAGTACACGCTGCAAAATACTTCCGGGGAGGATATTCCCCGCCGAATGCGGCCTTGGCATTAAAAGTGCACGGTGATTTCTCCAGATACAGTTCGCATCGCCGTCTACGCTTTAAATTGGGTTATTAGGCTTCTTATTTGGAGGCGCAGCCGGGTTCAGGGAACTCCGAAACTACCCTTAGTAATTTACGCATCGTAGCTTGCTCCCAAGTTTCGAGTTGTGTCTAGAGTTCCCATCGTTTACTTGGCACAAAACAAAGCCGAAGTTGTCGATCAGAGATTGAGCCAATCATAAATATTCCAAAGTCAGCATTCCTGCAAGGGAACGACCTGTCAAAGCGCACGAATGTGGGCGTGGCTGAAAGGTGGGTTATCTTCACGGCTCATTCCATCTGGAAAGGCCTCGGGTGACTGGATCCCACCAACGAGATGGCGCCGCTGACAGCTCGTGGTCTGTGAATGAAAAGCAAGCCAATGCCATCTTTTCGGGAAAAATCGAGTCTGTGTCGTACTTGCAATGCCATCAGCTGCTCCATTCACTCACTATATTACCCTCACGTCGGCTCAAACGCTGCTCTTCCACCTACGCATTCCTTTTCCTGCAGCTTTGCGGAAAACGAGCACGCCTTTCAGCCGACGAAACAAGCTCTCGCTTCGGACCCTTTGCCTAGACCCTTGATCAATAAAGCACAGCCGAATCTCACAGCGCCGTTCGCCCCCGCCGCACCACTAACGTGTCTAGAAGACACAGTGGCGTTCCTAGACTCAGCCGTAATATATCGTTGCGAGACAGTTTAAGGCAGGTCGCCCACGCGCGTTCGCCGCAAAACAGCATTCTACTACCTCCAGCACCTCCTCCCAGCATTTGGAGACACCTTCAGCTCGGGCTGCGACAATTGGAAATATTTGCAAAAGCTTTTCCCGACAGTTTCCCCGCACCGAGTGTTGCGGGCCTTCACTAGTTTGAGGGAAGACTAAGCTGCCTACCAAGCACGATCCGCACCGGGTTCGCTGGCCATTGGCGGGTTCCTGACATGGCGCGATTTTCGCGGGATCCAGACGAAGCATTTTTGCTCGCTGAGGATATCGAAGACTTGGACGTGCCTTACAAAGACGCTCCCATAGTGTCACTAAGATCACTGGAGGATGAGTATTCTGCTTGTGGAACTCGCCAAAGTTCTTTTTGGAGAAGATTCCTGATGATCCTTGGACGCCGAAACGCGAGGCAACTTACAGATGGGCAACAATCGCTAAAGAAACCTTCAAAATATGGAAGCTTCGCCCATCGATCTAGAAAAGCAAGATGGAGGAGGCGCATCTCTCGGATTTGCATGGCAATACCAATCCTGGTCTTATCTTTCTTGTAAGACATGTGGCAGCAAACGCCAAGATTTGAAGCAATACTAATCCTCGGCTTCTAGCGGGGTTGTCCATCTGGTCAATGTTTTTATGAGCATGGCGCCTACACTATGGGATGACGATCCACATCCTTTCCTACCCGGATGGGGTGAACCCGGGGAGCTTGGTGAAGGTTTAGCAAACTACCCAACAGACTTTACTCGAGATGTAATCCCTATACCATGCCACTCGCACAACGACTACTGGCGGCGGGTTCCGCTCTATCAGGCTCTTCACTATGGCTGTACCGGCGTTGAAGCGGATGTCTGGCTATTTGATGAGGAATTGTACGTTGGACACAACACAATATCATTGACTCGCAACCGCACATTCCGAAATCTTTACGTGGACCCATTAGTAAAAATATTAGACAAGCAGAACCCAACTACAGAGTTCGGTAACGCCACACAGAACGGCGTTTTTGATGAAGATCCAAACCAAACCCTGGTGCTACTTGTGGATTTCAAGAACTCTGGCGAGGCTCTTTGGCCATACGCCGTGGACCAACTCAGCGCTCTAAGAGCAAAGAACTACTTGACCTATTTTGATGGTCGAAGCGTCTCGCCTGGACCTATCACAGTGGTCGCCACTGGCAATGCACCCTTCAATATCTTGACTGCCAATTCTACGTACCGGGATATCTTCTTTGATGCACCACTCGCGGACATGTGGGAGGAACCTAAAGAGGGGTTCCCACGCAATGGCGGGTTCCACCGTCACCATCCTAATTACGAAGGCAACGACGACGTCCCCTCATCATCGCAAGGCAGCAGCTTCAACCGCAAACTGGCTAAACGTGGAAATGGAGGGCAAGGCAATACGGGCACCGAAGACGTCGAAAGTCCAGACGCCTTCACCAGCATGAATTCTTACTACGCCAGTGTCTCATTCACGAAGACAATCGGCCGCGTCTGGGGTGGCCGTCTCTCAGCGCAACAAATGAGGTTGATAAGGGGTCAAATACAAGGTGCCAAGAGACGTGGGCTTAAGGCGCGGTACTGGGACACTCCGTCGTGGCCTGTTGGGCTTCGTAACCACGTCTGGGCTGTGCTGGTGCGGGAAGGCGTGGATATGCTCAGCGTCGACAATTTAAGGGCGGCAGCTAGGTCGGACTGGAAGAGAAGAAATCATCACGGGTGGTTATGAGCGAGAAGAAACAAATACTCTCTTGCTGGTTGGTGGGTGAGAAGCACGGGCTCCTAGAAGGACCCTGGAGGCTTTCATATGGTTCAAACGACTGTTTCTCATGATGCACGGGAGGTTTGGAGCATAATTTGCATTGCATTGGGATTTGGATGGCATTGATATATTTCTCTAGATTGCGGATTTAGCGGTTGCATGACGGGGTGATGAAGATGGACGGTTTTCTACGTTACTATGTAGTTGTGCTCACGAAGGGCACTTAGATACCCGTGCGATACAAGAATAAATTCAGTATTGAACTCTAGCTCCAGAGAATCAGAACAAACTATCTGGCAAAATGAATGTGAGGCCTCAGGCCCGGCTATCACACTTTTTGCTCTCGTCGCCAAGGCCCCGCCAGCCCCACCACCCAAAAATCTGACTCGACCGCAATCTGCAGCCAGACAGCCGTGTTCGATCCGCGCCTCAACCATCACGCCGCATGGTTTGACACTTCGAAATTGACTATTATACCGTGAGAAGCAAGAAGGGGGTGGGCGGAATATGGCGAAGGGATTTGATGGACTCATCGAATATCTGCTCGAGGAGATTGCGCTGTGCGGCGAGATAGGTACGTCACTCAGCTTTGGCCATCCCAAAGCTTTCCGCGATAGGGAGTTTTCGCCCAGGAAGAAAGGATCAGCTGAAATTCGAAACGACCACTCAGTTCCTGCCTATGATAGGTTATTCTATCTCATTCCTACTGGTTGCACAACCTCAACGATGACAGTTCGATTCTCGGCTGAGATGAAACGCAAAACATTTTATAACATTTTATTACTACTGACAAACTAACTCTTCTCTTGCAGGAGCCAGCAGCGCTGACTTCAGGCGATTCGTCCAGCAATACTACACTCTCCCCGATCAAAACCCTGCTGGTTTGACCTTTGGGGGCCCAGAGACTGCACAGCTAACACCAGTCCTTGACAACAAACTTTACGAAAAGGTCTGGCAATGGCTTACTGCTCACCCAGACGTTTTGATTGGGGATGGCAAGACATGCCGTACCTTCACACTCGCCGGGTTTGAAGCTTTAGAAGCAGAGGCTACAGAACGACAGAATGAACCGGTGCAGCAGGACCAATCACCAATGGAAAGCAATAGTACTCCAAATCAAACCACCATACCAAATAATACTTCCAGATCTGCCTCTATTACTCCGGATACGGATCTTCCTCTACCACAGAATGGTGCAACCCAGCCTATCCTTGAAACCGGACTTACTGAAAACCAAGGGATCCAGGATGATAGCAATGAGAATGCTCCAGAGTCTTCTTCTACTGAACATGGTTCAAGATCCTCCCTACAGCAAGTTCACCCAGACCAAGGAACTGCTCCCACAAATGCACGACGAGTTGATTCCAGCAAAAGGCAGTCTCCTGCGATTAAACCGAGGGGTCGCAAACCCTGGCCTATTCCAGCAGCCCCCCCGAAAGACCCTGTACCTACTGCACTACGAATACACACGAACAAAGAACGCATCTGGCAGGCCATTGCAGGGCATAGTGTCGATTACAAGAGGGTACCCCTGCATGAATTTGTGCTTCTTTCTATCATTGCCGCTCAGGGTGAAGAGGGTATAATACAACCTGAGCTTACAAAGCTGAGTGGGCAAGACAAACGATCGACGCCTCACAGAACAGATCAACTCGCTGCAAAAGGCTACATTGAGAAGAAATCGGTCAATATTCGAGGGTTTCGCACGAGTTTGTGCACGCACAGGAAGTTCGTGGGTAAATCTAGCGCCAGTCAACACGTAAATGAAAATAGCAAAGACGTCTTCATCGGTGGGACTCTGATTCTCGATAATCTTATTTGGTACCTCTATGATCTCTTGAGGGATATCCAGATTGTATCTTTGCAGGATCTCCGAAGAAAGCTAGTAAGAATTCATATTATCCTAGAAGGTGTTGTTCAAGACTAACTTAGAAAAGGGTATTGAAAAGGTCAAGCAATGGCAGGGCAGAGCGTTAGCCAATGCACTCATCCGGCTAGATGCTGCTGGATTCATCAAGCGAGTAAAAGCCAAAGTGAAAGGCTCGGAAGATGTGTGGCTTCGATGCATCAAGCTCTTACGAACACCCAACGAAGACGACCACCAGGCTTTGAACTTTGGGCAGAGGGCAGTCCATGCCGGGCCCAGCGAAGGGATTCTAGAGGAAGACCAAGATGGCGATGAAGAGATGCGTGATCTGGATCTCGAAGCGGATTATGGAGACTGGAATATGCTCGAGAATGACGAAGACGAGGTCGAAGAAATTACCCGGATCCCACCTCAATGGAACCTTGACCAACCGCTGAACAACTTTATATTTGACGCCATTCAAGCGGCAGGGCCTCGTGGTGGAAATTCTGCAGCAAGTGCCTCCTTTCGCCCAGGCGATGACTATTTTCTAATATCTATATAGGGAATTCGAGACTTTTCGATGGGCAAATTCTGGAAACGATCGCTTGAAACAACACTCACCAAGCTCACTGACAATTGGCAAAAATCCCAACCACCGCATCTAAAACACTTCACGGTAATCAGAGATACTGCAATTACGACCGAAAAGAGGTACATACATTACATATACCGAACCTATGATAGCTTTCAAAAGGCTATCGACGCAGGCGAGACATCTTGGGAAGCCGTGAAAAATGAAGTTCAAAGCAATGCTACAAAGAAAGACCGTCCGTCCAAGAAACCAATTGAACAGCCGGGGAGTGATTTAGATGAGTGGGGCTTCCCAAAGCTGTCGCCAAAGCTGTTCCATGGTCGAAATGGTACTTCGACCCTAAAGCAGTGTCGGGAAACTATAGTTGGAGAAGGATCTCGAACGGTCTGGGATGCAGACTTGCTAAACCGGTTGGGCCATGCCAGAACGGTCCGTCGAGGACGTCCACCGAAGCAACCGTTTCCACATGTTGACTCTTCGCTACAAACTCCGGACCAGATTATAGACAGAAGGCAAGCACCCAGTCAACCGAGTGCTCAAAGATACAGAGACGCAGTACGAGCTAAACGAGAGGCAAATCGCATTCGCAAGGCGGCAGAGGAGCTTGCCTTCAAAGAGCTCGAAGCTACCGCTCGTAAAAGAGATTCACAAGTTGCAGGTCTCAACAACGAAACCCAAGAAAACGACGACCCTCGTATAGAGATATCTGATAAGCCGAGAAAGAGACGTATTTTGACGAAGGCACAGAGGGTGAAGATGGGATTGTTACCTGGAAAACGTGGTCGACCGCCTAAATCAGCGTATGCAAACCGTGAGGGTAGCCAAAATGACGGATCGCCGGCAATGGTTGAAACAGCCGAGGGTAACACTCCGGAACCTCCTACTCAAATTTCAAAGAAGAGACGTCCTAGACAACCTAAGAAAACGGTGACAGCAATACCAACAGAGGATCAAGACATGGTGGTGGTCCAAGACAACACATCTCTAAATGCTGATGCGTCGATGCCCGTCGCCAATGATGACGACGTACTTCCCCAAACGCAAAATGAGAATGGAGAAGCGGCCCCTTTTCAAACTCCAAAGAAGAAACGCGGACGAAAGCCGAAGAATTCGGCTTTGGTCACACTACCTTCAAATCAAGAAATTTTTGAAGAGACGCAAGGTAATGCAGAGACCAACCCTACCACCCTTACAGGTGGAAGCGTTGAGAATGACTCGGTTCCAAGAAAAAGAGGTCGGCCACGGAAGGAACAGCGCCCAGCGCCCAAACGCGCAAGACTAGATCTGGACAGACCAACAAGCCAGCAGAGCAGTGGCCCGACAGAACTAAACGCGACAACTATAAGCTCTTTCACACCAAGCAATGGGGGAACTCAGGCTGCTACATCTCCAGCCCGGGTTCGTACTGTTGAAAAAGTAGTAGTGATACGTCCTTTGCAAACGAAAAAGACGCCTCGAGGGCGGGGTCGGAAAAAGACCCAGAAGGCTATTGATGCCGAACACACCATTGCAACCCTCACTGAAATCGAAGGCTCAGATGCAGAACCCGCCGAATCCATACGAGTAGAACCCACAAGAGCAGAACCCACAGAGGAAATAATCTCTAACATTGATAATCTTGAGGTAACACCCTCCGGGGTGGGATCTACTGATGCGCTGCCTGCCGGCATAGAACCCAGCGAATTTGAAAACCGCGTGCAAGAGATTATCAAGCTCTATACGGACAGGTCAAAACCAGGCATTTATGTGAACCCATTCACCACCCGAAAGATTGGTGGGAGGGGCCGCCCTCGTAAGGCTCTAATGGCTATTTTCAAATCAGGTCGATTGCATGAACTTGACTGGTTTGGACCTGAGCCGCAACTGCCTACACAACCGGATTCCGCGCGATCTTTACCTTCAGTCAATGACGCATCTCCTATGGCAGCAGCAGCGTCCGGTACCCCGGAAATGAGACCTGAATCTGTACCCCTCAAAAGGAAAGCTCCTCGACCACGAAAACGTCAAGAACCGCCTTCTAAGAAGCAAAGACTTGAATCAGAAACAATAGGAGAAGGTATTTCTCGGCCAGAGCAAAATTTAGACGTACCAGAAACCTCTACTCCGATTGAGGTGCCAAGTTCCACCGCTTCACCAGCCCCAACGCAGGAATCAGCTCCCGAAAATCCAGAATTAGCCTTGAGCATAGCCGAGTACCATTCGCCAAATCACCAAGGCGGCAGGGAGTCATACGATAGTCCCTCCGGGCAGGAGATCAACCCCAAGAAGCCATATCGCAGCCCCTACGGAGGGCTTGACAGTGCTGGGGCCACTACGGAACCAAGCAATTTTTCTGAGACCTCTGCCAGCATTCAGTCTCAGGGGAGCACAACGTTCGACAATGGACTTCAACCTTCAAGGCTTACTGCCCTAGAGACCGCTGAAACGGGTGAACCCATCACTTCGGCAACGGAAACTGCATCTCTCAGAGCCACTAATAATGTTAACACTACCATGCATCATGCGGAAGCATTAGCAAGGGCAGATCAAAATAGAGAGAGTAGCGGTTTATCGGCTTTTCCCCCGTCAGCACCTCAAGAGGTTGATACAAGCATACAGATATCGAATCATGGTCTAAATGAAAAGGAAATCTCAGAGCTCGCTCCTATCCCAGCTAACGGCAGCGTGCGTGGCCAGAATGGCCAGAGGTTATCAACGCCTTTAGAGGTTCCAGAGGCCCAGCAAAATCTGGTCAACATACCCGATGCAGAGATTGTTGAGTTACCTGAAGTCAAATCAACACCAGTGAAAAATCGCGGCGTTGTCCTTGGGGGTGGAAGCATTAGCCTCCTAAGGAATCGCATCATTCTTGGTATTCTCGAGAACTGTAATGGTGTCTACCCAGGGGCCCATGAAATACAGGCACCTTTCTATACAACTTGGGATAAAACCACGAGGAATGAATCCATGAGACCGGACCGAGCGACTCTAATCAAAGCTATAAAAGGCCTCATCGACACCGGAAAAATAAGGAAGCTTGCCTTCACTTATCAAACGCAAAGTGGCATGACTCTCACAAAGAATATACTGACATTGTCCAGTGTTAATCCTCTTTCAACAGAGGTAAAGAGCTTGCAGGAGAAGATGATTGAGGCACACCCAAATTTCTACTATCCTCCTCAAGTCAATGACCTTCTTGGAGATCTCCAGGCGAGGGGCCATCACCGGAATTTCGAGATAGAGACAGAGGTGACTGTGGAGCGCTTATATCCCACTGTTGGACGTCTAGAACGAAGAATTAGGCTATCCAAGGAAGAGCGAGAAGAGAGGAGAAGAGAAGCCGCCCGTCGTGCGTATCAGAAGAGGAGAGAAAAGCAAATATCTTTACGCGATTCTCTCCAAGCCAGCCTTCAAAAGCGTAAACCTGGACGCCCTCGAATAGTAAGGCTCGATCGTCTTGAAGATGGCAACGCTCAAGCCGCACGTCCACAAATAGTGATTCCTAGTCAGTTGGCCTTTATACCCCGGCAAGTCGACCCGCTTTATCAGTCGTTTGATTCTAGTACTCAAATGCTTCCTTCTCATCTATTACCAACCGCCCAGGGAGGATCTCATGCGAACACCAATGCATCGTTTGGACTTACTGGGGCATTACCCAACCAAGCCAGACTGGATGATGAATCAGACGGAGATGAAGCATCACAGGCATATGGTGAGGATAACTTCAGGTATATGAATGATCTTGAGAAATTTCAAGTGCATCATTCGTTGGAAAGCTATGGCGAAGGGTTCGGATTCGAACAAGCTTTCGCCGAATCAGAAAATTTGGAATCTTATGACAATCGGGGTTCTACGGCAGAATCTCCTGGTACTCAGTATATTTCTGAAAGCGGCACCGAGTCTGAAATTGACAGAGATGACGAGCACCAAGAGGATCAAGAAGAAAACATGGGTACAGCTCAAATAGACTACTCAAGAGTGATAACATTCGACAACGCCCCTTCTGTAGAACGGAGCGATATATTATTTGACTCTGCAGCACCAACACTTCAGATTGTCCAGCCTCCAGAAAATTATACTGGGCTAATATGGGACGTAAAGTTTGGGCGAAACCTAGGCCCGAAGGATTTTGACCAGGATTACGAGCTGCAGCATATTACCACTCTCACAGACCCCGATATAAGATTCCATCCCACCACAGGTACCTTCTCAACAGAATTTTTCGTGGAGCGAAATGTGCGTCTTTCGATATGGAGATATGATCCGTGGAAAGGCTACAGGGATGCCAGGCCCCGGAATCTTGCAGATATTACCTCACAAAGGTTTGGAAGATCCATGCCTGTAAACTGGTATGACCAAAGATGGATGCGCGACGGAGGGCATGGCAGGTTTTTCTCAGGTGTTCATCACGTCATGGTTTGGGAACACGAATACCCTTGGCTTCCTGAGCTCGAGGAGATTCAGTTCATTAACCATTTCATGCCTGGCGATCATATCACTACGGAAGAGACGGGCTCAAACGATAACCCCATTGTGATTGAAGACGCCTTTGTAGGAGAGACAGGGGCCTTTAACACTCCACACTGGATCCACTATAAAGATACCGAAAAGGCCGTACATAAGGCTGGACGACGTCCTGCAGTTCCATGGGCACCTGTAGCTGGGCAAATTCCTGCTCTGCAACAACCACTTCGGATTTTAAATTCCGGTCAAAATGTTCATAATAATCCGTCAGGACCCAAAGCGGCACCTACACCAACCGCCGAGAAGCGGAAGAGGAAGTACGGCCCAGGAAAATCAAAAGCTAAGCCAACAACCACTACTCCACCCAATACAAGCAATAATCCATTAGAAATCCTAAGAGCTCCACCGAAGAGAGGCCCAAGATTCAAACAGTATAAGACGTCGACTTCTGTCTGTCATATCGACGATGTTGCTACAAAGAAACTACTCTATACGGTTGTCGTTGTCCGGACTCTGACTGGCGGCGTTGAACAAATAGTTAGTTGGGGCATCGTACGAAAGGTTTTCCGCAACCATCCCAACTTCGATCTGAAAACGTTCAAGGCTTGTTGGAAGTTCATTCAATGCAACTTTTACTCAGCCCTTCAGAAGTTGACCGAAGTCTTCCAAGATGCTTTCATTCAAGCTTATGAAACTGGCGAGGTACCAAGCATCGACTACGAAGACCTAGAGACATATGATTGGGATAGGGTCATCGAATGGACACAGCAAAAGTTCAAAGTACTTCCCGAGCTTGATGAACTGCCCACCGATCGTCAGGCCTTGGAGAAGGCATATGTCGTTGAAGCTGTTCCATCTCGGAATGAAGTGCACGAGAATTATTTCAGGCCAGTTGTGACGAATAGTCGCCGGGAGCACCTCCTCTGTGCACATACCTACGCTTTACCTCTCCATTCGCCTAAGTCTACCACACCGCAAACCACCACCGACGCTGACTTTGCCCGCGCAAAGTCTTGGATCCAGGCCAATATCGCAACCCCTGAATCTCGCTATAATGCTCGAGCTGCATACGACAAGCTGGCCCAACTCGGTGAACCGTTGATCGAGAAGGTTCTCAGGGCGTTGCTAAAGAACCAATCGCTAAAACATCAGAAGGCTGGCCGAGAATTACCTGGCCGCAACTACGAATTTTCGGCGAAATTCATCCAAGGTTTCAAACGTGGACTAGACGTCTCGAATTTCTGGGAGGCGGTGACATTCAAACAGCAGCTGGACGAGGGGTTTAAGGCTCAACGCCTTTCTTCCGACTCTCATCCTTCGAATAATTATGGCCAGACCAATAGCAGCGGTGACACTTCGATGGCAGACGCCATTACAAACTCCACACCAAATGCACATCCAGCTGCCGCAGCAGGCGCAAGCCCCTGGGGAGACTTGGTCGATAGTCAAGCAGCAACTCCAAATGCCCAATCACCAGCAGCGCAAACGACACCCACAGAGGACCGAGGCCAAACACCCAGCTTCCCCCTATCTCCAGCCGCGCCAGATGGAGCCCTGATAGCTCTATCCGACCTCCTCGCCCACAACCGCGTCAAACTCGTCCCGCGCCTCCCACCCATCAACAATGAGTTCGGCGCGCCGCTCCCCCGCCTCTCCATCTGGGGCTTCACAGAGGGCCACTACAAAACCGCTGCCATGGACCGCAGCCGCATCGTCTGGGACACCGACATCGTGCCCACGCCCTACTACCGCTTCGGCAGCACCCTGGCCTCCGCCGATGCCGCCACCGCCGATGCCGCCGCTACCGGCTGGGCCGCGCTACCTTCGCCCCCGACGCCAGATGCGAGTGACCCGACGGCGAGCATCCCGCTGTGGTGCGACATCGACGGCGGGGTCGTCGCGGAGTGGTGGGAGCGCTGCGTGTGCGCCGTTCTGCAGTTCGTAGCGCTGCGCGCGGGGACGCGGACGGTGGAGATCGCGGGCTCGTTCAAGGGGCTGGTGGAGCTGTGGGAGGTCGAGCTGTGCGTGGGGTGGTTGGCTGAGGTTGGGGCGCTGGGGATAACGCTGGGTGGGGGGTTGGTGGCGAGGGAGG
>Ga0307515_10017213_pt1 | contig 13183 bp, 13 predicted proteins | sample 17_EM_MG_FD_194513 | JGI IMG/M metagenome (GOLD analysis project Ga0307515, IMG submission 194513) | Populus trichocarpa ectomycorrhiza microbial communities from riparian zone in the Pacific Northwest, United States - 17_EM | ecosystem: Host-associated > Plants > Roots > Unclassified | place...
TGCAAAGCCTCCGTACGCAGAGCTTCGTGCAGAGCTTCGTGCAAAACCTCCGTACGCAGAGCTTCGTGCAGAGCTTCGTGTAAAGTTTCGTGCAGAGCTTCGTGCAGAGCCTCCGTACGCAGAGCTTCGTGTAAAGCTTCGTGCAGACGTTCGTGCAGATGTTTGTAGCCCCCTAAGATAGTAGTAATAAGCAGCTTAAAGTCCTTAGGTGGTTGTTGTTTGGGTAGGCTGTAGGCGATTCAATAGACACATCGCCCGTTCGGCGGCGCTTTTTACTAGATATCGTAGAGGCGTATGGAGTAGATATACTCATCGATTATAGAGCTACTTCTGCGGATTAATTTAACGATATTTCTGAGATGATAGCTGTTGTAGGGTAGTAGATTAATTTCGTTGAAAAAGGTGACTGCTCTACATACAAAACAAGTCGGATCGCTTAAGAAACCTTGCGAAAGTCTCTCAGACCATAGAATCAACTTTTTGACAAAAAAGGTTAGCGATATCCGCTTGCGGATATACGTATGTCCGCTAATTGATTCTACGGTCTGAGCTTGCTGAGGTAATCTAATCCGATCTAACTAATCCATCCGATCTCTCCTCCGCTGATTCGTCCGAGATTTTCCTGGTCGATATCAGAGCCCGGCTCGAGGTTCTTGGTACGGGAAGGTCGGCCGCTAGACTAGGAGAGGTTAATCAGATGCAAGGATGGCAAGAGCTGGTCGCGTGCTCGACTACCACCGAGCTCCAACCGGCTCTACCACTTCCCCATGACTGCCCATGATTGCCCATGTCTGCTCATGATTGCCCATGTCACCGGTCTGCCTTCTTGCCAACAAACGACCTCAGGCCCCCCGACGACCACCACTAGTAGCCTCAATGGCCCAGCCATGGCGCAGGCAAATGGGCGTTGTTCACGGCATGTGGCGGCTGCAGAGGCCGTGACGAGAAGATACGAACGCCGTTTTTCCTGATCCTTCGCCCTCTTGCTGCCTGGCTGGAGTGAAAGACAATAGCTATGATCCAATTGGTCATATCAAACGCCGACCAGATTTGGTCCCCCGGAGGTTTTGCTTAGAATAACGGCCGACCAGCCAGCCAGCTAGTTAGCCAACTTGACTAAACAATTACCATTCAGCGGCCTTAATTGTCACTACTGCTCTAATCTCCGCTTGCTTCCCACCTCTTAACTTATTCCTTCACCACTTACTCACTTACTCACTTCCCTCTCTCTGTCCAGCTCTCTCTCATCCTCTCCTCACCTCACCTCTTTCTTATACATCACCGCTCCCGATAGTCTTTGCGAGCCTGCATATCCCTACCACATCTTTTTCGACCGGGGTCAGCTACCCTGCCGTAACGTGCCCCACCAGCAGGAATTAACTAAACATTACCTCGGGACCCATCACGGGAATTAAACCTACCAGAGCCATATACCTATCCTCACGTCCTACAATTCCTCAAATCATCCTCTTCACTCCACCGCTCGTACCACTCCCACCCACCTCCGCTACCGGCAACACACACCACCCACCATGGGCCTCGGCGGGCTGATAGAGCCGCTCGTCGTCGTGATGCTACTCTTCGGCGGGACCTGGATAAACCGCAACAAAGCCTACCGCCTCTCGCGGCGTCGACACAGCCGCAATACCATAAAGACATTCATAGACGTCCGCTGCTCCTCGCCCGACAGTCTCGAGAGCGGGCAGAGCAGCCCCGTGACGACGGACGGCCTGCTGAGCGACTCCTCCTACTCCTCCTACTCCTCTAATGACGGCGCGCGGTGCTCTTCACCATCACTTCTCATGAGACAAGAGGCCCGGTGGCGGAAGCGTGAGATAGGGCTGTTGGGGTGGAGGAGGGAGGTCGTGACGCCGAATACGCGGGTGTTTCGGGGGAGGCTGCTGAGTAGGTTGCTGCGGCGGTTTCCGTTTCTAGTCGAGGCGTGGTATTGGGCGCTGATATACTGGGTGCGTGCTCTCTTCCCCGTTCCCCAGACTATTTCTGGAGCTCTAGCGTTCCCAAGAGCTCGCCTCTTGCTGCTTCCGACTCCACACTGAACCCCTCCATTCTAACTCCCCAATCCCACACTCCAAGTCCACATCCCAAGTCCAATTGCTGAACAAGAGCTGATTTCTCCCGGGAACTGCAGGTCTACCAGCTCGGCCGCGCCTTCACCGCCGTAACGCTGGTCGAAGGCACCGTGCACGTCGCGCGCCGCCACGCGCTGCAGCTGATCCAACTAGAGCAATCCCTGCACATCTTCCACGAGCTGGCCGTCCAACGCTGGTTCCTGGCGCACCCAACCCTCCTACACTGGACCAACCGCATCTACTCCTTCATCCACATTCCGGGGACCATCCTCTTCCTCGTCGGGCTCTACTACTACACCACCACCACCCCAGCCCGCACCCACGCGCACCGCACCCTCACCCTCCCTAAGCCCCTTCCCTCCTCCCCCACCACCACCGCCGCCAGCAGCACCAGTGCCAGCACCAGCACCGCCCGCGCCAATCCCGCCCTCTACGCCGCCCGCCGCCGCACAATGGCCACCTGCAACCTCCTCGCCTTCACCATCTTCACGCTGTGGCCCTGCATGCCACCCCGCCTCCTGTCCTCCCCCAACGTCACGGGGCCCTCGGGCGCCGTGGCCCGCAGCTACGGCTTCGTCGACACCGTGCACGGCAGCGCGGGCGAGAGCTCCGTCTGGACCCAAAACCGCTTCTGCAACCAGTACGCCGCGATGCCGAGCCTGCACTTCGGGTACGCGCTGCTGATCGGGCTGACGGTCATGTCGATTCCGCTGGCGCAGACGCAGACGCAGACGCAGGCGCAGGCACAGGCGCGGGGGAGAGTGCTCGTGCTCAGGATGCCGTGGACCGGCGCGCGGCTGCTGCGGTGCAGGGTCCCGAGTTGGCGGCGCGCCGCGTGCGTGGCGCTGGGGATGGCGTATCCGGCGGTTATTCTGGTCGCGATTGTGGCGACGGCGAATCATTTCGTCTTGGATGCTGTGGCGGGCGCGGTGGTGTGCGGGGTCGCGTGGCGCGGGAATGGGGTTTTGTTGAATTTGCTGCCGGTTGAGGATTGGTTCTTGTGGTGTGTGAGGATTCATAAGCCGGAGGTTGGGGGGGATGAGGAGGATGAGGAGGATGATGATGATTGGGGGAGGTGGGAGAGTGGGAAGGGCGGCGTGGTTTGAGTGGGGTTTGGGTTGGGTTGGATTGGACTGGATCAGACTAGGGATAGAGGGTGCAATGGGATGAGTGAGATGAGCATACTGGAACGAGCGACTGGAGATGAAAACGAGCGTAACGGGGGTGATCGAACAGACGAAACGAGGAGATAGTAAACACAAACAGCTACTCGCCATGTGCAGCAAACGACACCTGCAACTGTCCTGCGCGGCTTGGAGACTTCCTTGAGGTGGGGCAATGCGTGCGGATAATAGCTGGAACTTGGTTTTTAAGGATGCCTCCCTCTTTCCGCTCGCTTTTTTCTGGCTGGGTTGGGCTGTTGTATGTTTGGGCTAGGCTGGTTCTACTCGCTCCCAGGGAAATCTGTATATAAGGGATTAAGCGGCAATACTTGACCTCCATCTTCGCTTCCTAGTTGTGGGTTCGATAGTGAAGCGGTGATTGACGCGACGTTTGCTCGATCTGAGGATGCGCATTCCTTTTCCTTAGGGGATGGTAACACTGAAAACTGATTAGATGGGCTTGGGCCGATACCCAAGTGATGCCGAAAGGCGTCTTCGTAGCTCATATTCTGGGAATGTTGGGCGGGCTCGCTGGCTCCGGCGTGCTGTGTTGAGAGTGTGCTTCGATGAGAGCAACGATGGAGGTCGTATCTTGACGGGTACCTTGTGGACTGGTTAGGGATTCTCGTCGGCTCTGTTTTCTCTTCGTCGGTTGAACCGAGAGCTATGGCTTAGACACGTTTGAAGCTTTATGGTAGGTTTAAGCGGATGGTTCCCTTAATCAAACTGTTATTAAGGACGAGCGCGTGTCAGCAGAAAGAATGGCTGTTTTAGTAATATAATATTCATGTCCACGCCGCTCTGGCTTGCTCCACTCCGTCAGTGTGGTGCATGTGGTTTGAGGGTACCCTTGCTGCAGTTTTCTAAGAATCAGCATGCTACAATTGTCGCAATTGCTCTATAAAAAAGACGTCACCGCTGTGTTGCGAGACTCGCAGCTTGGCATCCCCGCTCTGACACTCACGTGACTGGGCGTACAGTAGCTGAGGAGTCTTAGGAATGACTTAAGCTAAAGCCGTATAATTAGAGTATTGAGTAAGCAGCGCCTAGATTTCGCTTATAGTTAATTCGCTGATTGTGCTGACGTTTAGGAGGGTGTGGCATTTGTTCTATGGTCATGGTGCTGACCCCAACTGGGCACCAAAAGAACCGGTCCTATTGGCAGCACCAATTAGGACAACATATAGCCTCAAAATGCCGGCTGACACACGGAGAGTTATATCCCGGCAATCTAAGTAAGGAGCCACCAACCGGAATATTTTACGCAGGCAATCGAGATGGGAAGAGCCAGAGGTCTTTCCGCTGAGCCGTCCCCAGTGTTGCTTCAATGTTGCTTGGCTGCTGCTTGGCTGTTGCATTGTTGGCTGAGCGGTGTAAGCGTAGCGTTGCAAGATTTCAACCCTTTCATCCCAATGTGTTGGTGGAATTTCTGATTTGGTGACCCTTTCTACAGCTGAGCTGGGGGCGGAACGCCTTTTAGGTGATAATGCAGTATATGAGGCTGTGTTACTGCACCTCCGGGGCTGAGCTAGACTTCGACTAATTTTAAGCTTAGCCACAGTTCATTGGGGTCAGGCATTCATTAATGCGTTGGACCAATTGCGTTGGGTTTGGTTCATGCTCGTTGGTAGGGCTGGCTGAGCTGAAATGCGGGGATAGCGATTGGAAGATAGGAAAGAACATAGTCAACGCTGATAGGCTGAGATAATAAGAACGAGGAGACTATACTTGTGAGGTTCTTGATTTTGCATATTCTTGGATGTGCCACGATTCAAAGCATGTTTGCTGTCCCTGAAGATGTGGATGAAATGTCTGATTCAGACAACTGCAAGGGATGACTCAACTAGTGGACAATTCTACGATCCATTCAAGTTACATGCTGCCTGAATGCCCGAAACCATGTCTTACGTGTCAGCGAAGGCGGTAGATGTGTTGGAGGATTCTTCAGGTCCTCAAAACTGCAAGACAGCTCAACAAAATCGATGACCCGAATTGGAAGGGAAACCGTTCAATTCAGTTTCATTGCTACTCTTCAACAAATCACAGTAGTTCGTTGGTGTGGTATACACGTACGAAGCTGAGATGTTGTTGGTCCTCCTATGGGATCGGCAGACAAATAGATGTCCAGAGAGGGAAGCGATGAAAAGAAACTTCTAGACCAAGTAGAGAATATGTTTAGAAACAGGTAGATGGAAACGGAAATTCGGCTCTGAATTGGAGGATTCTGATACGATGGATGCAGTCAAAATCGAGTAATAGTTTAATAGAGCCGCCCAGGATTACAGGGGAGGGTATATCCGCAATGGAGCTATTACTCGACCTCTCCACCAGCCGGAAGACCGGAGTCGGAATGCCGTTCTAGCCGATACAACTGCTGGCGGGTGAAATTGCCGTGAATAATTGATTGAGATGATGAACGGAGGCATTGGACACGAAGACCAGAAAATTTGCTTCTATTACCTAACAGCACGTGCCTGCAGTAGAGTCATCGTACATGTCAATGTCGCCATACTGCATTAGGCAGTGGATGAGGTGGAGGGATGCACGAATTCGAGCCTCGCAGTGCTGTCAGCAGGCTGAAAGAGCATTGTGCTTGGTTGTCTCCGTGGAGTTGTCGAGATGGCATCAGCAACGCCGAATCGGGCCAGTAGCGCCATATTGCGGGGAAGAGAGTCCGAGAGAGTTTCAAACGTGTCAGACGAGCGTCATCCAAGCAAGCAAGCAAGCAAGCAAGCAGACTGCAATCATACTCTCGCCTCCCGTCGGCTGCGACAATTACTGTAGCATTCACAGTCCAGCCAGCAGGTGGAGACTCCAAAAGGGTCAAGCCACCGGCAAGCACGAAGCCAACCGCTCTGGCGAGTCCGACGTACCGCCTCGCCAGGGCGCACTAGGGAAATTGACGAGAGGCAATTCTTTCGAGGTCATGCACCAACCGGCAACCAGCAGTATTCCTGTGTGGTTGGTGATCAGGTGGTTAGCTGTAGTTACGCGGAAGGGGGTATTATTCGGTGTGGTAGGTTGTCAGGGGAGCACATTCTTCCCACAATTCATAGGCCGCGGTGAGGCCGGCTATGGGCCCAGGGCCAGCTTCGGGGCCAGCTATGTGCACGTTGCTTGAAGGTCAAGGCGCAGCTGGCAAAAAGCTTGGATCAGGCGGGCGTAGAGCAGCTGTGGACAAGCGTACTGCAAATCAAGGATCACATCAGAGTGTCATCACATTTTCTCACCGACAGCCCCAACACCACTCACGAGTTTTCATTATGTACGTGTGGCTGCAGAGGATACAAGAGCTCCAGTTCCCCAGCCTCGGTGCTCACTGTGACTCTGATTTCTTCTCCAGAATATGTTCTTGCTCCCCGCGTGTTTACACCGTTTACACCATTTACACCAATTACTCTAGCATAAAAACTCACCTGCAGAACTGAGCCACATCGGATTTCGCCGCCACAATAACCGCTGACGCGCCTGGTCATTTCCGCCAGCAAGAAAAAAAGAAAATCACCTGCACTTCCCCGGATCAACCTGCCCAGCCATGCCTGGCCGACTCCTTGCATTTGTGAGGGCAGGGCCTTCGTCATCGTCAACAAAAATTGATATCAAGGCTCACGACCCGCCACTGCTTCCTCCATATTCAATCCACCCACCACCACCACAACGATCTCAGGAGCGCACAAAAATGGACCACCTGAAACGCCACACCCTTACAGGGCGACACCACTCTGAAAAGAAAAGTCCAAAAATTGATCCAAAAAGACCAGCAAAAATGGACATGGAGGTCGAGTCACCGCCATTGGTCTTTTACAACCAGCCCCAATCCTCCACCGGCGCCCTCTTCTCAGGACAACTCAAAGTTCAAGTTACCGATCCGACGGTGACATTTGAGATGTTTGAAATGCGGTTGCTGGCGACCGTCACCACAAAGAAACCAGTTTCGCAAAATTGTCCTGACTGTACTACGCAAATTACAGAAATATATAAATGGGAATTCCTGAAGGCGCCAACACCGCTCAAACACGGCGATCACTCCTTCCCTTTCTCCTACCTGCTTCCCGGCCATCTGCCGGCTACTACGCACGGCTCTCTAGCTAGTCTCGATTATCATCTTGCTGCGGTTGCCACTTCCTCGACCGGTGAGAACATCACCTATCAGCGCAGCATCAATATCAAGCGCGCAGTCATGCCGGGCAACGACAAGCAGTCAATTCGGGTATTCCCTCCTACCCATCTCACTGCTCACGTTACTCTCCCGCCTGTCATCCACCCCATTGGCGATTTTGGGATGGGGATGCGCCTGTCGGGATTGAACACCAAGACAAAGGATGCGCTGACGCGGTGGAGATTACGGAAAATGAGCTGGCGCATTGAGGAAAACCAGAAGTTCGTCTCTCCCGCCTGCCCCAAGCATGCCCAGAAGGTCGGTGGTGAGGGCAAGGGTATCCTTCACGACGAAATGCGCATCATTGCCCACGAGGAAGTCAAGAGCGGGTGGAAAACCGACTTCGAGGAGGGAAACGCGGACGTCGAGTTCAAGGCTGCGGTAAATACTGCCCTTAAACCCCTCTGCGACGTCGAGAGCCCGAATGGCCTCTCGATCACTCACAACCTTGTCATCGAGATGGTGGTTGCGGAGGAGTGGGCACCGCTGAAGAAACCGAACCAGGCCACACCGACTGGAGCTGCACGCGTCTTGCGCATGCAATTCAATATCGTCCTCACCGAGCGGAGTGGGTTGGGTGTTTCATGGGATGAGGAGCAACCTCCAATGTACGAGGATGTCCCTGCTTCTCCACCAACCTACACCCAGATGGAAGACTTCAACATCGAGGAGCTGGACAACGAAGTCGATCGTCTCAACCTGTAGTGACCAATTCGCCTCGCACTCATCGCAAATCCCTTAATCCAGCATAATCGTTGACGATTATCTTCCCACCTTCCCGCAACGGCCACAATCTCACGAATCTCATTACGTTCAAAGCGCATGCATGTTCTCGGTCGGCCTCGGAGGATATACCCCAACTCGCACTCCTGCCGTGCAGGACAAGCCAGCGTATTCGCTTCCTTGTTTTCTTATTCAACATCTTTGCTTGCAAATTTCATGCTCAATCTTCCGTGCTGAATACCATTTTCCGGCGCTCTGAGAGGCCATCGTATATGGACTCACTTCCGGAATTGAGCCATTTGTCCAGGCGTTCTTGGGCGATTTATCAGCGGGCGAGTTGTGTGCATTTGTTTTAAGCGACATGAGTTGAGCCACATATGAGCTCCTCTTGGTCTTGGGTTTTATGTCGGGCGCTGTGGAAGAAAAGTAATTTCGTACAGGTCCAATTGATAGTGTATTATTATTGTCAAGCCTGCTCTAACTCTCTTCGTGATCAATCAAACATGGGGATATCCACAACTCTGGTGATGCTCAATAGACACAATTCACTCACAACCTTAAAGTGACAGCTGACATCAGTGTCGTCTCCACCAACCACGCCCTTTCACCCATCACCAGCACCTCCGGAAAAAATCTCTTTCTTCCCAAACCCAGAACCTCGGCAGCCTAGTACCGCGTGTAACCTTAAAGTTCTAACCCTCGAGCAGGGCTCCACTTTTGCCACGAAGGAGAACTTCCGCATCTGGAGGCTGCCGCGAGGTTTTTTTTTTTTGTCGGTAAGGGCGCGGAGCGGAGATCAGCGCCGCTTACGTGCAGGGACCCGCGCTGGTCTCGGGTTTCGGGGGGAGGGCATTACTGACATTGCCAAGGATGTAGATTGTGAGACATGAATCGAGGGAAAAAAGGTTTGGGGGGCAGCGAGCTCCGAGACTGTTCTAGAAATTGTTATGTGCGAGTAGGAGAGGGGTGAGTTGTGAGGTGAGGCGAGGTAGGAGCGAGACGAGAGAGTGGAATTGGAGTTGGAGGGTTTGTGGGGTGAGCGAGAGATGTCTATACTGTAAATAACGTTATACTGTATCAGTTCCATACATAAATGAGATACCCGTCTTTCCGATCTATCCACCTCATAACCTGTTTATCTCCCAGTACTCTTCAGCACGCACCTCTACCCATCTCCCCTCCACCTCTCCTAAACCCCTTCAAAAGCCCAAAATCCAATCCCACCGTCTCCGCTCATCACCACTTCCCCCTCCTACCGCTCTCCCACCACACTGCCCCCCTGAACCCACAAATCCTACTCCCTTCTCTCTCTCCCTCAACGGACCTCATCCTCCCCTCCAACCCACAAACCCTCACCTCCCCCACCCCTTCAAACACCGCCGGACCCCGACCTCCAAAAACTCCGCCCCACTAAACGTCGCCCTGGCCTCCGCGGCACCAAACCCGGCATCCGTACCCAGCTGCATAGCTACACGCCAGCGCTCGATGCGCGCGAAGGCGGGACGAGCGGCTACCGGGCGCGTGGGGGGCGCAGGTGCGGAGTGCGGGAGGGCGATCGGGAGGGCGGGGTGGAGGGTTCCTGGGGGGGAGGGGTGGTGGTGCTGTGGCTGCTGCGGCTGTAGGGGTTGTGGAGGGAGGGGCGAAAGAGATGTAGATTTGGTTGCGGAGTGAGGCGGGGAGGCGGAGGGGGGAGTGTGGCTGTGGGTGGAATCGGGGAGCGGGGGAGGTCGTTGGTGAGCGTGGAGGGGTCGGAGAAGGGAGGAGTTGAGATCAGGGGTGGAGGGTTCGAGGGCGGTGGTGGTGGTGGTATTGTCGGTGGGTGGGAGGAGTTGTTGAGAGATTGAAGTTATTGGAGGTAAGGAAGTTGATATTCTATAACACGAGGTCGTGGAGGTCGTTGATGTGATATACAGAGGCGACAAAGTCCAACGCAGCTGATAACGAACCTTGGCAGCGCTCTATTGGTCAATTGAGCAGAACGACTGCTCTAAATATCAACTCCCTTTTTGTAATCAAAAATAATAGTACCTCAGCACCTCTAATCCTCTCTCCAAACACTCTTCTCTTAAATCCTCAAATACCCTTTCCTAACCCTCTCCTCTCCCACTACCGCTCTCACCCCCCACGCTGCCTAATCGATAAGGCAGCCCTCCTACCAAAATGTGGCGCGACAGGACGCCAAAGTCTCCTGAGGCGCCCGCCACTTCCCCTATGCACCTATACGAATACAATATATCCACAATCCGTGCCGGGCCCACCCGTGTCTCAAAACCCTTCGTGCCGCACGAAAACGGACCGCGCCACTATACAAGCCCTGTGTCATGTCTCGGGAGTGCCCTAGCAAAGCAACGCCGTGGCGGGCATCCCCTATGCCAAGCTCGAGGTCGGCTCACCGAGAGACCGCTTTCGGTAGTCGCGCTATGGGTTGGATGCACATATGCATGCATGGCACGCTGTCCACCAGCTGTCAGACGTACTATGGTATCAGGCCGAAATATTGTTAGTGCCACACTAACCAGGGGTTACCACGCTAACCAGACAAAGCAGGAACAAACCAATGATTATTAGGTTTTAGCATAATATAAGAGTATTAGTGCTTACTATAGAATGCTGAAACCTGATAATTACCCATTTCCCTTGCTTTGTCTAGTTAGTGTATTGGCCTCTGCTTAGCGTGGCACTAACAATATTTTGGCCTGACACCATAGTAAGCTTATGCGCGGTTATGTTTGTGTTTGTGTTTGTGTTTGTGTTTGTATTTATGTTTGGCGATTGGGTTTGATTTATCTCCATGAACTATTTTCGACGCCTGTGGTTATCTAGCTTCATCCCACCTCGATCCCACTATCCACCTCAAATGAATGCCGCTGGTGGGGAAAGGATGGCGCTATTAGATACAGCCGTACACAAATTTCCTCATATTACGTCGAGCATTATGCCAGCGCACCGTGAGAACTGCCCATAAAAGCGATAACTAGTGCGCTGCCAGACCATCCGAGTCTCAGTGCGAGACAGGCGTCTGATACCACGCAGCGCACCAGCAGGCGCTCGTGTTGTGTGGCCAGACACTCAGCACACGCTCAAAGCACGCGAAGAGACGGAGAGAAAAAATTCTTGATAAGGAAATCCAGCTGTAGAATCCTAGTCTTTCAACGCCTCGCTTTAAAAACGCAGGGACATAATAATAAACATATAAGGTCTAAATCAAAAAGCCTGCGCCGTCGGATCTAAAGCTGCCAGCCGTCGCAGGTAAAACATGTAGACAGTTTCCCGAAGCGAAGGTAAAAGCTGCTGCGTTTCCGTCGTCAAAGCCGAGGAGGGGAAGAGCGAGGCCGTCATTGCGGAAAATGCATTCAATCCGGGTCCCACAAAAAAAGCAGGTAGGCAGGTCGCGTTCTCCTCATCCAAACTGCTCACAAAGAGCCCCATCAATATCTCAGGGTTAGGCTGGGTTGATCCAAGAGGACCCGCGTATCCAAAGCCACACCCTCCCGTGTTTCGCAACCGGTTCAGAGGCCGCTGCTACACCACTAGCCCGACCACCATCGCTCCAGCAGCTATAACACCCTTCTTCCACATCATGCCTCTCGCCGTCTCCACAGCCCCGGCATCCACCGTCTTCGTGACGCCCACCTGCCCCGTAAGCGTGCCCATGCCGATCTCGCCCTTGCCGGGCCCCGGCAGCTGGTTGGGGGTCTCTACAAACGTCTGCGTGTAGACGTGTGCGACCCAGGTGACGACGCCGCCGATGGTGGTTTCGACCCATTGCGTAGTAACGTCCGGCGCGGCTGTCTGCGTGAGTGTGGCTGCGGCGCCAGCGACGATTTCGCGGAGTCTGGTGAGGCGGGCGTGTTAGTGGTGCGGCTTGGGGAAGGGAGGTCTTAAGGGATTAGAGTAAGGAGGCTTACTCTAGGTTCGGGTCAGCAGGGTCAGCCGTGGCTGCCGCAATAGGAGGTGCTGTCGCATTCCCTAGAGAGGCGGTAGGCGTGCTTGGTATTGTTGAGACTGAGGGAGAGTATGCTGGGCGAGGAAATAAGACTGAGCAGGCCGAGAGGGTAGGTAGGAGGAGTGATGTGTAAGTTGAGAACCGCATTGTGGTTATGAATGCTAATAAATTATCCAAGTGTTTCGATCGGAGGACTATCCAAAGGTCTAACAGGGAGCGTCCTATGTACTCCAAAGAATGTACAGTTGTAAGGTGGTAGAGCTGGATTGGTCTAGGCTCAAGAGCTCTGGGCTCACTTTTTTTGGCGCCGTTAAGGTTGGGCGGTACTTGGGTTACACGCCGCCAAGGTGATGTCAGTCCTGATATGATTCTCCGAATCAAAACAGGAGTTTGATAAGTGAGTGAAAGCTTGATTGCTTAGGTCTGGATCTGAGGGGGAGAAAGCGTTCGACGTTGTCCAAGCCAGGGGAATCTCCGTTAGAATGAGTGGACGGTTACAATCTATTGTCGTAACCCAGCGATGCCAAAATTGAGCACCGGGAATTCAGCGAGCGACAAAATGCAACGAGTGTCTCAATAATGCAACCAGGATATTTCCACAGTAACACAGGATTGCGTAGACAGCTTCGGAGTCGGAGCGGGGGAACGGTAAGGAGCGGAAGTATTTTTTAGGGGAAGACAACAATGAGTGACTGAGAGCGACTGGAAAAAGTGAAAAGACTTCGGTCAACGGAAGAGTCGCAAGGCGCAGAGAATCAATCAAAGCATGGACGATGGAGGAGAGAAGCAACGCTAGAAGACGGCGGACATTATGTTGGAAAGTGGATACCTGGCAGTATCGCTGTCGGGAGGCTGATGGATATGAAGGAAGAGCATACAAATACACCTGCATTAGGGCACCTGCACACGGCAGCATTACTGGCTGATCAAGGGCCAAGCGTCGGCGTCAAGCCCAATCTCAGCTTGGAAAGACGGTTGTAACCGTCATGACGGTATACAAGGGGGCAACCTGAGCGGGCCACTCGCCCACCCTGCAAGTTCTGGTGGCATTATAGCCGTGCACTTACTATTTCCCCAGGATATTACTATAATGTCATCAAAA
>Ga0307515_10017214_pt1 | contig 13182 bp, 3 predicted proteins | sample 17_EM_MG_FD_194513 | JGI IMG/M metagenome (GOLD analysis project Ga0307515, IMG submission 194513) | Populus trichocarpa ectomycorrhiza microbial communities from riparian zone in the Pacific Northwest, United States - 17_EM | ecosystem: Host-associated > Plants > Roots > Unclassified | place...
TATTTAAATACCTCTATAACGTTAGTACTAGACTAAGGCGTTTAATATTATCTTTATAAATAAGCTTAGGTAAATATAAGGCCGTAAAATATAAAGGAGCTATTTAATCTACGTTATATAGGACTAAGAAATGTTATTAGGCGTACCTTTAGAGTCTTTAAAAGACAATTTTAATACTTTAAGGCGGTAAGATAGAACTTCCCTCTGGCGACGCAGATTCTTTTAATATATACATTAACAGCGGTATATAACTTCTTAAACATACATAATCTAGATAATCTAGAGGACTATAGTGTAGTAGAGGATAAGGAGGTTAATAAAGAGGACGTATAGATGGTAAAGGAAGAGAGTAAGGTCGCTATAAATTAAATATAGGACGAAATTGCAGAGCTTATGTAGAGAGGCTATTGTTAGGCAATTAGGAGGCCTTTATAATGCATAGGTACATAATTTATAGACAAATTACTATACTAAATTATATATTAATATATTTTACCGCCATATAGCGCGCTTTAGAAGAGCCTTTTAATATAATAACTTCCTAATAATTATATATAGAAAAGCGGTTACTTTAATTTTGTAGAGTATATTTATAATAAGTTTAAGGATTTACTAATTTATATATAAAATCCTTACTAAAAAAATAAAATTATTAATAGTAAAGTAATTATAAACGTAAAGTAAAAGCAGCTATTAATTTTAACCCTTAACTGTAACGGAACCTTATAGCAAGAACTACAATAGGCTCGTTAATGGGCTAGGTGTGTAGGTGATGTGAGTTAAAGTTAATAACGTAATAATAACTGGTGGAGTGGTTGCCTAATAGATTAACTTTAATTATATTCTGAGAATTACTATAAGGAAGAAACTATCTAGGTAGGGACTAAGGGTCCTTAAATACACAACCATACTCCTATAAAATCCTTCTTGTATATAATATACGTATATTCTATCTACTCTATAACGGATTACACAGATCCTATAGATTATACAGATTACGTCACGTGACCTTAGTTACCATTCCTCGTTATATGGCTCCACCGGCTCTATCCTAAACCGTGCTTTAATTAATTAACTAGCTTCTTTTAACTCTTCTCTTAGTAGTTATAATATTATACTTAAAGCGTCCGTAACACCATCTCCCTTCTCTTTATCTTCGTCCTTAAAGATTCCTAATATCTCTAAGTTGTTTACTAGAGGTGTAATATCTATCTAATTAATTTGGTTAATATTGTTACTTATTATACCTAAAGTAATTTCTTCTTCTTCTACAGCCCGTTGGTCTCGTACCGTTGCTACAATATTGCCTCTTAGTGAGATTATACCATCTCTATATTCCCGTTATTTAAAAGAGGGGCTAGTTTATATTACGTTGGTAAGTCTATCTTCTTAATAACCGTCCTTTTACTTAGAGTGCACTGAAGCAAATATTCGTTTGTCCTGTAATATTTACTCTATCTTTAATGCTAAATATACGCGACCTATTACTCTTAATAGTCGTCTAGTTCCCTAATTAATTTGTCTTAGGGTCTTATGTTTAATCTGCTGCTATACAGCTAGATAATAAACTGTCCGTTACTTTGGTAGAATTGCGCCGTTTTTATAATACTAAATAAGAAGCTGCTAAAGCTTAACAAAGGGCTCTTAATTCTTGTCTTGCTACGTCCGCTTAGCTAATCCGTCTTAAGAAGGTTTGTAAGAAGGTCTGTTTTAAGGAGTAGAAGCTTATAGAATAAGGTTTGTAGGAACTTAGTAATAAAAAAACAGATTCTCTTCTAATAGAGAAGGAAATAGATCTGAATAGCTCGGTAACTGCTCTTCTTAGGTCCCCCTTAGGTAACTTATTCTTTAGCAATTTTTCCTTATTAATGCTGCCTAACCTAATCTCTTCTAATACTCCTATACCTTTCTTATAGCGTTCTTTAAATTTTCTAGTAGTTCCTAGGTAGTCTTATTATAGCCTATCTACTTAACCTTGTACTATATTTTATTATTAATGTCCTTATAACTAACGATCTTTAAAACTTGCTATTTGTCTTCCTTTTATCCTTTATACGTATCTGCCTTATAAACTGGTGGCTTAATATTCCTGTGTACTAGCTCTAGTATTACAATATACTATATAGGGTAAATCTTTATTTTAGCTAGTAGGTTTAACTTAAATGTAACTAATAAAATCCTTTATATAATTTTAAAAGGTTCTAGTCTAACGTAGTCTAACTTCTTGCTTAGTTATTAACTCTTAAAATTTTTATATAGTAGCTATACTTTATCTCCCTCCTTAAGATCTAGTCCCTTAGATCTCTTAGTATTATAGTACCTTTTTATTCTTTCTTATACTTTCTTTACTAATTTTATAAGGTCTATATAAAGATTTATTAACATCTTTATCCTTTCTTTAGCTATATTACTTATTTTCTTTACTTACTATAGTAATAATAATATTCTTAGCTCGTATTTATAATTTGCCTTAAATAGTAATATGCCTATGCCTTCCTATAGCGTTATATTATATATAAACTATATAATTAGTAATAGCGATACCCAATTATTCTGTATATAATTAATATAATACCTTAGATATTGCTCTAGTGTCTAATTTAATCTTTCTATTTAACTGTCCGTCTGCGGATAATATATAGTGGAAGTTACTGCTCTAACTCCTTACTCCGCTAAGAATACCTCCTAAAATGCTGCTATAAATCTTAGATTCCTATCCGATATAATCTTGCTTAGTGCTTTATATCTTATAAATACTTCTTTAATATAGATTCTAGCGATATCCTCTGCTGAGATTTCTTCCGTGCATGCTATAAAGTATCCCCACTTTATAAGCTTATCTACTATTACTAAAATCGCGTTATAATCTTATCCGGTAATAGGATCTTTTAATTTTAGCAACTTTATAATAAAGTCCTATAATATAACCTCCTATAGTCTCCCTAGTATTTTAATAGGTTATAACCCTCTATATAGCTTATACCTTATTAGTTTATTCCTTTAGCAATCTAGATACTCTTTTATTACTTTTCTTATAATATTCTAGATTCTGTTAATAATATACTCCTCTTAAAGTCTTAACACTAAGCCCGTGGCTCTATTATGTTCTTAAGTTAGTCCCTTATAGAAGTCCTTTATAAACTACTTTACCATACTTTTTAGGATGTATTTTACTTCTCGGTTTTTATATATATCCATCTATAGGTCTTCTAGTTATGCCTTTAGAATTCTTTACTCCTAAAAGCTTTCCGGTATCTTGTAGACTTTCCTTAACTTATTACTTTCTTAAGTTGCTGCAATTTTTAGGTAATTGTACCTAATTAATCCGTCTATATCTTTTTGTAATAAAGCCCCTAATAGCTTTTTATTATTTTATAGTTTAGCTTTCCGACTTAGAGTATCTACTTATATATTATCTGTACCCTTAGTATACTAAATCTTAAAATAGTATTCTGTAAGCATCTTTGCCTATCTAACCTATCTCCGGTTAAGTTCCTTTATTATTAGAAATCCTATTAAGTTCTTATAATCTATTTTAACTATAAATAGTTTTTCTGTGCTTTATAAGAATGCTCTCTATTTCTTTAGTACTATAACTATACCTAATAACTCCTTGTTGTAAATGTTATAGTTTAATTCTAGTAGTGTTATCTTCCGACTATAATATACCACTAGGTGCTATTTATTTTAATATTTCTATATAAAGTATACCCCTAGTATATAGTCTAATGTATCCGTTTCTACAACCGTTTCTAGTCCTAGTTAATAGATCTTAAGAACTAGCTCCTAGGTAAATAATTCTTTAACTCTCTTAAACAGTTTTTATTAGTTCTTTCCCTATGCCTATAGTTCTTCTTTCTTTATTAATTGCGTAAATAGTTTAATATCCTTTAACTACTACGCTATAAACCTTCTATAGTAATTGCAAAACCCTAAAAATAATCTTAACTGCGTAATATTCTCTAGTTCTTACTAATTTACTATAGCCTTAATCTTCTTTAGATCTATACTAAGTTAGCCTAGTTTAATAATAAATTTAATAAAATTGGTCTTCCTAGTAAAGAACTCGTATTTCTTAATTACTACTAGCATCTGTTCTTTTTATAGTCTCTTTAAGACCTATTTAATATATCCCCCGTATTCTTCCTCAGTTATTAAGTAGATAATAATATTATTAAGGTATAATATAACAAATTTCTCTAAGTATTCTCCTAATATATTATTAATACGCTTTTAGAATATTGCTAGTGCGTTTATAAGCCTAAATTGTATAACTAATGGTTTATATAGTCCTTCCTTTAACCTAAAGGCTGCCTTCTATTTGTCGCCTTCCTTAATTCTAATTTAATAGTACGCCTATCTTAGATCTATCTTTATAAAGATTTGCACATTACCTATTCTATTTTAGATTTTGCTAATTAAGGGTAAAGGATACCTATCCTTTCTAGTAATGCTGTTTAACTATCTATAGTTAATACATAGCCTTAGTTTACCGTTCTTCTTTGGTATAAATAGTACTAGATAACCCGCTAATGACTATAATAGTCTAATGTATCCCTTTCGTAAGTTTTCCTAGATAAACTCTTTTAATACTCTCCCTTCTTCTTTAGTAAGCTTATAGATTAGAAAGAACCTTAGACTTATTTCTAGTTTTAATTCTATCTTATAGTCCTATACTACGTAATCTAATAGCTTTTTACTTTTTAGTGACTATAATTTCTTACCATACTTGTGGTATCTCTTTAGTACATAACTTAGTCCTTTTTCCATTTCTTTATAGGTCGCTCCTACTTAGTACTATACTAACTTGGCTTATTATTGCATCTTATGGCGTTAAGTATTTTTAATATCAACCTAACCTATAATCTAATCGATCTTTAGGTTGTATTTCTATAACTAAGGCATCCCTAATACTGCCTTATCCCGTCCTAATAGTAGGATATTAAAAGATATCTTAATTTATCTTCCTTTAATGGTTATCTAAATAGGTCCTGTTTTAAGGTTAATAATCCCTCCTTTATAGGCTATTAGATCTCCTAAAATCGTAACTAATAGGTAAGGTTGCTTCTTTTGTCTATAAGGTAATCCTATTCTCTTAACTACTACTAGTAAGATATAGTTTCGCGTTGCTCCACTATCTATTAGTGCTTTAAACTGCTAATCTTGCCATTTTACTTATAAATTTAGGTATTGTCCTTAAATTCCTTTAAGGGTCTAAGGCTCTACTACTAGCTTCCTCTGGTCCCATAGGCCTCTACATTTCCTAACTATTAGCTACTTAATCCTATTATACTTAGCTTACTCTTTAGCTAATACCTAGTTTACTTTTTATCTTCTATATGCTATAGACATATATTCTCTAGGTATTTCCACCACTATTGTTTATCTAAGCATTCTTCCGTAAGAAATCTTTCTAGCTAAAGTATTAAATCTCTTTCCTCTTAGACTTTTGCTGGATGCCATTTATACATATATTTAGTATTCCTGTACTATTACTTATCTATTATCTAGTATATCCTTATAGGGTATTTCTAATTCTTTTCCTTCGGGTTTTTATATATCTCGTATATATTATCTATATATGCAATTTATAATAGCGTATAGTGTGCCAGGTGCTTTAGGTTAACTCTTAGCTTATTTTTATCCTTAAGTTTAAACCTTTATTATACTAATCTAAACGTTATAGCTTTATTTATAGGTACTAAAATGCGTCTCTTACTTCTCTAGTCCTCTAATTGTTCCTTTAGATCCTTTAACGTTATAATTAAGGCTCCTTTAATATAACTTATAGCCTTCTTTATAATAGGGTGGTCTTAGATAACTTATTTATCTAACCACATATAGAAATCTTCCTACTTATTATTATATTATTGCCTATACTACTTTTAGTATAGCTGCTGGAGTATATACGGATTATTTATAAGGAAGTATCTTCTTATTACTGTATTATAACAGCCTTTTATATATCGTTCTTCAAACCTAGTCAGAATCCCTAGATCCTCTTTATTTTCTAGTTTAATAAGTCACTTAGCTCTTAATATGCCTATCCTAGGCCTATTGGTAATTCTTTATACTAGTGCTCTGTCCCTTATACGTCCCAATGTACTAGATCTCTTATCTAGTTTCTATTCTTGCTATATAATAATTCTTTTTCTAAATTCTTTTATAGTTTCTTTTGGTTTACGTCTTGCTAACGGATCTTTAAAGTTATCTTGCTTCTTAATCTTTATATTAACTTTTTAATCTTTAGGCCGAACACCGTGTTTCCCTAGTAAGTCCTCTAGGTCTATATATCTATCTCCTAATCTAACTACTATTTGCACTATAGATTTTCTAATCTATAAAGAAGCTCCTTACCTCTTACTTATAGGTGTCCTTATTTATACTCCAAATTCTTAGTCCTTTAGATTCTTTAATCCTAAGCTTACTTTTAGCTTAAGCTTAGCTCTAGCCTTAGTTTAACTAGGCTTACTTAGTGTTCTTATCTTGTCTTAAAAGTCTTAAATCTTACTTATCTTATCTTAAGAGTCTTATGCCGTTGGGAAACTTTATCCTAAGCTTATTCGTATATTACTAAACTAAGCCATTACTCTACTCCATCGGTTATCGTTTATTATGGGTCTTTAAGCTTACCTTATCTCGTCTTAAGAGTCTTAGTTGTCTCATATCTTATCTTAAGAATCTTAAGCGTTTGGCCTTTTGCCTTTATTAAGTGCCAAAGTAGTTCGCTGCCCTACTTTTCTTGCGTCTTGCGAAGCAATAGACATCATATCTAGTGGGGTCTTAATCCCTACTAATATTCCCTATTCTATAGTGGAATTATCCTCTACCTTTGGTATAATATCTCTAATAGCTATATACTCCTAGTAAGCCGCCTCTATTACCTTATTGTTACGGAATATTTCGCCTATATTAAATTTATTATCCCCAATATCCAATCTATAAACTAGTTTATTAGTTTCTTAATATTTTAATAAACTTAGCTCCTATGGCTAATAGCTTACGCCGTACTTAGCGTCTTTATAAATTTAGTATACGTTATTATAACAAAACGCAAAACTTTTAATTAAATATTCTTTTATTTCTCGCAGTATATTATTGTCCCTTTATATATATATGTCGTCTGCTAGTCTCATTCCTTTTACTATATAGTAACTCTGCCTACTTCTATAGTCTCTAACGTAATAACCTTGTTTTCCGTAATTTATATAAGCTCCCTCTTTAAACTATTTTTCTTGCTATAGAGTCTGCCTAAACGTCTTCTACTACTAAGATCCCTAGTTTAGCCTCTACTCCTTAGACCTTTAATTACTTAATCCTTATCCTCTAGGTTTCTATAGTTGTTTACTCTATCTTTTATAGGCTTTTTTAGTACCACTTAGGTCTATTAGCTCTACGCCATACTACGGTTTCTAACTTAGCTTTGGTTGTTGCGTGCTTTACGCCTTATATAACTATAGAACTCTATCTTAGCCTCTCTTAGCCTGTTCCCTTTGGTAGATCTAATTATTAATCTTAATCGCTTAATCTATTAGTTCCCTTAGGGTATCCGCATCTTTTATTAGGATAATTATATCTTAGACTTTAGCCTTAAGTCCTTACTTATACTATACTATAAGCGCCCTATTATTCTACTTTACTTATATTGCTAATATCTGGAACTATGTTGTATACTTAATTGCTAAGGTTCATTATATAATATTTTAGAGTTTTCTTTCCGCTGTAGTTACTGCCTCTAGGTCTCTAAATATTTATATAAGTTACTCTATAAATCCTTCTTAGCTTAAGAACATAAACCGCACCTCCTAATTAGTGGTTATTATTCTATTTGCCTGTATTTCTATAAGGTAAGGCTTAAACTACTTAAGTGCTCTTCCTAATAGGAATAGTCCTGCGTAGGCTATTTAATCTATAGATATTGCTAGCTTTACTCCCTCTTGCGTAATCTTAAAATACATTTATATAAGGAATTCTTTAAGCTTTGATTTCTCTCCTAAGTATCTTTTAATCGATAGTAACTTAACCTTTACTGCGCCTATCCCGTTAATCCTATTTTCTAACGTTACATTATTTTCTATTAGCTAGTTAACTATCTCTTATAGTTATCCGACCGTTATAGGTTGCTATAAGTTAGTGTCTACTATACTAGTATCGTTACCTAACCTTAAAGTAGTTGCCGCCGTTAATGGCGTTGTGGTAGCTGCTTTTGGTGGTATATTGTTTAACTTTCTATACTTAATACTATAACTAGGTAGTAATTATATAACGGAACCTTATAGCAAGAACTATAATAGGCTTGTTAATAGGCTAGGTATATAGGTAATATAAGTTAAAGTTAATAATGTAATAATAACTAGTGGAGTAGTTGCCTAATAGATTAACTCTAATTATATTCTGAGAATTACTATAAGAAAGGAACTATCTAGGTAGGGACTAAGGGTCCTTAAATACACAACCGTACTCCTATAAAATCCTTCTTATACGTAATATATGTGTACTCTATCTACTCTATAACGGATTACATAGATCCTATAGATTATACAGATTACGTCACGTGACCTCGGTTACCATTTCTCATTACATAGCTTTACCGGCTCCATTTTAGACCGTGCTTTAATTAACCAACTAGCTTCTTCCGACTCTTCTCTTAGTAGTCATAATATCGTACTTAAAGCGTCCGTAATATTAACGTCTTCCTTCTTCTTTATTTTTGCCAAAGTTCTATCTATTAGTCTCTTCCGTAACGCCCCTAATATAATTAAAAAGGTCCTTACTATTAATTCCATCTCAAAGGCTTCTAGAATAAGCACTTAATTGTTAAGGTCTATATTATTAAACTCGTTAAGAAACTCTACTAAGGCCTTTTCTAGAGGCGGCTTTTAACTAAGAAGCTCTCGCGTAGCTCTAATCTCTTTTAATATTAGCTCTATAGTCTCTCCTAGTAGGTTCTTTATCCGTTGCCTATCTCTAGGTCGCTAACGCTTTATATCTAGTTTATTTAATATAGCAGCTTGTTTAGTAGCGCGTTTTCTTATAGCCAGCAAAGACTTTTAAGTAGGCGTTAATAAAGGCGTATAATGAAGGCTTAGGCCTACTAAGGACAACAATCGTTAACTAGAAGGTGTAGTAGAGCAATTATCTAAGGAAATATCACTAGCTAACGAAGCTAACTAACGCTGTTCTATAGAAGATTGAGGTTTATTTTTATTAGCTACCTTATTATCTTCCTTATTATAAGACTTATCCTCCTCACTCCTACCGTCCTGTATAGTAGCAGCGCTTTCCTCCTCTATTAGCGTAGGATTAATTAGCGGCCCATTCTCCATTTAATTAAGAGCTTTATCAACTATAAGAGCATAGTCGCCTATTATAACTACGCCTTAAAATAGCTTATTAAGCTTCTCTAGGAAAGGCAGCGGAGCGTCTTAAAACTTCGCAGCGTTAGGATTGGCTTTAAAATATCTATCTATAACGTCTTTAGAGGCAACTAGTATACTTTTATTATCGTCCTACCCCTAGCTAGATTAATTATAGAGCTCCTTCTATACCTTCCAATCCCTTTTTTAACTATCGTGCTTACTTTTAAGCTGCCGTATAGTAATTAAATATCGAGTCTTTACCTACGCGGCATCTAGAGCTATCTGTTAGCCTTCCTTCTTATATAAGCTATCTGCGCGGAGCCCTTTCCAAACAGCCTCTACTAGGCCTTTAATTATAGCTTCTTCTATTTCATAAGTCTAGCTAATACGCTATTTCTTTGCAGTTGCTTAGCAAGCCGTAGGCTATATACAAAGGGGCGGAGGGCGCGAGGAACGTAGTGTATGCGCATTAGTGGCAGGAGTAGGGGTGGCAGTTATTAACAACATAGTAATAAGACACTGAAATAAGGAGCTAGTAGTAAAGGTTCGGTAGTAGGTACGTTTTAGCAGAGGATTAATCAATGTGGGCAGAAGACGTCGCTAATTTTGAGCCTCATCTGAGGCCTTTTTAGAACGATCAACCGAACAGTCGGCTTCATTTCAGATTGAGTACGACTACCAGATTAAGCGCCACTAATTATCTACTAATTGACGCCGGCGAAAGCACAGATCAACGTCAGATTAAAAAAGCTCCAGATTGCAACCGAACACGCCCTTAGGTTTTCCACAAATCTCGCCAAAGTCCCTCAGACCAAGAAAACGATTGACGTCCTAAATCAGCTTAGCGGACGGCTCGGATATTCCTATATCCGCAATCGATTTCTTGGTCTGAGCTTCTAAGGTAAAGGATTTCGCAGTGCGGGTTTTTTGGGCACCTGCATGGTTGGCTTATGCACGGCTCAACTTCGGCTTAGGTGTCCTCAGGTGTGCTCAAGTGTGCCCACCCCCGCCGCGGCGCAGTCCTGACGTAGCCAGTAGCTCCAGGCTCCAAGTAGAAAATAGATGAGTCAATCTGATACAACGCCACCAGCGCAAGCAGATATTAAGTGAGACTAGCTTTATCCTTCCAGATGTCCCAACGTCCATCCCTAAACTTATCTCCTCGTTCTAAATGCTCTCTTCTGCCGTATAGCTACCAGCACTATTCCCATCCGCAAGACGACCCGATCTAGCCAGGTTTTCTAACAAACAAATCAAAGCGGTTTGTTATCTGTCCGCAGAGCCGTGCAAAGCTCATGTGCAAGGCTACTTTAGACCCGTGCAAGCCTCTGCGCACAGGTAACAAACCGCTTTGATTTGTTTATTTGCAACTCTGGATCCAGCTAATGCGAACACTTTGAGAACCCCCTTAGGTGAGCGGCTGTGCTCTGCCAAGCTCCGCAACCGAAGTCCATTCGATCATGCCTCTTCTAGGCAACGTTGGCAGTTACTCAGCCAGGATAACGTCTCTCCGGTGCTACGAACTGTTCAGCTTAGCCTCTGGCAGCCTTACAACGAATAGGCATTCATGCAGGCGTCCGGCCAAGCAGCGGGACGTTTCGTTCCATTTCCTAGCGGCGGGTATGTGTAGCACTCCGCCCATGAATAGCTTCGAAATGTCTACCACTAGATTAGTCTTACAGCGAAATAGTTCTTGTGTGATTAAAGGATGTTCTAGCATCTACCTAGAGCTACATCCTTTGCTTACTTTAGTAGTTTACCTCCTCCTGAAGTAATAGTGCTAAGCAATCTAGATCTCCGAACTCGCCCCATTTAACAAGACAACAGAAGCAGGATTGTGAGGCCAATCACTTAAGTTTTGTCTCTTACGGCCACAGCTCTAATGATCGTCTCTGTTGCAGAGTTTCGGTCAGCTCCATCCGACGAGTGGCTCAGAAGCTCTGCTACGTGATAACCAAGGTAAGAGGATGGGACCTTACTAACCTTTTTAACTAATTGAATATCGCAGACCTATTCACATTTGTATCACGTCCCGCTTAAGCCTGTTTCCTCCCGTATTAGTTGGGGCAGTGCTCCAAAGGTGCCCGCGGTTCTCTTACCAGGTCGAACGCAGATTACACCACGTTAGACTTTGCTTTTAGGGTTATTCAAGACTTCTTTCTTGCCCAGAGCAGCGACTATCCAATAAGAAAGAGAAAGAACCCCAAGACTTCGGGGTGATATTTTATCTGTAAAGCCTCCAAATATCTAGGCTCCTATCATCATAACCTGTCACTTGACTATCTATAGTTTTCAGGTCTTTGGAAGCAAGCCATCCTTTATGCGTTTATTTCTTTCTCTACTCAGGTAGCCACAATTTTTACAGCTCCCTTCTCTCCAACACTTCAGTGGATTGAGTTTTCAATCGGTGCGGCTGTGTCGTTTCAGCAACTTATATACCTGTCCCACAAGTGAAGTGTCCAAACTATAACCAATAGGAAATACTTTCCAGAATGCGGCCTCTAGCAGTCTATAAAAGGATGGCTCATCTACGGTGGACTTTAACCATCAACCATTATCTTCTCCTCATCTTCACAGAGTGTGTGGTCTTTCATCCTTTCCAAAACTCTACATCATTTCTTCAACACTCCACCTTTTTCAAGTTGCCAAAATGGTCAAGCTCATTTGTCTTATTGCTCTTCTCCTCGCCGCCTTCGTTGCAGCGTCCCCGGTCGCCGAAATCACCGATGGCCCCGATAAACTACCCACCCGCACAATAATCGCACGCGACATCACCACTGCCACTGCGGACCTCGCACCAACATCCACCGCCGACAAAGCAAGCTTCCGACGCGAGGTCGATGACATCTGCAAAGAAGACATCAACAGCGTCCAGGCTATCGTAGTCGCCTGGCAAGATCACATCGGGGAACCACTGCACACAGTGGACTCAGTTCTTGGTCTCGTGCCACAGAAGTGCTACTATCTTCCTGGTTTCGTGGGGGAGTTGGTGTGGAAGGATCAGGTGCAGCCTTATCGTGGTAAATAGCTTCCTCTCTTGCTTGGACCTGCGAAGCGTTAAGACTCAAATTGTTCATCCTAACATGCGAATGGCTAATTTTATCTAGTGCGAATGTATAACGACCACAACTGCAGCCACCCCCGTTATTTCAAGGATATGACGGAAAGCGTTCCTGAGAATATTTCCTCGTGGTATAGCGTCGATCTTCAACCTGTGCAGGTGTAGACAGGATCTGGGCGATGGATATTACGGAGATAGGCTGTGAAGACTGCGTATGAGATGGAGGAGCAACGGTTGAAATTTTTTTGGCCGTGCTGTCCACTCACTCTGCGTTGCATTTCATCCATCAGATATCTTCCCTTTCCCCTCCCAAATTTTCCATTCTGTCATGCCTATGTTGCTTTTCTCTCTGCCAATTTCCTTTCCTTTCCATCGTTGCTGCGTTCCGTTTTGCTTTCGTCCAGCCCAATGTCGTTCTCTCTCCTACCCATTGCTTTTCGTATTCCAACTTAGTCCACTCGTTAGTTAGCACAATGCATCAGTGATGTAACTGGTTTGGTTCGGTTACAAAATTTACCCCAAAACCAATCCAAAAGTTAAATCAAAGCTCCTAAGCGGTTATCCAACCGGTGAACCAGTGGAACCAGACAGGGTTGCTAATCAATCAATCACTTTCAACAATTGATTGAATTGATTGCCAAGACTTCAGTTCAATTCAAACATGCGGAACGTTGATCCCCCAACGTAAATTTTGACCCGAGTTTATAAGTAATAAGCCAATCAATTTTAGAGCTTTATTATATAGACTTTAATTAATATATA
>Ga0307515_10017215_pt1 | contig 13181 bp, 10 predicted proteins | sample 17_EM_MG_FD_194513 | JGI IMG/M metagenome (GOLD analysis project Ga0307515, IMG submission 194513) | Populus trichocarpa ectomycorrhiza microbial communities from riparian zone in the Pacific Northwest, United States - 17_EM | ecosystem: Host-associated > Plants > Roots > Unclassified | place...
TGGAGACGGAGATGAAGATGGTGTTCCAGCAAAAGGTCGCCGAGAAGGAGGCCAAGCTCAAGCAGTCCGAGGAGGAGCTCTACGCGCGTCATCGCGAGATGAAGGAGGCGCTCGAGCGCCAACGCGCCGACCTGGAGGACAAGAAGCGGCGTCTGGAGAGCGGGCGGCCGTTGACGCCCGAGGGCAAAGGCACGGTGAGTTACCCCCCGCAATTTTGGAGAACGAGGCCATGGCTGACGTGAGCGCCCGTTTGTTTTCTCTTTTAACAGAAGAAGCAACGCGGGTTCCTTGGTGGAAGATAGATGACTTGCGTGTGCGCAAGTCCCAACCTATTCCACTCCATAATCCACATTCTCGGTCCCTCGGTTTGAGGGACCCTCTATGCGTATATAGCTCCTCTCCGGACTCGATTCGACTCGGCTCGCTCGTTTCTCATTGTCCCTGGTTCGGTCTGGATCCACTGTTCACCCCATACACTCGTTTCACACTCACTGACGCGTCCCCTCCGAATTATGGTGGACTGCTTCATTCCCTACTTTTTTTGTCCTGATTTACTTCTTTGTTACTGTTGACTACGTATTAATCCTTATCCTAAGGTGGCTGCCATGATTGAGTCCATGATTGAACGCCAAATAGTACAAATTACGGTATTCCGAGTACAGTAGTCCATTCAACAACAGCACGAAAGAATCGTGTGGGTGAGAGTCAAGGGATAGGAGATGAGGCTCTGAGACCGTTTATACCAGCAACAAGTATATCGGCGTCTTCATCCTGGTCAAGCAGACGGTCCCACTCCGCAACGGCAAGTTTCAGCCTTTCTATTGCTGCGTTCGCTGCAGTTAGATTTGCGATGGCTATCAAATGTGGCACAACCCGTTTAACCTGGGCGCCCCTGCTGTTGTCCTGCACCTTGCTGAGTCGGCTCAATTCCTCCTTCCGATCGAGCATCAATTGCTTGAATCTCCTTTCAATGACTTCTACGGTCTTTTGAAGCCAATCTTGCGAAGTCGCTTTCGTCTTATTCATGATGGTTTTGACGTAGCGGTTTACGAATTTCTCCTCAGTCATGGTCAAGAGTCGATCGATATCGACCTCAACCTCCAGTGTCTCCTTACCGGCTACTCGATATAGTTGCGACACCACAGCATTGTCGGTGGGCAAAGTGTCAAGCCATTCGTCCGGGGACGGGACGGAGATGAGAAAACCGCTGTCTTTGAATTCAACGTTGGCCCATTCTTTGGTGGTACGTTGAAATTCGTCTGGAGGGTGGTCGTTGGTACTTGGCTCCGGTGTTGGCGTTGCCAAGTCCGTTTCCGAAGGTTCAGAAGGAATGGGAAGTGCTGGAGTTAGTGTGACGGGACTCGTGATTGAGTCCCGATATGTGGCGTGTTGCGTTGACGGAGCGTGGCCGAGTGAGAGATCAAAAGGCTCATCCGTCAGTGGGGCCCAGGTGTGAAGGCTCTCGAGCAAGGTGGCAGCTGTATAGTTTTTATCGGCAGCTGTCCCTTCGATCTTGGCTTTCAGCCGGTAGACCAGCACATTTGGGATGATACGGAAGTCTTTCAAGGAAGTTGCGACGATTTCCTTCCAGGTGGCATCGGTGATTGTAGTATCGGTGAAGTTGTCAACAGCATCGATGACTTTCTGAACACCTTCAGATACAATTTTGAGAATCGTGTCAACATGTTGTGCTTGAATGACGGCAAAAGATCGCGCCAGCTCGTTGATATAGCGATCAACATGACATCGATACTCCATCCTGCTGGAGAACTTGCGCTAAGGCGAAAGTTAAAGTACAGTTGATTGGTGGTTTGAACGCTTACCAATCTCCCTTGCGAACTGGCCCCAAGTAGCGACTTCTCAAGCTCCTCCTTCTTCACTCCCCATTCACCGTTTACGGAGGCCTCAAATTTTTGTTGGAAGTCACGGGTAGGCGCCTTGAGTCCATTGATGATGCCGTCGGTCGTGGTTTTCCACACCTTGAGCCCGTTCTCAACTTGCTCTGTATCATCAATTTCAGATGCAATCTCTAAGTCTTCTTTCGGCGTGCGTAAATCGTCTATCGCCTGCCTAAGGATAAGCTGAGAGGGGAAAAAAAAATTCCGAACCTGATCACTTACTTGTGTCTGGAAATTAAGTTTTGGAAAGCTGTAGGGAAAATTCGATGGAAAGCTTCAAGTCGTCTTCGGGGAGATTGATCACAAATCTTGGAGGCAAGGAACTTGTTGAACTCTTCTACTCCTGCTCGATAGTGGGCCTTTCCCAGGAACCTGGACCAAGCATCACGTTGATAACCCAAAGAGCCTAGTGAGGGCAAGATTTTCAACTGAACCTGGACGTCAGTCCTTGATCTGGCGGTCTGATCGAAAAATAAGTACATAACGCATAGGACCCGAAGAGTTCTGTATGTTTTCTGTCAAAGTACGCGAATATTCCGACTTCCATCCTGCGATCTCTTGATCTTGATTTTCGATGCACTCGTTGAAGAGCCTTCCAAGTTGCATAGCCCCAAGGCCAATTAGAGAGTCGCAGAACATGACACGATTACATTGCTTGCCCGTCTTCCAGACCTTGGTGGCGATCTTGCTCTGGATAATCTCAAATTTTGATTGACTATGCTCCTCTCGCGGGGCTCTTGTAACCACAACCGCTGGGATGCGGTCTTTCCATCTTTTTTGGTAGAGAGCTTTTTCCCATTCGGCCCACATGGAACCGAAACTTTTGTTCACAGCTTGTATGGAGACAACTGGTATAATGAGGGTTGCTTCCTGTGCTGCGTTCTTCATCATAGAGAAAAAAAGGGCCTTTGATGAAGGATGAAGACACATGCTGCGCAATCAACGAATGTACATACACTTTGACTATCCGCGGAGGCGATCTCGTCATTGAAACCCTAGCACAACGGTTATTGTCATGTGGAAGGCCATCAGCAAAGGGCGGTACATACTGGAAGGTCGAGAAACTGCTGTTGTATTAGCGAAGATCTACCGCGTTTACATAAATATAATACCTGAACGTTTGCCGTGACATTGCCAAGACCCAGGACCGCAATATCATAAGTTATTATTGGCCAGACAAGAGGCGAGTCTAACTTGAGGGGTTTCGAATCGCGTAATTGTGAACACAATCGTACAAGGTTGTTAATGAGGTCTAACTGCTTAATAAATTAGGTAGTTATTCCTCCACATTGGATCTACATTACCTGTTCTCTCACGGTTTTACGCTCCGTGACCACCAACTTAGTTCCTTGGCCACTTGCGGAACCAGCTCTCAGAAAATTCGCGGTTTTGCAGCGCTCCACGAATTTGGCCGCCTCCTCCACCATAGAATCATCCGGAATGCCATTGATCTTGTGGTATAGTGCATAATCAGTCACTCTCGTCAAAAGGTCTTGATATGGCTCCAGTTGCGGTATTTCCAGCGTAAGTTCAGCCTCAGCTTTGTGTTGAATACGGCAGGGTATTGCAGTTGTGAATGACTCTGGGGTGCTGTGATATTAGCTTCAGTTTCTCTATGCTAGTTCGACTCACTGTTCGTGGGTAGCACATCCTCACCCATGAGAGCATTCAGAAAGGACGATTTTCCATGGCTGAAATGACCGCCAACGGCGATAATGAGTTTTTGGCCGCTAGTGAGTTCTTCCCACCTCGCCAACTGACAACGAAGAAAGTCCATATCGTCCAGAAGCGGGCGTATCCTTTTATCACAAGGTATGCACTGCTGAAGTGATTTCATCACCCCACATGATAAATTGGTATACGCCAGCTCCAATGTCCGCATATTTGGCGTTGATTTAGCACCAAGCATTGCGGCAGCCCATTTCGAGCCCATGTCCTTGAATCGTTGCAAGAAAGTTTCGACCCCGTTGTCCACGTGTAGATAATCATAAATCATGTCCGCTTCGTCCTCCGATGGTTCCCGGTCCGGGTCCAGCGGGACGGTGACCGCGAAAGGGTCCCCATTGAAACGCGAACAAAGTCTCTTTAAGACCTCCTTCGAATGCATGCGTTCTAGCGCATTATATTCTTTCAAAAAAGCGTTGCTCTGGGTGTGGGAAGCGCTCCGCAGGCCCCGGGTCACCCCTTCAATAATATCCACATGCTCTTTCAATTGGTCATAAAGCTTTTCGAAAGAGGCCAATGATTCCACCTGGCGCGGTCGCGAAAGTTTTCCCAAGCCTCCCTTGGAGTTGGGAGTGCTTAGCTGGGAGCCCGCTTTGTTTAAAGCAACATACACATCTCTAGTATGTGCAACTTTCTCGGGGAGGTCTATGGAAAATTTCTTTTCAAGGTCGGTAACGATATCGTCAGAATGTCGGCGGTCGTTAGAGAGTCTATCATAAACGGACTGAAACGACATCAGAGCGGATTTTAAAACGATTCCTCGTGTGTTGATGAGTTCTAGGATATCAATAAGATCCTTTACCAATGGGGGCGATTTCTGCTGCCAAGATGTGAAGGCTCGAATTTGATCTTCGATAGTTGGACTCATTGCCAGTATGCCTTGAAGTTTGCTGTGCCGCATTATGTTCGCGGGGATATTGTGACGCGACGCTGGTTTGTGCGCGAGAGGGAAGGTGCTGTAGAGAGACTAAGTGAAGCAGGTACTTGAGGAGGAAGAGAACAAGGAGGACCATTTTGGGCGAGACATGAGTACTGAATGCTGATACATTGCAGAGTCTATAAAGAGCCATTTATACGTGTGAACGGACAACGAAATTCTCGCATTCAAAACATGGCTGTACCCTTTGAACATTACAATTTTTGACTGTGAGCCGCCAATATTATTCCCAAAATGGATGTGTTTACTGCGCCTCCGCGTCACCAAGTAAATGTGGTAGCATAGCGACAGCAAAATGGAGGCTCCCTTTTGCGACTAGGAGCAGCCGCAAGTAGTCTTGTTCCGTGTCCGCATTCACCTTCGACCTTGTTTCCTCCACTGCCCTCCACGCCTCTTTGACGGCGTTTTCAATACTCGAATCTATCATCTTGCGGAGTTCATCATGCCATGGTGTTGTCAAGTTATCGCGATAGAACTGTTCAAGTCGAGGAACATCCACGCGATAGGATGGTGGTGAATCACGTAGCAACTCGGACCAACGAGCGAGGAATGGGAGGATTGCCAAGAATGCTGTAAGGGGTGAGAGGATACGATGGTGTCGTCGCTTGCCGATCAGCGGGAGTTTGCAGCGGCAATCCTCGAATAAAGCCTGTTTCGAGCTCTTTGGGCGGAAAATGTCACAATGCTGCTTTATCTCATCCAGAGTTGGTGTTGGGGGGACCTTGGGTAACTTCTTCGAAACGAGATGAAAGCGTTCGTGAAAGGGAGCAACGAGGATTCCGAAAACTGTTGCCTGGTCAGTGGGCAGGGCAGCCAGCTCACGCGTCATGAGAGGTTCTAAGGCGCTTCCCAGGACCTGAACAAGCTCCTGAGAAAGATCGTCAAGCGCGGCTTGTAGACGTTCGTCAATGCGTCCCATCAGTTGAGCCAACTCAATTTCAGAAAATAGAAACTAAGTTTTGAGAGGGGTTAGTATCGCGAACGTTCGAGTGAGAAGAATCACGAACCTCGAGCCGCTCCACAGTTATCTGGTTAGGTACGGGGGGTACAGTCTCCACGCAATGGAGTATAGACACATGTACTTCCTCCGCAATCCGTCTTGCAAATCGATCATGAAATTCTTGGAGAATTTCACGTGCATCTTCGAGATTAGCCTCTGTAATGACTCGTATGTTAACCAGAAGAGCGCCGATCTTCATTTCTTGTTCCCTCTGCCGCAATGCAGACAAAATCTTAGATTCAAGGACCGCGCTGCAGAAGGTGATTAAGAAGTCATCGCGTGGCTGGAGAGGACATACTCAATTTCTTTCTCGAGCTCGGAACACCGTGTAACCACCAAATGCATCGATTTTATGATTGATTGGCGAGTACACTGCGGGACCCATTGTACTAATTTCTGGAGGGCCTCGTCTGGAAGCATTTCTCTAGTCGCCATTTCTTCAATTGCTGAGGAGGGCGTGGCGTCATACAGCTGCTGCACCTCACTTTGGGCCAACCCCTTGAGAAACCATAGAGGAATGAGTCAGAGAAACATAGGGGGTTGCGACGTACGAGGGATTCAAACGAATCCGGGTCCGAATTGGCAAGAAAAGCAGTCGCTTCCGACCCCCGGTGGAGATTGCAAATAAGGATGCGCGGTGAATTGGGGTCATTGAAGAACTCTCGACCAAGTTCTGTTCGAAATTCTAGTAAACCTTCACTCTCCAAATGTTCGGCAAATGTTCCTAGGACGCAAGGCATGGCTGCCTGTGCGCTACGGAGCCGGCTGGGAAAGTCAATCCATTTTGCATCCACTTCGCGTTGCTGGTAGTTAACAACCGGTAAGACGTTTGCATGATACTCAATGGTGCGGTTGAAGTATTCGATGTTGCCGGGCTAAATATGGTTCAGTTGAAACGATGGTATAGCCACACACATTTACACGCACTAATGTACCGGTATCGTATTCACCCTATGACATGACTAAGTCTGCGTAACAGGGAGGACGGCCAGCTTACCGGAACACTCCAAAACTACATATAGGTCCATTGAATACGTCTCGCACACACGATAAGAGTCAAAAACATACCTCCCATGAGTCCGGTGACGCGTGAAGAGACCGGAAGTCAACATTGACCGTAGGCCATTCCACACACGATAAATTGAGGGGGATGCCTAAAGTGTGGTATGCTCTTCCAAGAGTGTTGAGATCAGCCAGCTGCATTCAAGTGAGCGCTTTATGCGGAAAGGTGATTTATCGAAGGCTTACGAGTTGCCTGATGGAGACCACGCCTTTGACAGTCTCGGGGATGTCATAACCCGTACTTTCCAGCTCATCAACCCACTTTAACGCGGGTTTGTCAAGTTCTCCAAACTTCTCTATCAGTCCCCTCGTAGCAGGGTCAACCAAGCTTCGATCTTTCATGGCATCGAATGCCGCTCGACGTTTTCTGAGCTGTGCTCTGCGCAAACAGTTCAACGCAGCGAGAAACGCACGGTAAGGGGTGGTCAGGATTGGTTCCGTCAAACCCCGTTGGTGCCTGATGCGACAAGGAAAAAATGTTTGCTCTGCGAGAAGGTGTCAGAGTATAATGAGGAGAGGGGTGATATGCTCACATACCCCCATTGGGTGGTAGAACAGTTGAACCGATCAGGGCATTAATCAGACTATCCTTTCCAGAGCCGGTGGCACCAATCGGCACAACCAGGTGGCTACACACTCTCGAACGAACAATTTGCGTTTGTAAGAGCGCGGATACTACACCAGCTGCTGTAGTAACGGGCAGGCGAGCAGGATCGAGTTCCGCCCGAACCTCGGCTAGGTCACTGATAAGCCGACTACACCAAAGGTACTCGCAGATAAGCTCAAACACCTCTTGTGCTATGGGTGCCGCTCCACGACTGGTGAACCATGCTAACATCTCTGCAACGACTCCATTCGTAGTGGAGTCAACAGAGGAGATAATCTGGAGACACGCATCACCTGAAGACGCATACGATCCTGCACAGTACTTCTCGAATGAAGATGTAAGAATGAGGTCGACAGAAGAGACGAGTTTTTGGGCTGCCCGCGCGACGACAACGCTTGGTGAAATGGTGGCCGTGGATGGCCCAGTATGAAGCATCAGACGCTCTTTCCAGAAAGCATGGAATGCGCGGCTGAAGGAAAGAAAGCATTGAGAAAGTATGTGTGTTTCGTTGTCGAGGACCGTAAATATGTCATCTGGTTTCTCTTCAGCGGCGGCTATATCAGAAGAAGGGCTAAGTAAAGTAGGAAATTGTGAGATATGATCTATAATGCGGCGCAACGTTGCTTCCAGCTGCAGGGCGCTCTTGTGAACTTCCTCCAATTTCGTCAACGTTATGGAAAACGAGGAGACATCGAGAGGAGATGTAAATGAGTCAAGTGAACCTCCTAGAGCCGTGTACACTCGAAGCCTGTGTTGTTCAGCGAGTAAGCGCGTTCGCAGTCGATCAAATGCGGCTTCAACTGCAAAGGAAGAGAGCTGGCAGCAAGCCACGGCTTCAGCAGTCTGTTGTGAAATGTCGGAGAGCTTGGTTTTCAGCTCTTTCATGGCACTCGTTGCCGACTTTTCTGCTTGCGTCGTCATGGCTGGGAACAGACGTTAACGAGGTGTCAACCGACCGACACGTGAGGAGGCCATCTGAATAAGTACTTCTTCAACACAAGAGTAAAAGTGTTGGGGCTTTGAATTGACAGAAAGAAGAAAACCCGGCGAATCATGCATACCATCAAATATATGGTACATTAGGTAGGGCCCTTCCATCGCAGTTTCTGCTGCAGCGGTGTTCACGATCGTTATCTTGGTTTTCTGCGCCTCAGTGCCGCTGGGTGGTTCACCTGCAAATTACTGAAGGACGCTGTTTATGGCGAATGCGATGACTCTTGAAGCAGAGCAGAATGACACAATGGAGCCTCCACAAGGGTGAACAATCCGCAGCGGGTGTCTTGCGCTTGAGATCTATACTCCGCTTCGCTTCCAGGTCTTCTCCGCTTTTTGGAATTCGTGATGGACGTTTCAATCTTCTGATTCTCCTTTGTGGCCACCAGCTTACCCATGATCATCGCTGGGCTCGGTCAGGGTTCGTCCACTACGGCAACGGTATTAACCACAGCCGTTGGGACGGCGTATTGAAACGATGTAGCAAGTGCAATCAGTAAACCTTTCGTGTCAGAAATAGAGACTTCACCACTACTCTCTCCTACCGAAGACTGCAGTTTAGTGGTTTAATATAGAGGCACTCGAGATCGTAGATGATCACATACCCCCCCTGTGTTAGCATGAAATAAAGCACCAGGTGGTCGTCCATATAACCTGATCGCGGTAATGCTTCTTCTCTCTGACCGGTTGTTGAAGCTAATGGAACGCAAGACTCAATAACATTACAATATACTTAGTGGAGAATGAGTCAGATACTACGAACAGTGCTACAGAATAGCGAGTGATGGACTCACAGATTCAGAGGGCGGTAGCTGTTGGAATACTAGTGTTCTTGGCTTGACTGTTAGTGTGATTGTTGCCATGTGGCTGCGTCCCCGTTTTGATTATTATCGCTCCGATTGTTACCGTTTCTATGTGTATTAGTCTCCCACTCCTGTCCACAAAGGTCAGGTTTTCGTCAAGTTTCATCAGCAGCAAACTGAATCTGAGACGTCCCATAACAGAAAGGTTGATATCTGGATATACGTGAACAAACAAAGGGGGTAATGCCTGACCATTACCGCAGCTCGACTGGGTTATGTGAACCTTACATAAGCCCGCGCTGTCATCGGGGGTGCCCAGGAAAGCTCAAGAACTGTGAGCAATTCCAGCCTCGGAGACTGTGTCCTTGTCAGAACAGAAGTTGGGCTTAGCATGTTCGATCTGACCCCTCCTGACTCCAGGAAACTGGGTTCACAAAGCCAGCTGTGATGGATAAGAGAGGGTTATCGAATTTCTTCATTTCTGCCCATTGAATTGCGCATACTGGGTACTCTCGCTAGGTTGCAGCCTCGAAATCAAGAAGATGTTGTTAATAGGTCCCTGGTTGAGTGGATTGGGGAGTGTGGTAGAGAACAGAAAGTCGGCGAGGTGAAGGCGGCCCATTAGGTTAACATTGTCACCGAGTCCTTCATGAGGTCGAAGGCACCATGCTCGTCCTAGAGATACACACTAGCTCGGTGATAACAATTGAGCGGCTCTGATGATGAAGTGTTGCTCAGAAAGGCCGACAAATCCAAGGTTCTCGAAAGGATGTATCTGGGTACCTGTGAACAGACAGGCTCAAAACAGGCCAACATCTAGTAGGTAATTAGCTCACCCAGGAGATCAAGTTGTCGTTCCTTACGCGGGTTGTGACCAGGATGCGAAGGACTGGTGTCGTTGGTGAAGTCCAAACATTTTCGTGATCTTGAACAAAACACTGATCCTATCCGCATCGTTCTCATCTGGGAAACAGGCCACACACCTCTGTACCCGACACAGAACTTTTCTGTTCGATTTTCTGACTAGTCCGCGTTGGGATATTAGCACGTGGTGAGTGGATCCACGACGAGAAGCAAACACTCTCAATTCAGTTAATTGGAGCGGGAGAGGATACAAGCGCGGGCGCTTTCGATCAAGACATTCCGCCAATCCGAACCATGGTCCAGAATGTTGTAGATATTAGGCCATGCGCCATTCCGTTGCATGTGTTTCTTGTGTTGTACCGCCGGCGCGTAAAAATCACGTGCTGTGCCAACTCTGTTAGCCCGGTGTTTATATTCTCATACTGGATGTATTAGTTACTCAAGCACCATAGAACGACTACTATAGATACTTAATACACATCAGTTTGATACTCCGAACTGAGTCTAACGGTTACTATTGTATTCAACACAGAGTGGTCTGAATATACTTCAGCTTAATTCGTGGTTCCAATTCTATCGAGAAATATCGGCGACATACCGAACCCGCGCAGACTATCGCAGGATGTGTCATGAATATAATACGCCGAGGAATGGGGGCATGACGAAAATGAAGGGCTTGGAATCGATCGGATGAAGGAGTATATCTCTTACTACAAGGCGTGACTTGATACATTGCGCACGTGTCAGCTTATTAACGCTTCGTCAGTGAATGGGCACCTTGTTTGTCTCCTGAGGCAGCGGAGCGGCACAGCCAGTCATTTCGTTAGCACCTGAAAACAGGTCCCACAAGTGATCTGAGACAGTATGAGGGCATGCCGATCCCTATTACTCTTCGGTATGTTCATGTTCACGTGCGGTCTGAGGTGTTCGCCAGCCAACTTATTCGGGTACCTGTATCTACCACCAAGATTATCTTACAGCCAATTGTTCAATTGCGCAACGTAAAAGAACCTATTCGTTTGATCGTGCGTCGGTGGCTCGCCTGGCCGCCTTGTCACGGTTAGTTGCGTTGGTGGCTCAAACCTCGGGGAGTCTTCATTGCTGTTTCCTGGTGGAGAATCTCGTAGTGTGTAAATGGCACCCCATTTCGTCCTTTCTGGCTGTATCACCATTTATATTTCCTAGGGTGTAATATTTCCATACACTGAATGGAGCCGACGACGCGACTCCATCCAGCTCCTTGTTCTTTCATGCCTAGATCATAAAATGCGTATGGACGGTGTTGTGATACTCACATGATCGAACAATTGGCATCCAATCCCGACATTCTAACCGTTCTTTCGTACAGTACCGTCGATACACGGCCACCGGGACACTTAACATTTTCGGTGCCAGAACTGGTCAAAAGTCTGTAAATTTGTGTTCATAGTAGAGGAGAATTAATAGAAATTTCATGAGGCACCATACTTTTGTGGCCGCGAGTAATACACCCTTCAAAAATGGCCCCGAAGGTTAAGGCCTTGTTCACTCACCGGGACATGGCATGATGGTGGACCGCAAGCTGGAAAAAAAGAGATATTTGGATTGGTAACCAAATAGGAGACTATTATTCACTGTTACAGCCCTTTCCTGACCAGTTTGAGTGGCTCTCATCTGATGCCTTGTCTGATGCCTCGTCATCCTATGACAGAATATGGCCTATGATCGAGTCGAAATCTGAATTGCATCGATTCTTGAGGCTCCTTTATCGTGATCTTGAGTTTGGGGTGATTGGCAGAGGCCATTGAGGAATAATTGCGGGATGATTTTGGTCGGTTACAGCAGCCTGAGGCAATGGAAGCGCTGAAGGCATCCCCATGAGGTTCTTATAAGGCAATTACACTAATTGAAGCCACCATAGGCATCCCCTCTGTTGTAGTGACCTTAAATTCAGTCCTCATGTGCGCTGTCAGGCATGGGGAATGCCGGGTGTGAGGCCAGTGGGCGCGGACAACAAAATAATATCTTTATAATAAGTGTAGTATACCAAAAATGCTGGCTATATGTCGCCTTTCTTACCAGCGAGTGCATGTCCCACTGAGTGAAGCATCCCGCTGAGCGAGGTTCCATAGTACACTAAGATTGGCTAGGCAGTTAACTTGTTTACATCTGATAACGTTCTATCCTTTAACCATTTAATGTCCATCCAGGTGTACCTTATACCAAACCTCCAGTTTTGTGCGCTGTTCAGAGCTGCCAAAGTATACGGGAAGAGTCAGCAGCGCCTGCAAGGCAGGAACATCTGCGCTTGTCAGTTTTGAAGCAAACTGAGGAATTAAGTCTTCTAGAAATCGGTAGGTGCCGCGAGCCACCCCCGACACCATACGCAGACGCTCTAGTTCGAGAGGATTGGTTTGGTGTGATGGCTCTTCCGCGAGCACGCCGTGGAGATCGGCTAAATTATTTCTTTGGACCTCAGCTGTCAGTTGTTGACAGGCGCCAGACAACCATTGCAGCCCTCCTTCTTGTTCAAAAACAGTCGCAATCATCCTCTGGACCACTGGTAAAAGAACCCCGTAGTACGAGAATAGCTCTACGTGGAGAACAAGATAATTTTCAAGCATCTCTGGTGGGGTCCTTTCTTCCTTGAATATACGGCTGGCTATCTTTGTAAATCTGGTGACCCGCGTTTCCGTTAAAAGCCCTGTCGCCTTGTGTCCCTTGGCGACTCCATTTTCGTGTGATAAGAGACATAGTGCCCGAAGATTTGACTGGAGAGCATTGGATTGTTCAAAAAGAACCAATACTGGGGGGTACGGATCTCGGTTGGGAGTGGTGAAGTAAAACTCCAAGTTGTCGCGAACTATGTGTTCGTATCGCTCGTCACCTATCCATGGTGTCTGCTCCATTAGTTCTGCCGCGTGCTCGACGTCCGGTATATGAGCCTCGGCTTGTCGGATTGGATCACCTGCAAGAATGATCCAGGGGTTTTGTATCTTCTCTGATCTTTTCATCACAATAACCCAATCTTCATCTGATAATATGGGGTCATCCGAACTACCCTCCATTGGCTGTAGACGTTTGAGCACCATTTCGAAGAATTGAAGACATTCCTTGTCGAGTGGTATGACAGGGTCCTTCGCAAGTTCGTCCCAGCACTCCATGAAAGTCATAAATGCGCCTTGGATTCTCTCTCGCGGAATCGAATTGACCACGAAATTGAGTATGGAGAAGTGATCGAGAGCGATTGGCTCTACTCCTGCCAGTTTCGAGATGAGATCCAGCTTTCCTTTGCGCTTATGCGCTGAGAGCA
>Ga0307515_10017217_pt1 | contig 13181 bp, 17 predicted proteins | sample 17_EM_MG_FD_194513 | JGI IMG/M metagenome (GOLD analysis project Ga0307515, IMG submission 194513) | Populus trichocarpa ectomycorrhiza microbial communities from riparian zone in the Pacific Northwest, United States - 17_EM | ecosystem: Host-associated > Plants > Roots > Unclassified | place...
CCGGTCGGCGGGATAATGCAACGACTTGACGCAGCGGATCGGGTCGGAACAGCCAACCTATCCCATCGCCCGCGAGGTCCGAAACACTAGCACTATCGAGAATGATATACTTTGGCAAACGGCACCACCAATCCTGCATAGGGAAAACTTGAACTAAGTCCTCGAGTCCGTGGGAAGCGCACTGACCCCACCAGCATCGACGGCCACAAGACCAAAAATATCAATTCAGGCGAACGATTCGATCCCCACGGCCGTAGATGGTCCCGAGTGCCAACGCCATATGATCCCCACCCCGGCCGATGCACGGGCTAATCGTAGGGAACGTGGCGTAAGGAAAGGTCAGGGAGTTGATGACGTGAGGAATAGCCGTGGGGTTGACGACACGAGAAACGATCGCGGGGCTCCCGATCCGATGAGTAATCGTGGGGAGGGCGATGTGAGAGGTCAGCAATGCGAAAAAACACCCGTTTCCTATGCCAAGCCTGCGACTTTGCCCAAGGTCGCCCTGTCCAATGCTGCCGACAACGAGAAGGGCGAGGCCCGAGCTGCAGGTGTCGAGGAACCCGAGGAGTCTGCGCAAAAGATCCAAGAATATATTAACCGCCATCAGCTTTGTACATGTTTGTCCGATCGGGATTGGCACTTCCCGCAGGTGTGTCTCAATGCAACGGCCGTCCTTTCGAATTTTATGGTTGTCTTGAAAAGTCTTAGCTACAGTAGTGCATGGCGCGGTAGTAATTTTTTCGAAGATACCACTTGAAGATCTTGCCATTGTGATTCCTCAATTCCCACTGTTGACTGCCAGCACCGCAATCCCAAGCCCGGCAGGGTTTGCGCATGTTTTACGCATTGTCCCAGATTGTGGTGTTTTGGCGCCTATCACTTCCATTCACCTCTCGTCTGCCACGACGACGATGTTTCCAACAATCAGAGGTGTAGGTCGCTCAATGGGACCTACATCTTCAATACCAAGTATGGCCACCCTCTGGTACACGTAAATGATTCTCATTCGCACCGTAGGGATGAATCGCGCAGTGATCTTTTGGCATAGAGCCAAAGCCAACGTCAATCGCCTAATCGGTAATGTGCGCCCAGAGACGTTCACCGCGCACGAATCAACCTGTCGACTCCCATATGAAATCGTGGAACTGATCATCACTCGCCTCACCCGCGACCTCGACGCTCTCAAGGCATGTTCATTGACTTGCCGCTCCTGGTATATCGTCGCGGTCCCACACCTTCACCATACCCTCATTCTCAGGGGTAAGGGCACTGGCAAGTCTCGTAGCAAGCTGGAGCCGCTATCCAAACTGCACGAGTTAGGCCTAATGTCCCTCGTACAAGAAATCAGAGTGGACCCATCTTTCTGTCTGACTCATTGGTTCGTGCCCCAGGCATTCAGCCGCCGCGACTTGCGTTACTTCTCCGCTTTCGAGAACGTTCAGACTCTGAAACTTGGTGATTTGGAAATCCACCGCTTTATACCAGACATCGAACGCTATTTCGAAAACTTCTCCCTAACGCTACGATCCATCGTGCTGTACCGCCCGCGCTGTACTCCTCGACAGTTATCACACTTCCTCTCTTTTTTCCCAAACCTGGACAACGTCAAGATCGGGGGGATTGACACGCACGTACCCAACACAACCATCCCCGATACGGAACTTGTTCCGTTCTACACACCGAAAATGCAAGGGCAGCTAGGGCTTTACCACATTTCTTGGACCGAGGCTTGGGCACGCCTCATCACCTCATGCGGTGACATGCAGTTCCACTGCATGGACCTGTGCGATGTTGCGGGCTGGGCACCTACCCTATTTGAGGCGTGTGCCGAAACCCTAGAGACCCTACGATTCTACCCGTTAGATGCCCCATTTGGTAAGCAGTTCAGCGTGGGTTTGCCTAAGGATTCGAGCTGATGGTGAGCAGGGGTTAACTGCTTCTCGTTACTCCCCGAATTCAATCTATCACGACTCAAAATCCTCCGATCTCTACAGATCGAGGATTGGATAACCGATCTCATCCCAACATGCCACCGTCACACCATCGTAATGGAGGTATTTTCGACTATCACATCCCCTGTGTTCTCCGAGCTCGTTATCGTCCTCGCGGGCAGCGATATGGTTTATTTCCGCTGGAAAGACACGTTCAGGACATTGCGCATGATGAATGAGATCAAACCCTTCAAATTGGTGTTTTCGCTCGAGGTTCCGGATTTTTCGTGGGAGGAGGCACGACAAAAGTTAGCAAGAGCTTTAGACTCGGTTACTGCGGAGGGTCTCCTCGATTTTCTCGGCTCCCCGCCCACCATCCGCTGAGTGTATGGTTCTGTTATCTACCCTCGAGGAATGGATATAATAACGGATGCGCATTTGAATGTTTCGTGTAGATTTTGGCTGGCATTGGCTGGAGGGGCAGACACCTGACCAACCCCTACGGCGATCCTCGCGGGCAAAAGATGGCGGCGAGGGGAGAGCGGGTCGGAGATTTCATGGCCTATGAGATGGCACTCGGCCTGCTGCCCTCGGTTCCCAGTCGTGGTGTCCAATGTGTCCCTTTGGGCCAGTCAATTGCGGAGCAACTATCTCGAGGTCACATGTTTTGGGTGGTATTTTTACTCGGTTGTTCGTTCTTCATAGAACACCGGTTGATTCATATTTATCTTTTTGTTCTCGCGATCACTCGACCAAAGTGAGGTGTTTGCTCGGTACCTCGTTGGCAATGTGATGAAGGCTACAAGCTCACAGGCTATGATCATCAATTCTACAGTACATTTGCGTGGATCTTACACATATACCCGTAGTTGAACTCACCTTGCAAGCGACGATTTCACAGCTGGTCCTGCATCCGACGAATCCGTCGTAGTCCAAGCGTCACAATCCAAGCAGGATGGGTATTTGGTAGGGGCAACCGTAGGGGAGTATTGCCACGAGATGAAGAAAGCGTAAGAAGCGACCCCAAAGAGCGTGAAGGCGAGAATGAAGTCAGCGACGGAGTGAATAATCGTCCAGAGATACCATGGGAGGGTGCAGCCTAGCGACAGTAAGGTTAGCTGAAGTATCACTGGAAGGCATCCGATGAACAGGTGGAAGTGCCACGAATCCAGCCCGTCCGACCTCCGCCGTCTATCCCGGCTTTCGTCTCCAGCGGAGCCGCTACAGTTGCTGACGTACGGTTGATCCACTGTTTTCCAAGCATAGTAAGAAACGTCGCAAAGTAAAATTGCGAAGCTGGTGTAAAACAGGGACTGAACGGTAACGATGCCAGAGGGTGGACCCGTCTGGGTGATGGCACTTGGATCTGTTTCGGAGAAGAGTGGAACCGTTCACGGGACTTGCGTGCAGGCGGCGGTCGTTTCATTCGGGTAGCTTTCTGATTTGGATTGGATACCGATTGACTGCAGAGAAGAGGCCGGCCTGCGGGGCTTTAGGCTCAGCGCTCAGTGATCAGCACCAAAGACGAAAATCGGACCACTCACGAAGGTGAGGGTGTTCAAGCCGTCGTCATATTTTCTCGTGTACTCTCGGTCGAACTCGTCAGATTCCTTGCGATATACGGTGAAGAAGTCGGCGCGTGAGCTGTTTGTTCTCAATGGCTCGAGGGAATCCTTCAAGGTGGGTTTGCGCCGGCAGTCACCCTGGCAATCATTAGCTTGGGACTTCGTTTCGGGCCGAACGACCACAGGCTCCCCCTTGTATTCCGTCCTGCGGAATGGGCCCCTCCACCTGTGCTGTTGTCGGAATGTGCACCCTTTGGCGCTCAAAGAGAGTTATCCGGCGTGTCTGACCCGCGATAATTCATGTCGCACTGATGATCACGAGTACCAAATCCGCCGGGTGGATTGGGTGAGGCTCCTGGTACATATAGCTTCTTATCTGCCCCATTCCCCGCCGCTCACTAGCCCAGTCAAGGGATTCCTCGTGTTTTCACCCAGTTCCTCGACCTTACAACAACTTCATCGCCTCGACCGGCCGTCATCCACGTTTCATGACCAACTCTGCAACGTGCTTTATGGAGAGGAGTATAAAAAATGTGTACCAAACCTTCAGGGCAATGATTTGGTGTGGTTTGTCGACTATCTGGATGATGTAGGTTGACCAGCCACCCTTCCCTGCTCTCCGCTCAAGCGCGTAGGCTCTCGGTGGTCTCGATCCTTCCGGTGCCGCTTTCAGAAAGTGTCTACGCGAACTCAGGAGGATATGCGGCACCAGGGCGATACTCCCAACATCGTACGCACTTTCGTCCGACCTTCAAAACATTGGTCCCGTCCCATTCGCCCTCGGAGGTTATGGTGACGTGTACAAGGCGACCCTTAATGATTCAATGGTTTGCATTAAGCGTATGCGGGTGTATAGGAATTACAATGAAGTGGCTACTAAAGTGACTCGTTGCCTTTGTTGATCTCCGCGATCACCACCGCTAACGAACCTCACAGATCTTTGGCCAAGAGGCCGTAATGTGGAGACACTTAACACACCCAAACATCTTACCCTTCCTGGGTATCACCGTCACTCCACCACAACTCATCTCAAATTGGATGTCTGGCGGGGAGCTGCGCCCATACATCAAAAGCAACCCTGAAGCAGACAGACTCGGCCTTGTAGGCGTCCCCCCCGTCGTGTTATCCCACGCTTACTCCCATTACCAGCTGTCTGAGGTTGCAAAGGGCCTCCACTACATCCACTCCTGTAATGTGATTCATGGGGGTATCAAGGGAGTGCGTGGTCAATCTAAACCTAATCTCACCACCGTATTGACACCCGGCTAGCCGAACATCCTTGTGGACGACTCCGGTCATGCACGCATCGCGGATTTTGGCCATGCTACAATTGTTAAAGATGAGGATTCCGTGGAGAGCGACTTGGATGAACTTGGTTACTCCCCGCGATGGACCGCGCCAGAGATCTTGAACGGACAGGGGACATATAGCAAGGGAGCGGACATCTTTGCTTTCGCGATGGTCATGATTGAGGTACATCGTAGATGTTCTACTGTGTGTCGAGCTTTGGCTTACTTTTGTTTTGCGTCCCCATAGGTATTCACCGGTGCAGCCCCATTCGCTGGCGATTCAACCCCCAAGACTACCATCGCTGTAATCATTGGCAGGCGCCCACCACGACCAACACATCCAACCTTCACAGAGAACTTGTGGATATTGATGCAACGCTGCTGGGACCAAGATCTTCATCTGCGCCCGGAAGTTTCAGAAGTCTTGGAGGTACTTCTCACCCCGTCAGTTCCTCGTTCATTCTGGCGGTCATCCGACCGTTAGCTTGACTCTGTTCTTGCGTATAGCGACCTCCCCACCTGGAACCGGTTGATCAGCAATCCCCTTTCCACGCACGAGCGCACCCCCCTGATAACGTCCATCTTCTCTGACCGCAATGAGGTCGAGGTGGTCGGACATCTCTCTGGAGATGATGCTCAGGCCTTTGTTGACATGATATACGAAGTGAGTATCCACACCCTTACTTCCGAGGAACGGGTTGGTTGACTCACAACCTCCGTGTCCTATCGGTTAGGCTTTGAATAGCCTTCCACAACAGATCCGCAGGAAGTGCTTGCGCACTTTATACAGGATTTGTGGCCGCCAAGCCCTGCTTCCGAAATCGCTGACCATTCCGCTTTGTTACAACCCAACGGAGACCCCCCATGGTCACGGTGGGTTTGCGGACATATGGAAGGGCCAATATAATGGTCAGGATGTTGCAGCCAAGGCGTTGAGGGTATACTTAACGAGTAACTTCGAGCGAATAAGAAAAGTTTGTTGTCCTTGGTTCGTCGTGTTTGCCAACGAACTAACCATATCCTGTACAGAGATTCTGCAAGGAGGTCGTAACATGGAAGACCCTTCGTCATCCAAACGTGTTGCCTCTGGTAGGTGTGACGATGACCGAGAATCGGTTTGTGATGGTATCGGAATGGATGGAGAATGGGAATATCAACGTGTTCTTGAAGGCGCATACCGATGCGAATCGTCTGGAGCTCGTACGTTTCTCGTTCGGGGTCCGTATCTTCCCTTGACATCGACGGTCACACAATCACCGTAGCTCAGAGACGTCACTACGGGGTTGATCTATATGCACGGCCAAGGAATAGTCCATGGAGATCTCAAAGGGGTATGTGTTTGAACCCTCAGTTACCTGCACCGGCTTACGTGGCCCTAAGGCGAACATCTTAATCGGCCACGATGGTCGTGCTTGTATAGCAGACTTCAGTCTGCTCACGATCATCTCGGACCAGGAGACCTTTTTATCTTCGTGCATGGAGGGCGGGACAACTCCATGGATGAGTCCAGAGCTCCTTGACCCGGAGAGTTTCGGTTTGAAGAAGAGTCGTCTAACGAAGCAATCGGATTGCTATGCGCTTGGGATGGTGATTTATGAAATTCTCAGCGGGAAGGTACCATTTGCTCCGCATAAGACCCCCGTTGTCAAAATCCTGCGCGGCGAACGGCCTGAGAGACCTCAAGGAGTGGAAGGGGCGTTGTTCACAGATGGTATATGGGGGATATTGGAACTATGTTGGAAACATCGACCGGGCGACCGGGCGGGTGCCGAGGACGTGCTTTCGTGTTTGGAAGGGAATCCACCCCCAGCGCAGCCTTCCCCACCCCGCATGGATGGAGATGCGAGGACAGACGATGATGATGAGTCGGATGACACAACGAGCACTCTCAGTACGTTTTCTTTGTTTCATCCCAGGATCTTCTTCCCAGCGGCATAACAAGTCTGGCGGTTACAGGCGGTGACAATGGACTCCCAGTTCCACCACTCAGTCATCCTCCTCGCGCAAAAAATCCAACGATTGCACCGCAAAAGGTCTCGAAGGGGGGATGGGTTGGTAAATTGTTGAACAAAGCCCGGACGACGACCAAAGCTGCTGGATAGCACTGTAGACTTTGAGAGCTTCATCGTGTTATGTTGGGTCGATCGGGCGGACCTAGCAGATTGGTCTCGTGGCCACCACCACGGTAGACTCGCATTGCGTGGTGTTTGTTGTTTCCTTCTTAAAACGTTCTGCCCAAGGATTGGTACCGAAAGACCGACATTATATGTACCTGCAACACGAGGATTTATCGAATTGAGGAGTCGTGCAAAGATCATACGTCTCGTACATCCAGAGGCTTGCGGTATACTAGCGCAGGAGGGGATGGGGACAAGGTTGGGAGGGTAGTAATGTGAAACTGGCGGTGTGAGTTAGGGTGATGAAGTCAGCGACGGTGTGACTAATCGTCCAGAGATACCGTGAGAGGGCGCAGCCTACTGAAGCATCACTGGAAGGTTTTCGATGAGTAGGTGGAAGTGCCACCTCTCCAGCCCGTTCAACCTCCGCTGTCTATCCCTACTTTTGTCTGCAGCGGAACTACCACGGTTGCTGAGGTACCGGTTGATGCACTCTTCCCCGAGCACCGCGAGAAATGACGCGAAGAGTAAAATTGCTCGGGTGGCGTAAAGCAGGGACTATACGGTAATAACTCCAGAGGGTGGGCCGGTACAGGTGGTGGCATTTGGATCTGTGCCGGGGAAGAGCGAACCGTTCATGGTGTGAATAAGAGTTTGCATGTAGGCGGCGGTTGTCTCGTTCGGGTCGGGTTCAAGCTTGGGTTGGACATCGATTATAGGGGCTGAATTGATTGTAGAGAAGAGACCGGCCTGCGGGCCTCTGGGCTCAGTGAATTGGTCGAAATTGAATGTCGTCAACCTTACAAAAACGAGGCGACTCACGTGGATGAGGGAGGTGTTCAGGTTGTCGCCATATTTCCTCTTGTACTCTCGGTCGAACTCGCTAGGTTCCTTGCGATATACGGTAGAAAACTCGGCCCGTGAGTTGTTCGTTCCCAATAGCTCGAAGGACGCCTTCAAGGCGGGGTGGAGGTTGGTCTTGTTTCGGCAGTCACCGTGGCAACGTAGGCTCACTTTTTTGCATCGACAGGCTCCTGTCCTTGTATTCTATCCTGTGGAATGGGTTCCTCCACCTGCGCTGCTGCTGGAAGGTGCACCCTTTGGCGCTCAAATAGCGTTATCCGGGGTATCTGACCCGCGATGGTTCGTGTCGCCTTCATCGATATATCCGCCTCGTGGATCGGATGAGGCCTCCGAATCTCCGATCGCATACTTTCAGTACCTTCCACAACCTTCCCGCCACTCACTATGCCCGTTAAGGGTACCCCTCATGTCTCCACTTAGTTCCCCGACTTTGCAACAACTCCCTCGCCTCGGCAGGTCCTCATCCGACTTCGACGACCAACTCCGTGGTGTCCTTTATGGAATATATATGTGCAATGTATACCGAACGTTAATGGCGATGATTTGGTGTGGCACGTTCAATCTCCGGTACACCGAACCTCCACCTACCGTTGTGCTTCCGCCATGTAGCTGACTGGTAAGAAAGCCGTGCGGTGAAGTGATTCCCACCATGGTCTATGACCGCCCGGAAATCTCGAACTCACGGCACTCCATTGGATCTGACGTTCATCGGCAAAAATTTCATGACTTTGGCACGTGCTGAAGGGCCATGAATTTTTTGCTGATGGTGGCCACTCGTGACGTACAAGTTTTCGTGCTTTTAACCCAAGGCATACCGTGCTACGACTGGATTAGAAGTGCGCAAGCCATGTGGTCTGCGGGCTGCGTTCCAAATTTTCCACCGCCGTGACCACCGAGGGTGGTGTCATTGACGGGGCCAAACCGACGCAAACAAAAGCATGATCGTTGGCTTGGTTTCCGGTCATCAAAGCAATCTACTTTTTCAACATGCTGCCGGTCCCCATGCACTGCCTGGAACCCGGCACCGTTTTGGCGGATTCTGAGATTGGCAGCGAACACTACTCGTGGATTGGGTGAGGCTTCTGGTACATATCCCTTCCTATCCGTCACATTTTCCCGCTACTCACACCCCTCGTTAAGGGTATCCCCATGTCTTTACCCAGTTCCCCGGCCTTGCAAAAACTCAGCAACGTACTTTATGGGGAGGAGTATACACTATACGTGACAAACCTTCAAGGCGATGGTTTGGTATGGCTGGTTGACTACCTGGACAAGGTACATCGTCACATCGTCCCTCCATACTCTCCGTTTAAGCCGGCGTAGGCTCTCGATAGCCTCACTCCTTCCAGCCCTGCTTTCCGGAAGTGCCTACGCGAACTCAGAAGCCTATGCGGTGATGCGGCGATACTCCCAATATCGTACACACTTTCATCTCCACTTCCCGAAATTGGTTCTGAGCCGTTAGCCTTCGGAGGTTTTGGTGGTACATGCCAGGGGACCCTCAATGGTTCAAGGGTTCACATCAAACGTATGCGGGTATATGAGGGTCACGATGAAGAGGCTGCTGAAGTGCGTCATTGGCGTTGTCACCTTCCCTGATTGCCACCACTAACGAAACTCACAGATCCTCTACCGAGAGGCCGTGGTGCGGAAAAATTTGACACACCCAAACGTCTCACCCCTCCTGGGTGTCACTATCGCTCTCCTCCAGTTCATTTCGAATTGGATATCTGGCGGGGAACTGCGGGGATACATCCAGAGAAATCCTAATGCAGACCGACTCAGACTTGTAGGTGTCCCTCCTGTTGTGCTTATTCCACACTCACTCCGTTACCAGCTATCTGACGTATCTAAGGGCCTTCGTTACATCCACTCCTATACTATGGTTCATGGGGACCTTACGATAGTGCGTGGTCGCTCTAAATCTCATTTCACCACCGTATTGACACCCGGCTAGTCGGACATCTTTGTGGACGGCTCCGGTCCCGCATGCATCGAAGGTTTTGAATGCGCTATGGTCATCAAAGACGAGGATTCCGTGGGGGATGACTCGGATGGAGCTGATTTCCCTATTCGATGGGCTGCACCAGAGGTCTTGAGGGAAGGAATACTTAGCGCGGAAGCAGGCATTTTTTCTTTCGCGATGGTCGTGATAGAGGTACGCCGTGGATCAGACGCTATGTGTTGAGCTTTGGCTTACTGTTTTTTGCGTCAATAAAGGTATTCACCGGTGCAGCTCCGTTTGGTGGCAAAAAACATGCAGTGGCTATGCTCGATATAATGAGTGGTATGCGCCCGCCGACAAACCCAACCTTCACGGCCGAGCCGTGGACATTAATGCGAAACTGCTGGAATCTGAACGTTCACCTGCGCCCAGAAGTTTCAGAAGTCTTGCAGGTTCTCCTCGCCCCATCGGTCCCTCATTCATTCTGGCGGTCACCCGTTAGCTTAACTGTGCCTTCGCATGGTGATCTTCCAACCTGGAAAAGGTTGACCAACAATCCCCTTTCCATGCACGAGTGCATCCCTCTGATGACGTCCATCTTCTCTGACCGCAACGACGTTGACGTGGTTGGACATCTCTCTGGAGATGATGCTCAGGCCTTCGTCGACGTGATATACGAGGTAAGTATCCACACTCTCACCTCGGAAGAGCGGATTAGTTGACTCCCATTAAAACTCCCATGACCTGTCGGTTAGGCGTTGGATGGCCTCCCACAACAGATCCGCAGGAGGTGTTTGCGCTCCTTATACAGGATTTGTGGTCGCCAAGCCCTGCTTCCGAGATCGCTGGCAATTCCGCTTTGTTACAACCCAGCAAAGACCCCGCAGTGTCACGGTGGGTTTGCGGATGTATGGAAGGGCCAACATAATGGCCGGGAGGTTGCAGCCAAGGCGTTGAGGGTATGCTTAGCAAGTGACTTTGAGCGGATAAGAAAAGTTGGTTGTCCTCGATTCGCCGTGTTTATTAACGAACTGACCATATCCTGTACAGAGATTCTGCAAGGAAGTCGTAACATGGAAAGCCCTTCGTCATCCAAACGTGTTGCCTCTGGTAGGCGTGACGATGACCGAGAATCGGTTCGTGATGGTATCGGAATGGATGGAGAATGGGAATATCAACGTGTTTTTGAAGGCGCATACCGATGTGAATCGGCTGGAGCTCGTACGTTCCTCATTCGGGGTCCGTATCTTCCCTTGACATTGAAGGTTACACGACCACTGTAACTCGGAGACGTCATTACGGGATTGATCTATATGCATGGCCAAGGAATGATCCATGGAGATCTCAAAGGGGTACGTGCTTGAACCCCCCAGTTACCTACACCGACTTACGCGGCCCTAAGGCGAACATCCTAATCGGCCACGACGGTCGTGCTTGTATAGCAGACTTCAGTCTGCTCACGATCATCTCGGACCAGGAGACCTTTTTATCCTCGTGTGTGGGGGGTGGCACAATTCCGTGGATGAGTCCAGAGCTCCTCGACCCAGAGAGTTTCGGTTTGGAGTGGAGCCGTCTAACGAAGGAGTCGGATTGTTATGCGTTGGGGATGGTGATGTATGAAACTCTCAGTGGGAAGGCACCATTTGCTCCGCATAAGACCCCTGTTGTCAAGATCATGCGCGGCGAGCGGCCTGAGAGACCTCAAGGAGCGGAAGGAGCACGGTTCACAGATGGTATATGGGGGATATTGGAACTTTGTTGGAAACCTCGACCGAATGACCGACCAAGTCTCAACACCGTGCTTCGGTGTTTGCAAGACGTTACGCGACCGCCGAGGCCATCTTTTCACACGGACGGAGATGTGGGGACGGATGCCGACGATCAGTCGGAGGTCACCACAACGAGCGATTCCAGTACGGTTTCTCTGTTTCGTCTATTCCACGCTCACCATCAATCACCCTTGTGGCATAACAGGCACGTCGATTACACGTTGTGCGACAATACCGAACTCTAGTGCGCCTCCCTTGCCCTACTAAAATACCAAGGCTCACCTTTAGCAACCTTGGTGGTGTAACAGGTTTGCCAATTGCGCATGGTGACGACGGACTCCCGGATCCACAACTCGATTCTCCTCATAGCGCACCAAGTACGATAATCCCACAGTATGGTGGTCGGCTCCCGGATCCACCACGAACTGGCAATCTAAAGGGGGGACGGATTGTTGGTAGGTTGGCGCGAAGTGTCCGTAAAATTTTCAAAGCTGCAACCAGAAAGCTCTGCGGTCTTTGATGAGTTAGATGGTACCCGGCGACGTATCCCATACCGGTAGCCCCCGCATTAAGTAGCGGTTGTCGATTTCGTGACAAAAATGTCGGGTTCTGCCCGGAGATTCTGTATCACAGGCTTATCATTACCACACGTATCACACGGGGGCCCGTTAAACTGAGAAGTCACAATATCACAAAACGTGCATCAAGGGGTCCGCGAAATACTACGTGGAAAGGACAAGGTTGGTAAGGTGATGACGTGGAACGGGGCGGTGAAATGAAGGAAAGTAGCGTGGGGTAGCAGATCATGGGATGATGACAGAATGGAGGGAAGGATTAAGAATGTGCCCTCATTCTCCTCGGTATTTACCCATCCCCGGTAGTGCACCCCAATAGCGCCGACATCACCCTCGGCACACCACCGAACCGAACGATAACAGTGATATCCGCCCGTCGATGCAATGTAACGCCTCTGGCGAAGTCGATAAAGTCGAAAAGCTCCCGGACATGTGCGACTTCCAGCTCATGGGTCCTTGGGGCTGGCTCCAGATCTGCACATGGGGAGGATGAGGTCAGTGCTGTTGTAGGAGGGAGGGGCAAGGACTTTGGCGTAACAACGAGGCCGAGAATCCTGACGGGTCGGTGACTTGGAGCCTGAAAACATGACCTTCGGGAGAGTTGAATAGAATCGAGCTCCGAAACAATTGTTCGATATACGAGCCATGGAACATCATCCCAAAGCGGGAAAATGAGCGGACCTCTACCGGAAGGGTCCTGAGTTTAGCACCAAGTGGAGGTGGTGATAGGACTTGGGTGATCTCTGCGATTCCGTCGGTATAGTCACGGGACACGTCAAGCCTACTGAAGAGTCGTAGAGAAAGAAAAAAACGAACGGGGAAGGGTACTCAGATGCGCCTCGGTAATCAAGCCTTCAGCACTTCAGCTAGACAAAACTTTTCCAAAATGCGTGCGCAGAGTTCCGAGTGAGGACGTGATATAACAACCGGTACCGTTCTTGTTAATCTTGGGCGGATTGACGCGAACCTGGGACCTGAAGAAGGGGGTGAAAGTTGCACTGCTAAGGAGAGGGGGGGCAGTCTCCCCGAACAATTGCTGTACACCTCGAGGACGGTCAGTGGAGGGGATTGAAGTGAGATTGAGGTGGTGAGTCGAGATGGGGGGGGGGGGGGGGGGCCGAGA
>Ga0307515_10017218_pt1 | contig 13181 bp, 13 predicted proteins | sample 17_EM_MG_FD_194513 | JGI IMG/M metagenome (GOLD analysis project Ga0307515, IMG submission 194513) | Populus trichocarpa ectomycorrhiza microbial communities from riparian zone in the Pacific Northwest, United States - 17_EM | ecosystem: Host-associated > Plants > Roots > Unclassified | place...
GACGTCGATGCTAGCATTTTCGGCCTTAAAGGCGGCCGATACTTTGATTATGTGTTACAGCGACCACGTCATCTGTTTGAATATCAGACTCACAAGACCAAAACTTGTTCACACATCATTGATGCTCAATTCCAGGATTGGTCAACGTGTGTGTCACTATCTTCTTTACCTATAAAAACCGCCAATACAATCACTTTGGAATGATGCAACTATGCAGCTGTTTGTTTGCCGAAAATATAAGACGACAAATCGTTGACGCTCCATTGACGCTCAACTCATTGACATACTGACAGTCACTGGGTGCCCAACAATTGTATGTAAAAATTCATATAGCCGTCATTGGCAGCCAATAAATCGTTTCTATGTATAAACATTGGCATCCAAATGCTTCCAAGCTTCTCAATTTCTGATCCACCACTAGACACATTAGCTGAGTGATAAATGACGTTGGCTCAGCAGGTTCCAGCGCTTATGGCCAGCAATTAACCATATATCAATCCGTAAACTTGTTCTTGATATATTTCGCCCGACTTCCTCAGCTTTCCCCAAGCAGCACATTCTCCGCAATTTCCATGACCTACCATAACCAATTTTCAATATCTCGACATTGTGCACCAGGTCTGTGCAGCAAGTTATGCAGTTGGATCCATGATTGTATGCAGCATAATGGTCGTCATTCATTCAGCTTCGTATTGCGCTTTGACCGCTGCATCTATGACTCATATGACATCCCTGACTAATATTTTGTTAGTGAGTTTCGTCTGTAATTTAGTTTGAATTGTCTCACTTAATAGTGATGGGCAGGACGATATCATGTTCATTGGTCGTCAGTCAACGAGGTTTGCAGTCTAGGACATTGGCATGGCCTATCCAACCCTTGCACATGCATAGACGAATCATCATGTCTCAGAATTTGGTCACTGAAATCAAGTAAAAGCTGATATGTAGCAAAATAGGGACAGGTATTGCATTTCAAAGTGATACATCGTCAGAAATGCCAATTTGCCTATTCATTCCGCCGGCCATGCAGCAGCCGTCACCATGTCCTTGTCGGAATCTGATTTCTATATGGTAATTAGCTTGGGACGCGATATGGAAGGGTTCAAGGTTACGGGTTCAACATGCTTGAACTGCTGAATTTGTGACCAATCGGGCATTGGGGTGGGCGGGAGGGATGGAATGCGTTCGTGGGTCTGCAGTTTCTGCGAACCTAGCCTCATTTGACTACTCCCTGGTCGAGAAGTCACTTGTGGTATTTGCAATGTTCCGGGGATGCTATCAAGCGTCTCCAGAGGCTCACTAAATGTCATCAGCACAGATGATGCTACATCATCTGCCGTGTGAGGTTCAATGACAGCCGGAACCTTAAATTCAGTCGTCCCGTATTTTTTATCCCTCTCACTCAAGTTATTGGCCGCATCTCCCCCACCTGGTTGTGTGAAGTGGTCAAGCTTCATCTGCTTCTGCCGAAAACGCTCCATGCGATACTGTACCATTTTAGAGATTGTGCCCATCACCCACCAAGGTTCATCATCTTCACTAAGCTTGCCCCCCGCAGGATCTTCTTCATTATGATCCTCATCTTCCCCATCCTCCCCATCGTCGGGACTTGCACGATCGCCCAGACCATCTCCGATGGCGTTCAACATCTCCTCAAATGGTGTTTCAGGCTTGGTGGTTGTCAATCCTGCCTTTTCAGCATTTCTCATATCATCCTGCTTCTGTTTGATTGCTGTCTCTGCATCTTCAACTCGCTTTCTTGCCACAGCGGTCTCTCTTTCCACATAATCCTCGATCCATTTCTCCTTCTGTTCATTGCTTAAGAAGTTCGTTGCTTGTCGTTTCCCCGCTGCGAGAGTCTTTTTGGATCGCAAGCTACGCAATGCTCCGAGGGCTCGGACCCGTTCTTCTTCCAAGCCGCTTTTGCCCTGATGTGCTTAATGATGTTGTGGTGTTGAATGCTTGGTCGATTTGCCGTATTTGCCGGCCGGTAGTGGCGAAACGTTCTTTTTCGGAACACTGACCATTGTATCTTCTGTTGACTTTGTTGTTGGATGAGACCTTGGATGTGTCAAGATATGGACCACATAGAGGCAAGCTGCATCATTTATGTCGAAGATGGTACTCTTAATCGACTTGAACAAAGCAAAATCTGCGTTTTGACCGTCACAACATTGGGAATAGCATTGCTAACCGTACATCATGACCTGATGTTAAGCGTCTGTATTATGTAAGATCCCTGGGATTTTTTGAGACAAACATCAGCAGACGTCTTTTCTGACGAAGAATGTATTGTTTGTATCACGCAAACACGAGATTTAGAAGGTCGTTCACAGTGATTTATCCCTGTAATCAAACAAACAACATCGGACCGACTTGGTGCAAATCGCAGGACATTTGGCAACCCGTGCAACCGGCAGCTATGTGCAACAAAATTGATCTTGTGTAGAACGAGCAAGTTGGCTGTTACGCATGCTATTTTGACTTAAAGCTAACTATATATTCCTCAGGACTTCCCACTTCTTTTCGTTATCTTCTTCCTCGGGACTTCCCACTTCATTTTGTTATCATCATCTCTTCACTTCCACTGCAGCAAATCATGGCTCCACAAACACCTCAGCGAGTTGAGCATGGAACAGAATCGAGCAGAACGACTGGCGCTTCTTCTATTACGCCATCCGCTGAGACCCGACTATAATGCAGACACCACTTAGCTCACCGCGACGCAGCAATTGCAGCCACCGGAAACATGACCCTGGACGCAAGGTTGAAAATTGTCGGTGAAACCTGAAGCAGCAAGACCAAAAAGCAGCACTCGATCGGATGTGAGTATAATCGAATCGAGATGGATGACCGTCAACTAATGATATACCATGCAGCTGGTGTACGTAGAGAGCTGTGTGATCAATTTCTAGGAGCCGGTAATGGGAAACCTCCATGGTTGACTAAGGCAGTTTTGCGCACGGTCCGCAAAGTGGAACATCATGATGGTGTCAGCTCTGGGATTCTCGCGGCCTAATTTAGCGACAAGAATCCCCAAGAGTGGACCAACCAGGCTTTAACCACATTAGCGGATGCTACAGAAGCGTATATGGTTGAGGTAATGGCCGAATCTAATATGTAGATGCAGCAACTAATTTCCTTGGAGGTTTTCAACATGTCTGCAACTATGGCAAGGCAAGGAGGTCGGTCACAGCTAGAACAGTCCGACATGCGCCAGGCTTTGAATATCGCCAAAATTGCCAACCGGGGGTTTTCGCGCGCCGCAATAGAGGAAACTCAATTCCAAATCAAGCAACCTGGGGCGGAAGTCCGAGAAGAGAAGAAGCGGGGAGATGAGTTTCCTGGGAATAAAAATGTGAAGGCTGCAATGGAAAGACACCTGGCTATGCTTTGGGAAAATCAGATGGACGGCTGCCTTCCTTGCCAAAATGGCACAGCACAGAATCCCTAGACGCGCTGGAGATGCAAAGGCACAGGTGTACGTCACCCAGCGCGACTCAGACTGCCGACACCGGAACCAACACCACATCCATCCGGTAACAATGAGGCAGCTCATCCATCCGAAATTGAAGGTGTGCCACCCGGATATGTATATATACATACTCCTCTTCCCAGTGCTCAATTTTTAAATCATGATGCATATGCCAAGAATCGCAAGTGTGATAAAGATTTTGATCCAGATTTGCTGACTGATAGAGAAACATCCACTGGTTAGTACACTATCTGCTGCGTGGTGATGCAGCTGACATCCATTTTGCAGACAACAGCAGCCAATTGAGCGAACCTGACAGTGAAGATGAGCATTGATTGAATGAAACGAGATTTTTGAGTGTATTATTATCTACAATTAGCAGACACTTTAAAGTATATTTTAAAGGATATATTTATATGTATTATTAAAGAACAATGTTTTGATGAAGGAGAAAGTATATGAAGACGGTACAAATGCTGCCAAAACACCATTAATGATATATTACCCGAAAATAAATGATAGCATATTGTGGATACACCCATGGCAAAATGGGTGTCAACGGAGCGTCAACAATTTTTAGTCTTCCATCATCGGTAGTCTGCTTGTTGATCGGCTGAGACCTCTCATAAATGCGGTATTGGCTGGCTTTGTAGGCAAAAGAGCGAGCCTCACGCTCCCTGCCCCATTCTGAAATTGAGCGTCAACAGAGCATCAACCATTTTGGTCTTGTAAATTGGGTAAGTCACAAGCGATATGGTCATTCCTATATACAATCAAAGTATTGGCTGCCTTTATAGCGAAAAAAGATAGCGACACGCTCAGTGCCCCTTCATGAAAATGGGCGTCAATGGAGCGTCAACGATTTTTGGCATTTCATCATTGGTAATCAAAGCACAATGCATTTGTCATTGTGTATATACAATGTTCTGAGAGTATTTCTGGGCTAAAACGGTCATGAACTCTTCGTTGCATCATTGTACATGAAATTGGTTGTTACTGTCCGGGAGGCTGTCGCGGGAATGTCGTTTGCTTATCTGCCTAGAGAGGCTGCCAATTCCCCATTAATAGAGGTTTGCAATGATGCGCCACTTATATTACCCAAGATGCGAGACATTAAATCGTTGACGCTGATTTGATGCTCATTTTCACGATGGGGCAGGGAGCGTGTCACTTTTGCTTTTGCCTATAACCGAGGCCAATACCTCAGTAATGACTAGCTGCAACCAATGCCTACCCTGATTGCCCAGAATGGAAGACCTAAAATCATTGATGCTCCGTTGACGCTCATTTCCAGGATGGGGCAGGGAGCGTTTGTCTACATATTTTGATCACAAAGGCGGCCAGTTCATCCAAAAAGAACATCGATGTACCATTGTTAATATTTTACCATTGACATTAAGATATCTGAACGCGACCATTAATAGAACAACCCAAAATGCAAAGCCGGATATTGGACTCGACGAGTCTCACCAAACAAAGGGAAACCCGCGGGTTGACGGGTACCGGGCTGGTTTTGAACAGTTCTGGAACCGAACCAAACCGTGTTTCCTGTTCAAACCCAGACCGCTGGCAGGTTACCCCGACCCGTTGCTAATACTAGATATGCTTGTGTCCGCCTGCGGTTTCACCAAACCTAGCCTATTATGACTACTTTCAGGTCGAGAAGTCCCTTGCGGTATTTGCAATATTTTGGGGACAATGTCAAGACACTCCAGAAGCTCACCAATCCGTGTTGGAACAGCTGTCGCTGCATCGTCATCCATTTGCTGATGAACGACTGCCGGAACCCGCAATGCGGATGTTCTGTACTTCTTATCTCTTTCACTGAAGTGATCAGCTGCGTCCTCCCATCCCTGAGGTGTCAATTCATCGAGCTTCATCTGCTTTTGACGTAACCTCTCCAGGCGCTCCTGCACCATTGTCGTGATTCTGCACATCACCCACCCAGGTTCGTCATCTTTGCTGCGCTGGCCCTGCTCTGTCTCTTCATCATCCTCATCATCCCCATCCTCCCCATGGTTGGAACTTGCAAGATCACTCAGACTGTCTCCGATAGCAACCATCATCTCCTGAAATGTCTTTTCAGGCTCTCCGTTCGTCAATCCCACATTTTCAGCTTTCCTCATATCCTCCTGCTGCTGCTGAACCGCTGCCTCTGCATCATCAACTCGCTTTCTTGCCCCAGCGGTCTCTCTCTCTACATAATCCTCGATCGATTTTTGATTGTCTTCATTGCTTAAGAAGTGCGTTTCTCGTCATTTCTCGGCCGCAAGCTTCATTTTGGATTGCAAGCTGCGCAATGCCCCAAGGGCACGGACTCTCTTTGCTTCGAAGCCACTCTTGCCTTCATTTGGTTGATGACGTCGTTGTGAGGAGTGCTTGGTCGATTTGCCATATTTGCCCACTGGAAGTGGCGAATAGTTCTTTTTCCGAGCATTGACCATTGTAGTTTGCCTTGACTTTGTTGTTGGGTGAGATGTTGGATGTTGCAAGATATGGACAATATGGAGGCAAGCTTCGTCTTTTATGTTAAGGTTGGTATGTTTACTTATCTTGAACAATGCAAAAACGTGCTTTTGACTGTCAATAAAACGGGAATAGTTAGGCTAACTGTTCATCACGACTTGATTGCTAGTGTCAGTTTCATGTAATATCCCGGGGATTCTTTGGGATGAACATTAGCAGACGTTCTTTCCCTCGTACAATGACCTATTTAGTTCTGACAATAATGCGATTTCGGCTGTCATACACCGCAATTTATCCCTGTTAACAAACACACAACATCGGACCTACTTATTGCACATTGTGGGGCAGTGGGAAACACCTGCAACATGCGGCCATATGCACCCGGATTCATCTTGAGTATATGGAACATCTTGGCTGCTACTTATTCTATTCTGACATGAAGCTAACTATATAGTCCTCAGGACTTCCCACTTCTTTTCGTTATCATCCTCCTCTCCAATTCCACACAAGAATATCATGGAAACACAACCACCCCAGCCAGCAGTGAGCGGATCGAAATTAAGCCGATTGGCGGGCGATACATTGAATACATCACTTATTGGCATACAGCAAGAACGCAGACACCAGTTAGTCCACTGCGACACTGCCGATGCAGCCACCAGGAATGTGACCCAGGATGCCCATTTACAAATCGTCTGTAACACTGGAGGCAGCAACAGTAAGCAGCAGAACGCAGTTGGATTTCAGTATATGCATATCGTGATAAACAGCCGTCAATTAATCGTATAACATACAGCGGGTGTACATAGAGAGCTACATGACAAATCTCTCGCTGCCTGTAACGGAAAACCTCCATGGTCGACACAGGCATTTATTCGCACAGTCGGGGAAATCGAACACCATGATGTCGTCAGCTGTGGAATTTTGGCAGCAAATTTCCTGATAAGAATCCCCATCAGTGAATGAAACGGGGTTTAATCACCTTAGAGGAGGCTACGGAAGGGTATATGGTTGAGGTAATTGCCGATTCTCATCGTTACAAGCAGCAACTAATTTCTTGTAGGTTTTCAACATGTCTGCTACTATGGCAAGGCGAGGAGATCGGGTACAGTTCGAACAGTCCAACATGCGCCTGGCCTTGAATGTGGCAAAAATGGCCAAAGAAGGCTTTTCACGCGTCGCAATAGAGGAAACGCAATTCCTGATGAAAAAACCTCGCACCAAGATCCGAGAGGAGACTAAGCAAGGTGTTGAGTTTCCCAAGCATACAAAGGTGTAGGTTGCGATAGAAAGACACCCGGCTATGCTTCGTCAAAACCAGACGGCTGGATGCCTTCCTTGCCAAAATGGCACAGCAAAGAATCCGCAGACACGATGGAAACACAAAAGAACAGGCGCACCTCCCCCCGACAGACGCAGACCGCCAACTCCAGAGCCGACGCCACCTCTGCCTGAAACGCCACCCGCCCCAACTGGTAACAGTTCCGGAGCTCAGCGCGCACAAATCGTCAATTTGCCCACAGGATATGCGTATTCACATACATCTCTTCAATCTGCTGAATTTTTTACGCTCGATGCTTCTGCCCAGGATAGCCAGCACGATACAGATTTTGATCCAGATATGCTGCCTGATGAAGGAACATCCACTGGTTTGTACGCTATCTGCTGTGTGGTAATGCGGCTGACATCCATTTTAAAGACGAGAGCAGCCTATTGAGCAAACCTGTATGTGTTGACGAGCATTGATCAAAAGGCCTGGGATTTTGGTGATAATTATTATATATTTATATGGATTATTAAAGAACAATGGAGTGATCAAGAAGAAAGTAAATGAAAACGCTAGAAAGGCCGCCAGAACAACGTGAATGAAGGGCTATGCCAAATCGAATGATTGTGTACTGTGGATACACGGGTGGCAAAATGAGTTTCAACGGAGTCTCAACAATTCTAGTTCATGTAAGTCCAGTAATTCACAATTGATTTCATCGTAGTTATGCATAATTGAAGTATTGGCCCCCTTTATTGGCAAAAATCATATCGACACGGTTCCTACCTCATCTTGAAAATGAGCGTCAACGCAGCGTCAACGATTATTGGTCATGCGTCCTGGGTAATCGCACTGCTGATAGGTTGTAGGCAGTCATAAAGGAATTATTGGCCGCCTTTATAGGCAAAATGGATTAGGATACCCTGCCTGCCCCATCTTGATCATGAGCGTCAACGGAGCGTCAACGATTATTGGTCATGTATCTTGGGTAATATGGGGTGCAACAGGTTGCAGACAGTCATAAACGTATTATCGGGTGCTTTTATAGGCAAAAGAGAAAGAGAAACGCTGTATGACCCAGCTTGAAAATGTGTGTCAACGGAGTGTCAACGATTGTTGGCCTTCCATCATGGTTAATCACAGCGCGATGTGGCCGTTGTTGTCTATATACATCTTTTTGACTGCTTTTGTATCCTAAAAGGCTCAAGAATACTTAGTGGGAGCTCTGTAAATGACATAAGTAGTTACTATCACGGAGGATGTGGCAGGAATATCCCCTACCTATCTGCCTATAAAGGCTGCCATCTCCTTGTTTATGGATACTTGTGATCAAGCGCCACTCATATTACCGAAGATGCAAGACCAATAATCATCGACCCTCTGTTGACGCTCATTTTCAAGGTGGGGTATGGAGCGTTTCGCTTTCTTTTTTTGTTACAAAGGTGGCCAATACTATGTTTATGGCTATGTATAATCTGTCACCCCCCAGATTACCCAAGATACACGACCAACGATCATTGACGCTCCGTTGACGCTCATTTTCAGGATGTGGTAGGGCGCTTGTGTCTATTCATTTTGATCACTACTGAGGCCAATGCATTGAAAATGAACTGTGAGGTACCAATATCAATATTTTACGATTATCAGTAGCGTATCTGAATGCGACCTTAAATGTTAAACCCGAAATGCAGAACCGGAGATTGGAACTGACAGGTCTAGCCAAACCCGGCGAAATCCGCGGATTGACGGGTACAAGTCCAGGTGGCGACCGCCAAGTATCAGCTGGTCGGAATGCTTGGTGGTTCCCGACCCGGACGAGGGCCTTCAGTTCAGTTCCATCCAGGACCGAAGCCTCGCAACCCGGAACTGTTGCTAACACAAGCTGGAGGCAGTCAAAAACCACACACAAAACCCTTCGCAAAAAGTTCATTGCAAGGCAGCTTGCTAGAGCAAATAACGGGATTTTTGCAGGTGCTGAGCACAAATTGGATACAACGAACACAGAAAACAACTCGGAAATGAAGAAAGAGGCAGAGGAAAGGAATTTGCACAGAATGGCCAAGGCTCACCACTTTTGGAGGAGTGGCAGGGCAGCCAAAACTTACGTGCTACCCAGAAGGAATCTCGTGCTCAAAACAAGCAGATGACTGCTGTGGGATACATTTCAGACACGGAAGAGATTTTCAACGCATCATGGTCACTCATTCAACATGATTGTGCGGCTGCATTTAAATTGTCAGAAAAATCTCCTTTGCCACCAACTTTGTCGGCAAAGGACCTCCCTGGAGTACGAACTCAAATATTGAATGTCCACCGAATCCGAAGCATCAACTGTCATCCAGTCGAAAGTGATGACCATAGCGCTCTTGAATGCATTTCGGACACTGAAGGTTGGCTTAACTGGAATGGGGACTTAGATAATCCAAATGACAGCGAAGATGATTGCGCGGCGGACATTGAATCTGATATAGAGCAAGACAATAGCATCGAGGATCCGGAATGCCCAGAGCGGCGGGATGTGAGCGCCGCGCCAAATGTTCCCAGATTGATTCGGCCGACACGGAAGTCGAAGAGACAGGCTGAAGAGGTGTTGATGACGTTCAATACAATTGAAACGAGGAAGAATAAGGGAGTGAAGAGAAAGTAGGACAGAATGCGTCAATGGGTCACCAGCTTCTTTATGTATCTTGACCCAGAGTTTTAGTTAGAGATATAATGTGGGCAAATGGTGAGCAGTAGACTGTGAATATCGGTTGATATACAGCTGTATAGCAGGCGCAATGAAGCTTTTGGCAAGATACATATATTTTAGTCGTGTGAGAGCGAACAGTGCAAGAATGTTACTTTGCTTGGCTTTGCCACAGGGCCAAGCCTCAATCTGTGAGAAAGACTACCAATATGTTCAAATCATGATGAAAACTATTATCGATGGCAGCAGATGTTGAATGGAGACTACATTGAAATGAGGGTCAACAGAGCGTCAACAATTTGTGGTTTTGTAAGTATGGCAATTACACAGTGATTTTGTCGCTCTGATGCATAACTGATGTATTGGCAGCTTTGATAGGCAAAAGAGACAGCAACACGGTCACCACCCCATTCTGAGAATGAGTGTCAACGGAGAGCCAACGATTTTCAGCTTCGCATCGTGGATAATTTATGTTCCAATTGGTTGCAGACACCCATTTATCCGATATTGGCAGCCTTTACAGGGAAAAACTTCAGTGACATGCTCCCTGCCGCATCCTGAGAATGAGCGTCGATGGATTGGCAACGATTTTTAGCTTTGCATCTTGAGTAATTTATGTTCTGATTGGTTGCAGACATCCATTCATCAAATGTTGGCAGCCTTGACTGGCAAAAACAACAGTGACATGCTCCCTGTTGCATCCTGAAAATGAGCGTCAACGGAGCATCATCAGTTTCAGTTGTTGCATATTTGGTAATCAAGTCATCGCGCAGATCTTCGCATTCATAACGGAATTATTGACCACCCTGATAGGCAAAAATACAATTTATCAAAGGTAAAACCCCGATTCCAAATTAATCGATATTGAAAGCTGCAAAGCGTGCAAAAACGTATCCTTGGTTGTTGAAAACATGATTTTGATAAGATACTATTAACAAACTCCAAAAACAAAAGCCTTATATGAATCTATCAATGGACCTGCTGGGCGACCCGCTGAGAACCTGCCCAATTCAGACAGACTGGGAGTTGAGCATCGGACTGTACCCGAGTTGATGGTTCGGGTTTATTGAAAACCCGGACCGCCAATTTGGGAACTGTTCGGTCTGGACCTGGACCAGGACCTGAAGTGATGGTCCGGAACCGTTGCTAACACTACTCTGTACCACCACCTGCAAGTGTATCTCCAATGTTCACTTGATCACAGCCTCCAAGTTTATCTGCCTACTTGCTTGATTATGGCATGGAAGTGCATTCCCAAATTCACTCAATTACAGCTTCCAAGTGTATATCTAAAATACACTGGATTGCCAGCTTCTAGTGTATCTTCAAACTTCTTCGGTTACAGCCTCCCAGTGTATCTCTAAGTTTATTCAATTAGCTGCAACTATATCTCCAAATCAATTGGATCCTGGTCCCGAAATTCATCTATAAGTCGGCACCATTGCCTTGAAGTGTATCTCCAATCTTGCTCAATTGCCACCTGCGAGTAGTACATCTCCAAATGTCACTTTATTACCACCTGCAAATTTATTATTAAACCTGCCCAATCACCACCTCCTAGTACATTTCTCAGTTTACCCAATTCCATCCAAGTATATTTTTACATTAACACACTTATGGCCTCCAAGTGCATATCTCTAGTCAGTTGCTTGTTATCTACAGGTGCACCAACTGTAGCCAGTCCAGGATACTATATCCAGATCAATTCATATATATATACTCACATACACATTCAAGAATACAAACAGAATACAGATTTCAAAACTAATTGACAATGTGCAGTAAGTATGAATTCTAGATACTCCAGCTGAATTGCTAATAAAGATATGATTATTTCTTGTTTGTCCTACAGTAATTTGAAACACTCTCAAGCTTGTGGCCGTTATTCCCAGATGCTTTCAAGATTGTCACCCATCCTTTTCTGTCATTACAGATTCATTGCCAGCACTACCAGGTGTACCAAATGGTTACTGTATCAGGCCAGTCAACTTTGAAATTTGTTGAAAGTAATCCTGGTGTATCTGAAAACCACTCCATTTGTTGAGTCAACTCCAAGATTTGAATATTCTGGTATTCTGGTTTACAACTCCAATGTACTTCCACAGGCCCCATGTGACAAAAATATATTTCACTGATAAATTTCATCTCTAAGTTCACTGGATCATACTCTCAACTCAAATGTCCATATTCAATTTAATATCATCTCTTTGCTCCCCTCTGATTGCACTCAAGCACTGCTTGCAGCCAGTTCAAATAGATCCTATATAGATTGATAGATATATTGATACATTGAAATAGAGATGAGAATACAAACTGTAGTTACAAGTTTTAAAATTATTTAACAATAAGTAGTAACTACAATTTCCAGGTGTACTAATAGTATACTAGAGAACATCAGCAAAATGTGGATCGGTCCGGAAGCCATACGCAAACCTCCCAGACACTCCAGCCAACATCACCAGTGCTCCAAAGTACTTCCAGATACTCCCAGGCCCCCCTGGAGCTAAACAGAGTGCTCTCAGACTCTGCAAGAGCATTCTCAGGTGCTCCTGAAAGCACCTGCAGCTATGGAGGTGCATTCAGGATGCGATGAGATTTGACTTATAGGATAGTCAAATTTTGGAGCAGCTGAGACCTCTGCGCAGGTTTGCAGGAGATGTTGAGAGCAGTTGAGACGGCTGTGATGTTCTGTGGGAGACTTGGTTCCGGGTTCTCACAGCAGTGGTTCTTAGGGTTCCATAACCGCATGGTATTTCATCTATCATATTCATCTTTGTTGCAGTCTCAAGATTGGCTACATCATAATATGGCATGCCTTATTTAAGTCTCTCCATATATGTACATATGATCAATCAGGCCGCAGATGGTAGTTGATCATAAACGGAGGAAAACCTGGAGACACCCATTGAGAGAACATAGAGATGCACCACTTGGAGGCTGTGGTGGCGAATAGTGTTAGCAACGGGTCCGGGTAACCCGCCAGCGGTCCCGGTTTGGACCGGAAAAACGGTTTGGTTCGGTTCCAGACCCGTCCAAAAACCCGACCCGGAGCTTCTTGGCGGGCCAAACCCGTACCCGTACCCGTCAACCCGCGGGTTTTGCCGGATTTGGCTAGACCCATCGGTTCCAGTCTCCGGTTCTCCTTTTCGGGTCTTTTTATTTATGGTCGCAATCATATATGTTACTGTTATGTGCAAAATATTAACTTTGGTACATCATTCTCTTTATTGGTTTCATTGGCAGCCTTTATACTCAAAACAAGGAGAGACATGCTCCCTGCTACA
>Ga0307515_10017219_pt1 | contig 13180 bp, 4 predicted proteins | sample 17_EM_MG_FD_194513 | JGI IMG/M metagenome (GOLD analysis project Ga0307515, IMG submission 194513) | Populus trichocarpa ectomycorrhiza microbial communities from riparian zone in the Pacific Northwest, United States - 17_EM | ecosystem: Host-associated > Plants > Roots > Unclassified | place...
TCCAATGCAATCATGGTTGGACAATCTAGAAAGAACACGTTCTGAACTTGAAATCCACCTAGATTAGTCTTGTTTTCACATGCAATGGATGACTTCAAATTCAGGTTCAAATTCATTTGCTGTTCTGACCATAAACAGCATCAATTCCTTCACTTATTTGCATATCAACCCAAATTCAAGTAGCCCAGCATCAAAAGAACAATTAAGGGCTTTTCTCATCTCCAAGTTCCAATTGTAGGCAAATAAACATCCTTGAACCAATTTCAAACTGATTGCTAATTTTTAACTCCGACGCAGCTTCAATCATTCCAATTTGACTCGTCAAGGCCCTTTGTAGTTGTTTCGCTCTCGCTCTTGTCATTGGACCATCTGAATCCTCATGCATATTAGTTTTAGCTTTACAAGATGGATTATAATTCCCATGATGCACATCATTATTGAAAACGGAAACTCCCACCCAACGAATATTGATTCGTGAACGAGAAGTATAAGGATGACACCATGAAGTACGTTGTTCTTTGATAAGTCATTTTTCAGTTCTTTAGAGAACCAAGAAAGAGAGATTATCCCACCAACACACAACAAGTGCGGCAAAAAAAGTTTATTGATCTGAAAATTGCGTAACCCTTACATATTTGGTCATGCCTTTATTTATATTGACTCTAGACTTAAATAAACTCTAATGAACCTCTCTTAGGTGAACTTATATGAAGCTCACTTGCAATTGACCCAAATAAGTAAGAACAACCCAAATACTAAGAAGAAAATAATAAAAATCTAAAAATTACTATCCTAAATATGCTAAAATCAGATTTGTCACCCTTAAGAAGTCCCAAATAAACTAGGAGAAATCTGATATGGAAATTTGTGTTGCTGCCCCCTTTTAGGTCCTTAATTTTCCTTCTTTAACTTGGACAAATAAAAAAAAAAATTTCCTCTTTTGTTGTTGATTTAATGACTTTCCTTTCTAGGTTAGGAAATGCATTAAACAATCCTCCCCTCTTTAGGAACAAGATCTGGCCAACTTCCTTACTTAATTAAGAGAATAAATGATACGGTTCAGCTTTGTGATACAACCCAAGCAAGGTCATATTCAGATTTTGGCGTAAAATGTGCAATAGTTCAGGTTTACGACAACAATTACAATTCTCAATCTGACCATTGGATCGGGCTAAAATTTTACGCAGACTCTCCAGACATGTTTTCCTACATTGGGTTAAACTTTCATGTCAATCAAAGTTCGGGAAGTTTGGGACTGGTCAATAGAGGCTGTATGAATTTTGTTATCTACTTCCTTTTAACTTGTGGACTTCCTATTTGGTTAGGATTCTTTTCCTACAAGGATGTGATAGCTAGTTTTGAGAATTTCCTAGTTCCACAAGGATCTTTAATGAGCTGCAATATAATCTCCAAGTGTGGTAAGGATTCATTAATGTTTCAGAATCCTTTTCTTATAAGGATTCCTTATTCATCTTAACTACACGAGGAAAGAAGTGCTAGCGGTATTTAATGACAAACTAGTTATTTTTATTATTTTCTTTCATGTTTGGGCTTAATTAAAACTTTGTTTTGAGCTAGGATCCAAGGCTTGTTTGGATCAGGTTATTGGTTTTTCAGTTTAGGATTTTTGGGCCAGTTTTGTATGAGGGTCAGTTCAGCCCACAAAAGTAGATCCATTAGGGTTAATTTTAAAAACTATTTAAACGCATGTAACCTAAAATTTGGCAACTTTGATGATTATTACTTCTGAATTTTTCAGTTTTAACGTGAGAGTGATTCTTGCATTCTTCAGTTCTTGAACGAATTGAATCTGACTTATCGAAGATTAACTGGCTTCGTGGCGTCATTCTACTCAATCCAATAGTGTTGGTGCCTTGGGGCAGGTTTCCATTGTATCACACTATCAGACCTATTTCGGTTTTCCAGGATTAGATCTCAATCTTGATTGTGGGTTGCGTGACCACGTGATCACGAGGTTCACATCAATAAATTGTTGACTTTCTATCCTTATAGCATTAGGAAAAAAAGAAGCCTAACAAGGCTGGTATGGGGCCGGACACATCAGCCCCTTGTTCCACACGAATTGGGCTCTTCTTGGACCTGAATTAGATGAATTAGAGGTTGTCCTTCATGCTTTTTAGATGTCTCAAGCTCCTCTAGGTCCATCTTGTTCCATATGTTTTGAATAAGCCCATTAATGCTTCTTTAAGCTTCTTTGCCCTAGCTCTTGTAATTGGTCCAATTGGCACCTCCAATAGGTCGTTTACATGATTACGCTTAGTGTTGGGCTGATCCTCATCAACAACAAAAAGGGCATAAAGCTGGTAGTCTCTTTAATTCTAGGAACTTTTGACAACATATTTTATTCAAACATTGGGTTATGTTATTTTTAGACATTGTATTTTTATTTGGTCTATATGCAGACCACTAAATCAATAGGTTTAGGTTGTCTTTTGTAGACTATAAATACCCTTTTGAAAGGGCATGTAAAAAAACTTTGGTTCCAGACATTGTTGTTTGAATTATATGTGTGTTTTAGAGGATTCTCACATTTTAGTTCTTGAATGAACTGAAAAATGACTTATTGGAGAATTACTATCTTCATGGCATCATTCCTTATACTTCTCATTTACGATTCGTTATAATCGTTGGGTGAGAGTTTTATTCCAATAGTCGTGGCATCTATTCTTAAATTTGATTTTTAGCCTTCTCAAGTTTGTGTGAATCTTCGTTGTGGGTTACAAGCCTGATCACAGGGTTCACATCATAAAATCTAGTGGCAGGAATGTTTGGGACTTACAAACAAAATCAGCATTCTTGTTTGATACATGGGTGTCATCATTGGATATTAGAATTAAAGGTTTAGAATTTTTAAAGGAAGCTATGTTCTAAAAATAAGAGAGACTTGGGTGTTACTCCTCATAGCTCGTTATGATTCTATTTATCTTAAAAATTATGAGTGAATAACAAAACATATATTTTTTACACGATTTAAAAGGGTGAATTTTTTTGAAAGGTGTTTTGGAATGTCAATCCATAAAAGTCTTTTAATGTAGGTCAAACCTCAATGGATTTATAAACAAGTTATAAAATCTAATATGCATATAATACGACAAATATTTTTTTTGTTTTCTTTTAGAAATAGAGATATGTGAAAGTAAAATACGTGTATGAATATACCAAAATGACAACATTGATTACCAAAACTTACATGAATACCAACTAGATGCAAAAATATCTGACATGTGAGAGGCTTGGCCAAAATGCATGGAAATTAAAATGTTTCTTTAATAGCATGAACATGAAGATGAAAATAACTACAACAATCATAAGTATAAAAACCCTAGGTTGCCATATTTATGGTATGCCTCACAAATCAAAAGACTAACATGCTTTCTTGGAAGGCAACTATAAAAGATTACCATTCTTTGTACTTAACATAAATAAAATCTAAAGAAAATTAAATGTCTCTTTCATGCATTTGTTTTTTTTAAATAGAAAATTTAAACTTCTAGCTCTTTTTTAAAAAAATAAAATAAAAGGCATGCAAAAACCTAATCTCCTGATGAAAAATTAAAATAAGCTCAAAATAAACCAAACTTGAAGTTCCAATCCATGCATTTTTCTATAAAAAAAACCACACATATTTAGCTACCATTTTTTATATTTTTGTGATCCTAAATATATAATATCTAAATTTAACCTAAATAAATAAACTAAAACACACCATTTTATTTTCATTCATGCATTTTGTAAGAAAACCTAAAACACCTGGCTACTCTTATATTTTTATATTTTTGTGATTAAAGGCATATAATATTTAGATTAAATCTAAGTAAAGCCTAAAAACACAATCTTGAGCTTCTTTTCATGTATTTTATAAATAAAAAGTACATAAAACATCATTTTGCACTTACAAACCCTAAAAACAAGAGGGAAGAGGGGTTGTGGCTTATTACCTCAAGGGAGGTTCTAGCTAAGCAAAGAGGAGTTGTGGTTGCTCCTGGTGGCAATGACGATTGTTGGCCGATAACGGAGAAGTATTTTGGGTGGTTTTCTCTTTCTAGATTAGGATTTCTTCTTTCTCTTCGGTTTGTGTTTCCCTTTTCTCTTCCATTTCTTCCTCTTTTACCCCTTTCTTCCCTTTGAAACCAGTTTAATAACCCAAAAATCAACATCTTTTTCTTCCTCAATATTCGAGTTTTTGGTGCTTTCGATTTGGTTCTCTTTTTTTTTTTATCTCTCTCCTCAGTTCCCTTTACCCTTTCGACACATTGGTATAAGCTCAAACCTTGTTTTTCCATAATCTCTCTCTAAGTTTACTCTTCTACTTTCTTGCCAAGCCCCTCTATTTATAAGAAGGAAGGCAAGTCATGAAACCTTTCTAGGTGGAACAATCCTATTCGTTGATCTGATTAGGTCAATCTTGACCATTCACCATTATTGTATACTTTGTACATATTGTTTAGGTTGACTACTCTAGCATGTGTTTTCAACCATCTTAAGAGGCAATGTAGAAGGTTTTTGGTTGAAGATGAAGTACAAATACAAAAAGAGAGGGTGTGTCTCTTAACATTTAATGGCCATATAAGAGAGAGAAAATTGTTCCAGAAGTCTTTCCAAAATAGCTAAAAAAAAAAAACGAAAATAAAGGGTGTACAAGCTGCATACACCAGGGGTTGAGGACAACCTCTCACAATGCTCAAAACAACAACCATTTTGGTTCATATATTTCTTAAGTAACAATGTAGTATGCCATTTCACTTATGCTTTTTTTTTTCTCTCTCCAAATTTCAATTTGTCCTAGTACTTCTATTCCTTTATGTTCAGTCAATTTTGATTTTTCTCTCCAAGATTTCTTTCAATAATGCCTTTGAGGACATTTAAAATTGTCCTATGTTGTTGCCACCTTTTACACTTTGTTCATTGGATTTCCAATTTTTGTATTTTCGGTCAAATTAATCCAAAAACTCATTTTTTTTCAATTAAACTCCTAATTGAATTACCAGGATCTCTAAATTCTAATGCCTATTCCATTTTAATTCTTACTCCTTTAATTCTTCTATTTTTAGTCAAATTAACTTTAAATTTTATTTTGCTTTTCAATCAAGCCCTTGATTGAATGAATGAGACCTTCAAGCTTTTCCATCTCTTTTATTTTGGTTCTTCGTCCTTTAATTCATGCCAATTTTGCCATTTTTTCTCTAAATTCCAATTTTCCTCCTCAATTAGGTACTCAATTGAATGAATTAGACCTTCAAACTTTTCCATCTTTTTAATTTGGTCCTTGGTCCTTTAATTCATGCCAATTTAGCCATTTTTCCTCTAAAGTCTAATTTTCTCCTCAATTGAATGAATTAGACTTTCAAACTTTGCCATCTTTTCTATTTGGTCTTTCATTCAATTATAACCAATTTCAACCTTTTTTCCTTCTAATTTCCCTTTAATTAAACCCTAAGTTGCATGCCTATATAATTCTCTAATAAGTAGCGTTGTCGGATTGTAACACAAACTGCATTTTATTTTTGAAACCATTTCTTTTAAGATTTTATTTTTCTAGAAATGTTTTCTTTGAAAATGATTTTTTTTAAAATGGTTATTGAATATATTTTTTTCTGAAAATTTCAAGAGAGGTAAAAATTGGGTTATGATAGATTACACGACTTTTTATAACTAAAGAAAAATAGGACTTGATAACTTGCAAGAGTTTTTTGCACAACATATTGAACATGGGTTTGTAGATGAACTCCCTAGATAACCAAAGCTATCAATTTCATTTTGTTTCAGCCAGAATGATTGGTATGCCTTATGCCATTTTAAAAAATGAAAAAAAAAGAGAAATAAATTTCATCTCGCTCAAGATATTGAGTCATTTTGGATTTCTCATCTAAATTTTGATTGGGATGTTCCGAGTTTACTTTATCCATTATGTTCCAAATAAAGAAAAATTACCAAATTTATTTATGTTCTATGAAGAAGTTGTTAGCTTTGTGTCTGGAGAATAACAAGTTTACATGAACGATACCAACCAAGTATGGTTTTAAAGTAATTTTTTCTAGGAGCAATTCATCCTCATTGGAGAGGCTATTATTAGGTGGGAACTACTTGTTTGGTCCAATTCCAGGTGTTATGATGGGTTTAAAAGGGTTCTGCTAATGTGAATTTTGGTGGATAATTGTTTTATAGGTGACCTCATACCTTTTTTTTTTTGTTAGGGTAGGAATAAGAAATCATTAGTGGATTGTAAGAAGAGATCCGGGTACGTGATTCCTTAGATTAGAACACCAAACTAACCAGAATTGTATAATAATATGGTATTTTTCTTTAAAGTTTTGTCTCTATTTTTCTTGTTTTTATTTAAATACTATTGTCTCTTCTGAAAACAAAGATTTAAATATCCACCCAAGCTTTTTCTAAAACCCAGTCTTAATATGCCTTTGTCATTTGTCTATTATCCAATAAAAATATAAAGAAGGAAGGTATAATTAAAGAATTATTATATTAGACTCACATGTATTTATCAATCTTGAAAAATACTAAATTCTCATAGTTGTTATAAGATACTAAATTCTCATAGTTGTTTTATATTTCAAATCAGAATAATTATATTATGAAAAATGAATGATAGAAAAATATTAATTTGGATAATTAAAGGGCTTAAATTGAGGAATGTTTGATAATTGAAAGATACATTGATTTTAGTTTAGGGATTTAATTGAGAATTTATGAAAAAGTTAGGAACTAATATGAGATTTCTCTTAAAAATACATAGGGAAGAAACATACAAGTGGTGTCCATACAACTCACTAATACGAACCCAAAGAGTAAGAACCCTAAAACCCACAAACAAGATAGAAAAAAATTCAAGAAAGCTAAAATCAGATTGATAAAAAAAAACCTTGACATAATGATTTCTTGAACCAAGAAACCAAATTTATTAGAAGAAAAACCACAACTCGTTGATTATAAAGAACCAAGAACTGAAAGTATAAGAAAGAATGCCATAAAAACAATTAATCTTTGATAAATCCTAAAGAGTTCAATGAAGAACCAAGCGTATAAGTGACCTTGCTACACACAAAATATTATTTTGAATTAATAATCGATCTAAAAAAAAAAACCTCAAATATAAGCTAAATAACCATATTTATACTAGGTAAAATGTTTGAAACAAGTCTGGAAAAATACTAAAAGAGTACTAATCCAAATAGGAAAACAAATCTTAAACCACATAGAAAAATAATGTAAATTCCGCATAGTCTCTTCTAGACCTTATTGCAAGGTATTTCCAATTTAACTCTATAGAAAAAAAAAGCCCTTCAAAATCTTCTGGTAAAATTTTAGCCCGAGTCAATGTTTAGATAAACAATTATGTTTGTTAGGGTAAATGATACAATCCAAGCAAGGTCAGATTCAAATTTTGGCGTAAAATTTCCTACTGTCTAGTTTGATGCTATTGAGCATAACTCTAAATCTGACAATTGGATCGAGCTGAAACATTACAAAAAGATTCCAGAGGTATTTGTCTATGTTGAGGTAAACTTTCAGGTGAATCGGAGTTCGGTAAGAACATGCAATATAGGTCAGAACAGGCTATATGAATTTTGTTATTTACTTCCTTTTGACTTGTGAACTTTCTATTTGGCAAAGATTTTTTTTCTACAAGGATGTGACAGCTTGTTTTGGGAATCTTTTAATTCTACAAGGATTTTTAATGGGTTGCAACATAGTTTCCAAGTGTGACAAGGATTCATTAATATTTTAGAATCCTTTTTTTACAATGACTCTTTATTCATCCTAGCTACACAAGGAAAGAAGGGTAGATGATATTTAATGACATCTTAGTTTTTAGGATCATTAGGCAGATAAAGATTTAGGACTTATGGGCTTTATCTTTTATTTTTGTTAGCTACAACCCAAGGCTTGCTTGGGCTTAATTAATACTTTATTTTCAGTTAAGATCCAAAACTTGTTTGGATCAGGTTATAGGCCTTTTAGTTTAGGGTTTTTGGATCAATTTTGTAAGTCGGCCAAATCAGTCTACTAGGGTGATCCATTAGGGTTAATTTTTCAAGAACTATTTAAACTTATGTAACCTAAATTTCGGCAGCCATTGATGAATATTACTTCTGAATTTTTTAGTTTTAACGTGTGAAAGTGATTCTTGCATTCTTCAGTTCTTGAATGAACTGAATCTGACTTATAAAAAATTAACTTGCTTCGTGGCGTCATTCTACTTCATTCCAATAGTGTTGGTGCTTTGGAGTCGGTTTCCATAATGTCACACTTCTATCAGACTTATTTTGGCTTTCCGGGATCAAATCTTATCTTGATTGTGGGTTGCATGATCATGTGATCACAAGGTTCGCATAGTAAAACTACGTATTAAAAAAATTAAGCCAAAAAACAGTCTTTCTTTTTGTCCAACCCTTGCATGGATCGCATTAATCAAGACTTGATCACCCTTTATTGGAATCTTAAAGCTTGACTTCCTCTATTTATAATCATATTATATACCTTATTATTGATATGACACCTCACATTTGAGTGGAGACTTCTTTCTTGGTCTTAGATTGTTCAACATTTACACCCACATTTGATTTGGATAAAAAGTCTCTGATCTTAGTCTTGTCATGCACTGCCCTTTCACTTAAGTTGTTATTCCACTTTTATAGTCATATGCACTATGTCTTCTAACTCCATATAATGTTGCAACTCTACTACCATTCGTTATGTCACAGTTCAACGCATTCAAAAACCTAGCCATAGTAGTTTTCATATCCTCCACTACATTCACCTAAATTATATTGACTTCCATCTCTTTATGATAATCTTATACACTTTTAGACTATCAAATCTAATATAAATCTTAATAACAATGTCCCAAAAAAAATCTCTTCCTTATGATTGCCTTCATCTCATCCTAAGTGTCAATAGGCCTCTTATGGTTTCTTCTCATACTTAAAAAAATTGATCTCATTAAATTATAGCATAATGGTTAAATTCAATAACACCATGCTTTACTTTTTTCTCTTTCGAATAGTGGTGACAATCGAAGATCAACTCAACCTTTTTCTATCACTCTAAATATGTCTCAGGATCATTCCTCCCCTAAAATTTTAGGAATTTTTCATCTTTATACTTTCCAAGTTTTTATCCAAGCTATCACGATACCCAAAATCTTTTCTTACACCCCTATGGCCGAAGTCTTCATCTTGCTGAAATCCCCCATCTCTTTGATTTCTAGGTTGCTGAAATTTGTCACCTTGGCCAATTGATGCATGGTCAAGATCTTCAGGTTCTTCATCTTTATTATTGTTAAACTCATCTAAAGATAGCACGTCTTTCTGGCCTTTTAACATTAGAACTCCTTCAGACTAACCCCTCTCACAAACTAGTATTCATGACCTCCTGTCTTTCTATTCTATCAAAAACCTCACCAAACCTCACATTCATTCTCTCAAATTGTTGTTGTATAGCCTATAACAAAAGGAACATGTTTTCGTCCTTCGTAAGTGATGATCCATGTTTAGAAGACATCGTTAAAATCTAAAATTTTATCTTAGTAGTTAAAATAATATACCCCCACACTCCCTCATGTATTTACACTCAATATGATGTCAATCCACTCGTATTTCACTCAATTATGGCTTTTCATGATAATATGCTCACCTTTTTGTCTTTTACCACTCACGCTCTCCTTTTTAGTTTTTTTAGGGAACCAATCACAAACAATAAAAAATCACAGCTTTGTAATGTCTAACCAAATATTCTCAAGACACAAGCAATCGAGAAAAATGAAAATGACAACAAAATGAATTACAAAACCAAAACGAGAGCAAAATGGAAACCAATAAGAAAAATAACAAACACAAAAACAAATGATATGAACCCCTATGATCACATGGTTCGCCTCAGTTAGTATCAAAGCCCAACTCCATTTATCAAGTTATATCCTCCTATAATTTTTTTTTCTTGTTCCACGTGTTGAAACTTATTATTTCCAATCTTCATCTATCCTCTTGAATGTTGACAACTACTCATGAACAATGTTATTTTATTTTGTTACTATCACTACACATATCAGTAACATAAAAGGTAAAAAAGAAGAAGAAATTTGTTCAAACAAAGACGTTATATATTTTACCGTAAAAAATAAAAAAAGGTCTAATTGGATCAAACCTCATCATAATTATATGGAGTCTAATCACACTATATATCAAATTTGAGGTCACTCAGATATCATTTGGTTTAGTTTCAAGATTTGTGTTTAGTTTGCATAAAACAAGCTAATTTGCGTTAACTATTAAAACTTTCTTTGCTAATTTAAATTGATTTGGGTAGTGCCGTGGCATGCACGACATTGAATGATGGAGTTGCCTCCTGAAATTTAAGGGATTCGGGGGTTTAATTATAAAATTATAATTTTTGAAGAAGTCGTCACCTAGTATCATGATCATTAGAAAACCTATAATATGTGAGAGTCTGGGTAAGGAAACTAGTTATACAAGGAAGACACATCACCCCCAGTGCACCCTACCTATGATAAGCTGCATTATTGATTGATTGTTTTTCTAGGTCATGTTTCAATTCATTGGTCTATCTAAGATTCAAGGAAGGTCTCCCTTCGTGAAGAAATTTATGCCTTAAATCCTGACCGTTCTAGGACCCAAATGTTAATGTCTCTCTTATTACTACTTTGTATCTTTAATATCTGAGGATATACTATACAGTGTAATTTTATATCCTCAAATAATAAAGTCTACAACTAATTCCTAGTATTTATTGCTATCAATTCTTTTAATTTAATACCAGGAGTAAGTCTTTATTGTTTGATCTTTTCCAAAGAGCTTGGAGGGTTAATAACATGGAATCTTAATTTGATAGTTAGCTGGTTGTATTGGTTCCCCTATCGAATCTAGTGAGGTCTCAGTTTTCTGTTCGGTGGCTAGCTTGTAGCCATCTGTTGTTTTATGTTTCTGTTCTCATTGTAAATCTAGGGTATGCCCCTTATAATCTTTGTATCTTCTTCTTTTAATACATACGTCAACTTACCAAAAATTTTTTTAATACCAGGAGTATGTATTAAGTTGTAAAATTCATACTCTGAATATTAATAAAACAAATTAAATTTTGTGATATTTTTAGAATTTTGGCCAAATCCTAAATGATAATCACAAATCAGTTACAATATCCATTTTGGTATATAAAAATGCATGAAAAAACTTTAGAATTTGGCCATATGCACTAAAATAAAATATATTTTTGTATTTTTTGAAGTGAGGAATTTTTTGAAATTTCTTATACAAATCATGTATTTTTAATACCGGGTCTATATCTTATTATGTAAGTCTATAACCTAATATTAAGTGAAATTTTTGAAGAAAAAAATATTTTTGTATAAGGGATTTTTTTAATTTTTTAAAAAAGTTCGGAGAAAAATGGAGTATTTTTAATACTGGGTCCGTATCTTAGAATGTAAATCTATAACTTGATATTAGACAAATTATTGGGAAAATACACGATGGAGCCATAAATAATTTTAAAATGGTCCGTAAAGTATTTTAGAATTCTTTAAAATTTTTTTAAGGTATGTTTGACTAGACCCTAAAATAGGAGCAACCTAAAGCTACTGGAAAAGACTATAGGATATGTTTGTCAAACATATTCTTAACTTAAAATTAAATGCGTTAAAAATATCTAAGATAATATTTAACAAACATATCTAGCTGAAAAATAACACTTTTCTTTAAGTAAAATTAGGACAAGCTAAACGTGCTTTAGATTTAGGTTGGTTGGGCATGGCCCAACAACATACATAGGTTGGGCATGGCCCAACAACATAGGCTGAGTTTATTAAGCAAGGGGCAAGTCCATGCACGTGGGATGGCCTATGACCAACCCAACTTGATTTGTTAGGCCAATAGATGGACCAACATGCTTCTCTTTTGTTTTTTTTTGTATATGAGGGCTGGATTCATCATAGCAATTCGGCGGAATGGAGGTTCGGCCCCTTTCATTTCCACTACTGGCTCAGACATGGTGGAAAATTTCTAGTAAGAACAATTGCCAACATAGGAATTAATTAATTCTCCATGTAATTTCATGCACAACACCTATGAGGGAGGAAGGGGAGAAGAAGTTATATGGCCAAAGATTGATAGCTTGCTTCTGGAGGAGGAGCTGGCGGCTGGCACTGCTGATCAGAGGAGATGCACGCTGCTATGCTAGCGGCTGCGCCACTGCTGGAGCAAGTTGATGTTGTTGCACTAGGGATGATGAAGCTTTGCTGCTGATGTGACTAGGAAGAACCACCTCTGCTACTGCTGTAGGAGGACGATCTGTCAAGAGCTCACTACTGGTGTTATGTTGTTGCTGGTGTGGAGGAGCTGCCAGCATGGAGAGGCTGGGCATTGCCACTGGAGTTCACGTTACTAAGTAGAGAAGAGAAGTGCACCTTTCGTTGTGTTTTGTTTGCTGGACTGAGAAGCTGTAACGTGTAGCTGCTAATGCTGAGACTCCTGTTGGTGTTGCTGCGATGCTGTGGCTGAGGTCACTGTGCGGTAACCAGTGGAGAGGAGGCTGTGGGGAGCTATTCTTGGTTGTGGTTCACAGGTGGAGGACAAGTGTTGAAAAAATGGTGAACCCTAAATGAAAAACGAGACTAGAAGTAGTGGTGGGTGTGGAGCCGTGAGGAAAAGCTGACCAAGGTGGAAGAGGATATATAGGAGCTGAGAAAAATTATTCATGGTAGTGTTCATCCCCCCCTCCAAGCTGCTTGGTTAGAGTTTTGTGGGGTTTTTATAAGATAAATAGGGAGGTTATAAGGCTTATGAGTTAATGGAATCTCGACTCTTAATGGTGGAGAATAAAGGACAGTCATTCATTAGAGCAAAGGATAAAAACTTGCCCTGCTTTGTACAATTGATAAAGGGAAGACCAAGGTTGTTTTTTTTTTTTTCAGGCATAATAATGTTGGATAGTGAGAATTTGCAAGAGTTTTTGGAGCTATTATAGCTGAAATTTTGGTTTAGAGTGAAGTATAAATAAAAGAGTACAAGTTTATATAAGATTTGTGTGATATGATGAGAGAGAAATTAGAATCGAAAAAGAGCATTTGGTCATCATTTTTTTTTAATGGGAAGAAGACAATGAATAATGAAATCAAAGTATTTTTAAT
>Ga0307515_10017220_pt1 | contig 13180 bp, 10 predicted proteins | sample 17_EM_MG_FD_194513 | JGI IMG/M metagenome (GOLD analysis project Ga0307515, IMG submission 194513) | Populus trichocarpa ectomycorrhiza microbial communities from riparian zone in the Pacific Northwest, United States - 17_EM | ecosystem: Host-associated > Plants > Roots > Unclassified | place...
GACTGCTTTTGGGTATCTAAACAATTCATTTACTACTCTAGTTACTGGAAACTTCTTTTCCTCAAGTATTTCTCGCAGAACGAGTTGATATTGGCCTAGGAGAGTTATCTACACAGCTTCGATATGATGATGCCTGTACTTGCTGGGCAGGAAATATCCCACCCACAAAGTATACAAATTTCTAGTCAGGAGATACTATCATCACACCAGTGCACTGTCATCGAAGTATCCTGCCAATTTGAACTAACTGCAAAGTGCATTACTTTCCGGCCAGGAGATATCCTACCCACCAACAAAGAATCTTGCCCAGTAGGACGCCCTGCAGGCCAAGATGGACTGCCTTGCACACAGCGGCCTACTTTGGAGACCTCGACAGCGTCGAGGAACTACTAGCTGCAGGAACAGTCCCAGATAGTTCACAAGTGCGTGGAGGGTGGAAATGTCAAACTCCTTTGGACTTGGTCAATCTGCTTCTGGAACGACGAACTCTTGGTCGGGATCATAGCAGAATCAAGGGAACAGAAACTGAGAAATTGTTCTGGGCAAGGCTTCAGGAAATCAAAATCCTACTACAACAGAGGATCACGAAACTAAAAAGCGCACGCGAAAACTGAACCCCAACGGACTTTTTCATTCTTATTCATTCCCTAGATTTCCATGTTTGTCATGTTGGTGGAGAAAGAGCTTGTGCGCCCGTGGATTCGGACGTCGCATGGGAATGCAATATATGACGATGGAGGATCATTTCTTACAGTATGTTGTCAACTTGGAAGATTTCCAACAAACACCACCATTACTGCGCAATAACTGAACCACCGGAAGAATACAATCAGCGCAAGGAGCATAATTGAGGGTTGGGAATGCTTACGCCGCTGTGGCTGTAAAGATCTCATAGTAACCACTGTAAGTGAGCAATGTAAGAGTTGATGAAAATATCATGGTAAAGACTGCAATGAGCCAAACTTTCAGATTGTAACTCTGAATATTGTAGAAGGCGATAGTTGGGATAAGTAGAAGCTGTGTTGCGAGGATCGTCAGAGAACTCGTGACGATCCTAAGATTCGAACGTGCGAGATGAGCAGGACATGTTCGACGGTGGATTTTCTCTTCTCGTGCTATAGTTTCCGCCCCGTTAGAATTTATCGGGCACCAAAGGGTAGTGCATATGAACGGCCGTGACGAAAGGCTTTTAGCGGTCAGCAGTCGCCAGGACAGACAATTATAAGCTTAGACATACATTTCGTCTCACACCCTATCGACTGAGTAATGTAACAAATCCCTCCACCAAAGTTTGAACCTTTGGTGATGGTTCTGCCTTTGCAGACATTAGATCGTCTTAGCCATTTAAGAAGCTAGATTCTGCCGGGACGAGCGGCCTGTTCCCTTCCATCCAGTTTATCACGCTTTGAATGTCCTTCGTTTCCGCGGCTGCTATCGAGCTCACTCTCTGGTATTCAATAAGAAGTTTATCTTGCATATAATTAGGACACACATATATCAGGGTTTGAAGGCCTGAAATACCATAGTCATGCAACTTCACAGTGACCACACACACCTTCGACAACACACCTCACCGCCTAGTTTTGCCAAGACTTCCCCTTTTTTGGGCAGGTTGCGGTTTTACTTTGGCTTCATTATCACATACCTGTGTGTCTGCTCACCTTTGGAGAGTGTATCTCATCTTTACATTGCACCATACCACTCAGCATTGACACTGACCAGTAGTCCCCCTTCTGGGGCCACTCACCTTCTTTTCGGATGTTTTATTCCAGTTATGATGATTTAGGACATGCAGTGCTTGTGAGGATAACTAGGGTGTGAAAGCACAGCAGTTCAATGATGAGTTTTTCTGAGGACAGCATGCTCCGACCCACAACACTTGGAGAGGCTACAAAGACCTGCTTCTTAGGCACATGAGCACCAGTACAGTTTGTTCCCATGGACGCATCAACCCACATAAACAGCGAAAATCGGTAGTCACATCATACGGTACTGTGCTTCCTATGCAGCACAGTTGGGGTATTCCTCTGTGATCACATCAAATGGCAACCTGTGCTTGGCCAATGTGACACTGGATCTGAACAGTTACATTTCTGGGGGAGGACAAGAATATGGTGCCCTGGGGTAATGGGAGTGGAAGAGGGGAGGGGGTGAAATTGTTGTTTTTGGGTAGTGGGTGGGGAGCTCCGCCATCTAGCTGACTCACCTGGAGGTGGAGGGGAATCGGTTTTTGTCATACTCTAATTGGAGTGAATACAACATGAATAAACAACAACAACTTCACAGCGACCTCTGCGAACAACTCTCTCCGAACAGCGTTTTAATCACATATCCTAGAGCTCAGATAGAGTGGAATCCTCTCAGCCTGGTCAATATCGTTGAGCTTCTGCTCCAACTCCATTAACTCGTCTTGCTTGAATAGCAGTAGTTGAGTGTGAAGTAAGCTGAATCTCTGGAACAGACCGAAAGATGGCGAGTATTGCATGAATGCAGCAAGTCTTGGATAACCTCTACGATAGCTTTCAACTGGGATATTTTAGTGCGGTTTGGTAAACTCTCGGTGATTGAACATACTTTTAGGAGGCGCATTTCGAAGTTAGGAAGCGCTTGCTGCCGAGTCTGCTGGTCAGTACTAACGCGCAATGCATCCCCCACGCACAACTCGCACGAGTGACAGCGCTAGCCTAATAGTGCCTAAGGCAAAAACCTCGATCGGTGAATAAATGGCAGATAAATGTGCTGCATATTAAGTCTTAACCACCACCCGCTTTAGTGATTCACCTTCCTCCCGAGCGCACAATTGCATCTCCACATCTTCATATCTAGCCTATCTCCAAGTAAAAAGGCCTCCATGTTTATGCAGCCCTTTATTTGAACTGGCCGCGGCTGTATGACACTTTCGCATATTAGGTTTCATCTGAGAGATTCGGAGACGATTTCTACAGAGGGAGAGTGATTAGATGAATCTGATTAGATGGGAGATCTTGGCTAGCTGAGTATCGTTAGCGAGATCTAGAGTCGCGAAGTCTACTTGTAAAGAATAGACTTCACTTCTTTCTCAGTGTCTTTAGCTATCGGCACAACTCGACCCGGTTCTGCAACATTATCGCATCCCCTCTTTGTAGGAATGTATATCATCAAACCCCAAAGTACTTTGTCAGCGCAGCCCTGCTGCTGGAACTAGACAATCTTATCCGAGATCATCCTCAGAATAACTCTCTTAGCCTGTGGTAACCGGCACATTGGCTATAATCCACCGGAACAGGTTAAGATCTTCTTGATACAAAGACCTTGATCCTTGTGGCTGAAGCTGGAGGTTAGCATGTCACCCACCGCTTGTGCCTTGGAGCTCTACTACGTACAAGAACGCCCCGGAACCTTCGGTGCCAGTCGAGACTGGTAGTAATGTTAAGAAATAGTGTTGCACACGGGACGAGACGAGACGAGACGAGATATGAGATAGGTTCGGGCCAACTCGTCTCGTTACCCATCTAGGTTCGCCCGCCCGCCAGATCGCCCAGGCATCCGGATGTTAAATATGATCATCCAACATAGCACAACGCGGACTCAGGCCAGCCGCTGTTCTCCCACTGCCAGTTCCCATGCTTCAATCTCCGAGCGAGTTTAAAAGTGAACCTCGAATTTAGGCGGATGAATTAGGGTGTAGTAGTACAGCATTAAACTCATCGCTTTCCAGGGCTCGAGGCTAACAAATATCTCCTCAAGTTTGCTTGGAATGAGCTAGTATGTACCGATTGGGTCATCACATGGTTCATATATCATCCACGAGTATCTAGGAGATCGAGGGGGAAAGTCCGGAATATCTCGCCTGGTTAGAAACAAGATTCCGACCTGTACAGCCTCGAATCCTAGACGAATATTCGGGCTATCTCGTATCTTTCTCAACACTAGTCAAGCAGTGCTGCAGCTCGACTCTCGAGATAAGGACCGGGCCGGCGAGGCGATCCGCTTTGTGTTTTGCGGAACACACGGAAAATTTATAATGGATGGTTAATGCCAAAGATCGATGCACAACCCCCGGGACGAGCCCTCGTGAAGGGAGCCGTTGCGACTGTAGTCACGGACGTGAAGAACTGGCTCAAGGAACGACTCTGGAGCACATCCCTGTGCCTATCAGTGGAGGCTCGCCAGATTGGTCCTCCTACGATTAAGACGATGGCTATTTTGTCTCGGTCTATACATCCACAAATTTTCATATAGTAGCAGAGGTCGATTAGATTGGCGTTTCTCTAGCGCGCTGGCAGGGCGAGGAGGCGTATAATGAGCGGCGCATGCTAAAAAGATCTAAGCTTTTAAAAATAACAGAGCAATTAAGCGTATGCAAATCTCTTATAAATGTGAGCACTCGATACTTTTATAATGAAGCGTTGCTGTTCTTCTCATGCATTTTCGGATGATGTTCTGGTGTTAGGCATTCCTCTATTATGAACCCCAAATAAACCGAGTACTTTACTTGCATGAATTATTAAGAGGTTACATATATGTAGCCTCGTTGTAATTGCGATCTATTCAGAACCGATACTGAAAAGAACAAACGGAGAAGAGAGCCGCCCCTGCTCCAGTCATCCATTACTCCCTCACCAACAACGACTTCCTAGATACAGCAGTTGGGTGCAACTTTTCGTCTAATACCCGCTTTATTCTGTACTTCTCGTTCCCAAGATACTCCACAACAACGTAAGGTCCCGCTGGCGGTTGGCTCGGGACGAAAAGATATACTTCCTCACCGACCTGGTATGTTGAATAGGTTGGATATTACTTATTTTAGCCCTTAGTCTAGAGATCTCAGGCAGGAGATTTGCTACTAACCTGAGCTCTCTCGGTATCGGTATATCGAGACACTCGAGATCGAAATGCCGTGAGTTTGTTTGTAATCATATTGCATTCAGCCGCTTGTGGCTGTGGCATATATCCACATATTTCCTCCTCGCTTCTTCCAATAACAAAAATAAAAGCAATATCGCGAGCCCGCCTTTACCGTGAGTTCAATGTTAGAGACGCCAGTGAATGAATTGACAGTATTAGCTAGTAGGGCTCACATTCTCCAAAGATCTTCGTCTTCACTGTTATAGCTGTTTCCTGGGGGTTTCGTGCGCCCGAGTCTCCGAATTTCTGTCATGTTGGCTAATCTGATATATCTGTCTGGGGTAGATATCGCGTTAACTTGGGTTTATACTCTACTTCAGTACCGCTAGCCAGACTATGAGTGGGGCTAGTGACACCACAAATGTAAATTTTTGCGGCTGTTTCATGCAACTTTTCAACAAGATTTGGACAGGGATAATTGAACAACAAACACTGCGTTTACGGTTTCCATGCACGTCTTTCCCATAGAAGACAATCAGTCATGAGACGTGATAATGGGGCCTTTTTTACTTGTGAATGCCGAGGTTTAGGAATTCAGGGGCTGGAACGCTCTGTACATGACTGTACCTATTCGTTAGACACCAAATATGTTAGACTCTCTGACGATAGCCCACGACTTCAACCGACACATCAGCGGAAGCCTACCACGAACAGAGTATCGGAAAGTCACCGCATGTCTGTTGTACTGGCTGGAAAATGACCTCAAGGGCTGTACTGCTGAAGTCGACAAGTTACGCCGGCTCCTCGAAGATGGCTTTGAATTCTCCACATATACCTTCCAGATCCCCAACGAACGCTCAGAGGCCAATCTCCACAAGGAGCTCGCTAGCTTTGTTGCTTAGTATTCCTCCCGGTCGACATTAATCATCGTATATTATGCTGGTCATGGTGAAATGGAGGTTGATGGGCGGGCGAAATGGGCACCGTACGGATCTCCCTCCGTAGATGAGCTGTGCTAATGCCTGACGGGCAGGAGAGAATCGACTGACAGTCCGACTCTCAACTGGTTCCATATTCAGCCTTGCTTGTTTTCTGGCGAAAGAGACGTCCTTGTACTTTTAGATTGTTGCCACGCCGCTTCAACCGCACAAGAGAAACCATCTCAATCTTCGAGAAAAATCGAACTCCTCGTTGCTACAGCGACAAGTCGCCTAACTCCAGCGCCAGGTCGGCTTTCGTTTAGTTGGGTTGTCATCCGTCAGCTTCGCAAGGTTCTCGCTGATCAGAAGACGGTGTCCGTGGTCAATCTTCATGCGCAGCTTTGCCAGTTGTCACATCAAGAAATGACCGAGACACCGGTGTATGGCGATCTGTCCAGCAACGGCGAGGAGAGCATTGTGCTAGGCAAGTTTCGTCCTCCCGTCCCTCAAGGTTTCCGCCAAAGACCTGCCGCTACGTTGTTGACCGTTTCTTTGTCAGACGACCTAACGGCTCTGGAAATCACCACGTGGTTAAAGAGACGGGCACCGAGAAGCATATCGGCCGTCAAGATTGAGGCATTGGTCTTGAAAGCACGGCGGGCACAGAATCTGGCCGATCCATCTGGTGCATTCATACCCGGATCTTTACTGAGTAGGATATCGGGCCCTGCATAGGAGGAGATTATTCATGAGCTGGAAGGGCTCCGAAGGGTCATTTCGAATGCTGAAGACGGCGCAAAAACCAAAAATTACCATGATAGCGTAGAAAGTACTATTCAAGACCTCCAAAGCTCAGTCTCGAAGGTTTGTGAAGGGGCAGAGTGTGGCATTCTCTTAGATCCAGCCTTTCAAGACGAAAAAGCTCTCGACGGTATCAATCAAGGAGAGATTGCAGATCTCATCGATACCGACAATTTCAATCTACAAAAAATTGTCCTTGGATGTTTGGAGGACTCAGACGAGTTGGAAATCAGCCGAGAAGCGATAATTTTTAAATCGTCGTCAAGAACGTCACGGTTTCGTCACGGTTATCTGGATGGTCGCCCCATAGTCGTCGAATACCATTCTGCCCACGTTCCCAGCTCTTCGCAACTTCAGCAACTCCGCAAGACTACCGCACAAGTATGCAGTCCGAAACGAACGGCATTCCACATTTTGCCTGGCGTTGGATACCCTGTCGAGAGCCATCATCAACGCTTCGGTTTAGTCTTCGAAATTCCGACTGAGTATTCCCTCGAGGAACCCGTGATGCTTTTGGATTTATACCAATCCTCCCGAGGGTGTCTCTGGACGACCGCCTATTTGTTGCTCACGAGCTTGTTGTTGCCTTGGGTAACTTCCATCGTACTGGCTGGCTCCATAAAGAGCTGAAGGGCGAGAACGTTTTCTTTATGAAAAGGGCCGGAGCTTCGGAGGCAGATGATTTATTACAGCGCTCTGTGCCGTATCTCTTTGGATTCGAGTACTCTCGCATGGAAGCCGACAAATCGTCGTTGGCCGAAGACTACACGCTAGAGAATAACATTTGCCGCCACCCAAAACGCTGGGGAAAACCCACTGTTAAGTTTTTAAAGGCACATGATATCTACTCCCTCGTAAGCTGCCCACGTGTCTCTTAGCCCATTGTAACTCACCAAGCACCTAGGGCGTGCTACTCTTAGAGATCGCCCTCTGGCGAGATGTAAAAACCTTGTCTGCATACAAGCCACAGCGTGGCAGAAGACTTGGTGCTGATTACGTTAGTCGAGAGTTTCTGAGCAAAGCGGAGAAGGATCTTCCGCATAGGGTCGGAAAACGATTTAGCGCCGCTGTTAGAAGCTGCTTTTTATTTGAGGAGGAGACGAAAGATACTACGGAATTCGAACAGAGGATGTTCTTTAAGAAGAATGTGGTAGAGCCTTTGGAGCGAATTGGATAGCTGGATAAAGGTAACTATTGTATGTTAATCCGTTTATTTCCTTAAACCCCCCATGTTTTCGCGGATCCTCTAGTAAAGTGCCCCCTAGTATTAATACATACCATTATGGGAATAATATACGCGCCTCGTAATATGTACAGTGCGAGTCGCTGTCCGTTTCGCGACCCCCTTGTAGGGTTAGGGCCCTGATTTCGTACAACGTGGATGCTTGTTTTGTATCTTGAGGCTCCTTCAACACAGACACACTATGGAAGCCTCAAGATGCAAAGAAAGTATGGACAGATGGAGCTGTTGAATACTTGATATGAGAATCAATATAAGTTTGGGTTGGGGTCACATTGTAACAAGAGCAAAAATATCCGAGTATTTAAGTCCTACGTACCCAACCACGATACTTCGGAATATACAAGTGTATTTTGGACAATCGAACGCGCTCTTTGTGAGAATAGACTACCGTACATCTCTGATTCTCACCACATTTTCGTATCCATAGTATCCATAGGATCACGGTTAGGTCGCAACATGCATTTACTGGTGTCTGTAGCGTGCCGTATCTCGCTGTCTAACTCAACCAAAGATGGAGAGATGGTCATGGTGGAGTAAGGGATGCAGATAAGTTTGATGTCGCGGAAATAGCATAGGGCGAGGTCACGAAGCGTTTCAATCGCTTTCCCCTGCTTCCTCCAAGTCGTTGATAGCCAGTCAAGGAAAGGATCGGGGATGATACAGTTTGCCAGCCCGGCCTATATTATTTCCGTCAACTTGTTACCCCACAAGAAATTCTAGACAAGTAAATAGCACATATTAGAACATCTGCCGAATGAATGCCATGCTAGGAATTCAGCTTCTGTGAATCACCTACATTCCCATCATCTAAAGCATGTAAGTTGACTACTAGGATGGCGGATGGTTTTACTAGTCGATTAACAAGGGTCCCACATGCTTGATATGCCCAGTGTATCATCCGACTGATGATTGCCTTTATCATCCTGAAAGCAAAGTCACTATAAGCGCATCTTTCGGCTCAACGACAGCACAAGTTTTTTAGCTTACCCAAAGTGCCTAGTAACGTATACCACCGCATCCGAGTATTTGTAGAGAATGGTCGGGGAGGGATATCGTGTTATCCATTGCCCGGACACCTGTCCAGCCTCAAGGAGCCTAAGTTTGACAGGCCCTTCGACCCCGCTACCGTTTGCTATCTTGAATTGCTCGGATTCCTGAACCAATGCATCCCTGCCGCCCCTCAGTCCCTCGCAGTTAGCGTAGAGTCGCACCTTCTTGTGGCTTCTCGTGGCCAGGTCCGGAGACAGATGAATGGCGCTGCGTTCCAACGTGTCCTTATCTACCCATTTTCCTACCATTGGGGTCTCAACCTCGTAGCCGGCGGGGGATTTCAACTACGAGAACATGAGTACGATACGAATTAGACCAAACCAAACTGTTATAGGATGGAGGAACCACCTCAAGCAGAGCACGCACCAACGCACTCTTACCAGCCCCAGCTTCCCCCACAAAACTGATCAAGGATGCAGTTCGATCGTGCGACCAGGGCCCCAGGGTGTGCAACCAGCTCGTGAAGTTCCAGAAGACGTCGTTTCTATGGTCCTCGAAGGGACTACCGAGCCACATGGTCTTGCGACTGAGCCAATACCTTTGGTACGAAAGACCAACCTCGGCCTCACAACTACTATATCGGTCCCCGACCACCGGCTCCTCCTCCTTTGGCGTTGCTGATGCAGTATCTGCCCAGTTGTTTCTCAATGATGAAGCTTCCGACTGCAAGAAATTAAAATCAGTCGCTGTGTAATCCACCAATGGCGGAGGCCGATGACATTCGCTGGGAGCCTCGAATATTTCGGTAAATATAGGTTTTGCGAGTGCCGGTGGTACTGGCTCTGGGAGTTCTGCAGAACCTGAAGTAGACCAGGATGATACTCCCGGCCTAGCAACACTACTATTGCTATTTGGCTCGCGTGTTGGTGGGTGGGAGACCTGGTATGTCTCTAAGGTTATATCACTTTCCGTCCCGGGGCGGTAATGATCGCCGTTGGTCTGATAATGCTGCACATGGTTCACCCCCATATTGCAACATGGTATGTTACTTTGGATGCTAGAATGACTTGATTGGTTGACTTCTCTCTCGAGGGCATAAGGCCCGTATATGTACAAGTTCCCATATGCATACGCGTATGCTCTATCTGACACGAGACGCATCACCCTGGTCCTGATGCATATCCTCATACAGCCACCATCTTCATACAAGTCTTCATTCTCATACAAGACATCAGACGGTGCTGAGACTCACGATCTAAGTACATATAAATATCACTTATTACGAGTGACGGCATATGATTCATAGGGGGCTCTCTCGCGAGCTCTCCGAGTGTCACAATAGAGTACACTGCGATTCTACGCACGACGGAAAATCACTTTTATATTGATCGTTGTGCTAGTTTCTAAGGGCGAAAAACTGTTGCATCCCCTTCGCGGAATTGCCTCGTCTGTAGACGGGAACGCTTCTATACATGAGTAACACACCTCCGACAACACACCACACCACCTTTTAGTTTTGCCAAGACCGATTTTATCCAATCAAGTTTGACATCGCGAGAAAATTTTTGCTTCGGTTTTCAGTTGAACGACCTTCAATCGCTTAGAAGCAGACGACGATGAGCCTCTTCTGAGCAAATACCACGTTTAAGAACGCAGTGGCGAGGATGAGAGCAGAGGAGTCCAGATCTGGCTCCGAGGCCCCCACCAGCGGTATCGGGGAAGTGCTCGATAGACACCTTGACGAGATCACTGGGCCAGTTACGGAACAGGAGGGATCAGTTATGCCTTCGGAATCAAACCCGGAGGAAAGAGAGTTTTTCGGCACGGAGGAGTACAACAGACTCAAGGCCGAAGAGAAGAAAGATGAATTCGAATACGGGCTACACAAAGCACGGATCGAAGACGATTTGAGGAGAGCCGAGGGTAGCCAGGCAACTTCTAGAGTGGGAACGGGACAACTTCCCAGCGACTTAAGCGATATGAGAGCGTACTCCGACCTGACGGGAAAAACTGGAGTTACGGGAATCTCACGATACGGGAGCGACGATTCTTCTGAATTGTCGTCACCACCACCGAGTACGAATTATGGGGGAAGTGAAATTACCTTCCCGTCGCAGACACCGAGGGAGAGGGTTTCGACTCCTCGCCCATCTACGAATTATGAGGGAAGCCTTATGGGCCTACCTCTAAGCGCTCTTACGGAGGATCCTTTTTCGACCCCCAAGGCGAGTGCTGGAATTATTGCGCGTAGGTATATTCAGTCGGAGGAAAATGCCACACAAAACGCCGAACAGGAGGAGGGAATGGAAAAGACCCGGAAAGTCTACACACCCATTCCAAGAAAATTCGAAGTCAGCGATAGTAGCGACAACGAAGATGATATGATGACGGAGGTGGAGTGGAGGGACGAGTCGCCCTACATGACGCCAACCGATAAGGGAAAAAGGCGCAATAAGGGGAAGGGAGTTAAGAGGCCGGTAACACCCGAACGACCAATCCAGAATATGCCGCAAACGCCAAGCAGGAAAAAGTTGGAGGCTGATTGGGCCAAGCCTGCAGAGATTTTGACGAATGAGAATGAGCCAGTTAATCTGGAAACCTTTATTGGTGAGTATCTCCGGAACACTAATGGGTTGAGGGATTATATGGCCACGAGTCAGTTGCATGATGAGCGATATGATGAGTGGTGCCTAAAGCAGGCAGAGTTTATGGCGGCAAGGCAGAATCATACGGACGTGGGGGTTACTTCCGTTCGTAGGACATCGGAAAAGATTTTGACCGAGGTTGAGTTGGGTAGGGAGTATGCAGAGAAGAGGACGGAAAAACTTGACCAGAGGTTGGAGAAGATTGAGAAAAAGGTGGCTAAGTTAGCTCCGGTTAACATGGCTAAGACGATTGAAAATGCAATGAGTGCTTGCATGGAGAAAATGGTGGATCAACTGACCGATAGAGTGGTCAAGAGGTTTGAGAATATGGCGGAAGAAAGCCGGAAAAAAGATGAGATTCGAAGGGGGAAACAGGCAGAGGCCACCCCTGAGGATAGAGAGATGAGGGATATTGAATTTGAGCCAGGAGCAACTTTTTCCAGGGAGGAAAATAAGATAATTGAAAGAGTTATCAGGGCTGAGATGGAGGTGGATGAACTGGAAATGGAGGCGTCTCAGCACGCACCAGTTATTTCGCCGGGAGAGAAATGGCAGGAGTTTCCGAGGTTCACTCCGAGTGGACAGGTCACGATTGCGAAAAGGCCGGTAGTACCAGCAGTACCAGAACAGAAGAAAAAAGAGGGGAAAAAACCGGAGGTGAAGGAGACACCAAAGGGACCAAAGGCAGGAGAGAAAAAGAAGCCGGAGGTTAAGAAACCAATACAACAACAACCGGCAAAGAAGCCGGAAGAAAAGAAGAAGGATACGTGGGCGCAGAGGGCGGCAGCACCTCCACCACCAAAGAAGCAACCCGAACAGCGACAACAACAACAACAATCGGGGCAGCAGCAGAAGAAGAAGGGGGATGGCTTTGTCGAAGTGAAGAGACAACAAAAGAAAGAGGAGATGAAGCCGGTCCCCCCAGGACAAAATTCGATGGAGAAGAGGAGAGTCACCTTTAAGAGGGATAATGGCCTCCCCCTTTCTCAGAAGAAGGATTTGGATATTTCGTCGGAAGTGAATAGAGCACTTTTTGAAGCAAAGGTTCCTTATTTTGTTCGCATTCAGGGAGTTACGAAAAACACCCGAGGATGCCTCTGAACGATTACGACTCCGGGAGCAACGGCCGAAATGTTGATTCGGTACCGAGAGATTGTGATAAAGGCGGCAAGAAAGGTGGACGCAGGAATTGTGGACATTGAGACAAATGAACTCTGGGAGAGAGTTAACATGCATGGCATCAATTTTGATAGGTATTTGGGGAAGAAGACGGGAGGAGGACTTGAAAAATTGAGGCAAGAATTGCAGGCTGAGAACGAGGGGGTGGTGTTGCCCCTCGCCATCAACTGGATTGGAGGACCGAAAGATGTGCAGAAGAAGAAGGCGGAAGGAAAGAAAGCATCTTCGGTTGTGTTTGCGGTCAAGGGAAGTAAAATGACCGAAAAAGTTTTGAAGGCGGGTCTGAGGGCGGCAGGAATTAAGTATGATGTGGAAAGGTTTGTGAATGCCGGACCAGACTCCTTTTGTGGAGTGTGCAGTAGATGGGGACATGTTGATGCGAAATGTGGATCTTTGAAGATGCCGGCGTGCATGTTGTGCGCAGGGAGACATCTAACAAAAGATCATAAGTGTAACGGGCGGGATCGGACGCAGGTGATGTGGATATTGCAGGACTAAACTCGAAGTGCGTATCGAGAGACAAAAATCAGGATATGTTTCAAAGTCGGACTATTGCTTGCTATACAAGAGAACGA
>Ga0307515_10017221_pt1 | contig 13180 bp, 18 predicted proteins | sample 17_EM_MG_FD_194513 | JGI IMG/M metagenome (GOLD analysis project Ga0307515, IMG submission 194513) | Populus trichocarpa ectomycorrhiza microbial communities from riparian zone in the Pacific Northwest, United States - 17_EM | ecosystem: Host-associated > Plants > Roots > Unclassified | place...
GAGTTGAACTCAAATACTTAATTGGGAGTGGATATTTGAGGATATTTGATGGGGTATGCCAAGCCATCAAAATGCTTGAAGCTGTGGGTTGTCAGCCAATAAAAATCCTTGTTAGAGGTATGTACCACAAGTCAACCAATGAGAATGCTTCGAGCCGACAAAGCATGTGTATATATATTAGATTATCTGCGCAACAGTTGGGTATGAGGGACCTGAATAAGAAACAGTAGTTTTCCAGTGACAATGAGTGTAGGAATATCTGTTACTGAATCCTACCTGTTCCAGGACTTGTGTGTCAATTCAATATCAAGTGTTATAAATTTGATATTTCGTTCGCGGACAGCATGCATTTTATAACTCTTGTCTCCGTCGTTCAGCTTGGCAACGACGTAAGATTGTTAAACTGAATTTAATGGGTTGTAATCTTGTCTCGTGCCCATCCGGTAACGCTAAGCATCATTTTTCTCGTCGTGGAGAATGGTGGGTGCGTTGATGGCGGTTATGATTAGTTCCCAATCAAATTTGATGGCTGGGCTCGAGACAAAGTATCCTCTTCGTTCTGCTCTACACAACTTGCACGATGCCACCGATTAATCCGAACAGTCTCATGAGGGTACCTGAACCGCTGCACAATGATGCACCTCCTGTTCGCATTCCCCCAGCCTCAACCGGACGATATTCTGGGCGACATCCTGGGCGTGAGAACATGGCAAAAAGGATCAAATTCATTATGGGAAGAGAAAGCTATTCAGCTGTAATCATTGTAAGTACCTACGTAATTTTCGTTCACTCTAGCGTGTAGCTGTGTGTTAACCCTAAGGTCGTATGTTTTGTGGTGATATACCTTGGGCCAAGAAACATCTAATGACACAGCATGGCTTGCATCCACCCGTGGATATGCCGGAACCGCCTACAATCCTACCGAGCGAAAACGCAGAAACCCCCAAGCCACCGCTCAAAAGCTGTCAAACGAAACGCCGACGACCGATAGTGTGACTTTGGTAGCTACTGAAACCGAGCGCGCGCTTGATACCGCCCAAAATGCAAAGTGGAGCAGCTCTAGAAAACGGAAGTTACCTTGGGATCCCGTTCGTCAAAGTATCAACCATACTGAAGATGGACGAATCAAACGCTGCTGTCAGAAATTGGATTTTCAAAGTTGTACCATTGTGGACCTGACCGAAGAGGACAGTGAGGAGGGGGTAAACCCAGAAACTAACTCTAAACAGCCTTCAGAATCCCCTCACACGCTGTCAGAAACGACGAAGTTCCGACCTCGCAGCAAGTCTGTTCACCCCACTATCATTGTATCAAAGGGAAAGGATGAGTTGCGACCGGGCTGTGTAGCTCAAGCCGGCCACGAAGAACGAACTTCCTCCGACATCACGATTCTAGCACAATCGGATGATACAAGTTCTACCATGTATAGGGAGCGATTGACGACAATTGATAAAGAATTGCTCAAGGCGTATCATGAAAGCAACCGCCGCCTGAAAAAATCTCTACAAGATAAAAGTTGAGGGGAACTTTAGAAAAATTACTGAATCTAAATCGTTGCGGGTGGCGGATACTCAACCGGATAACATTAAGGAGTTTGACGACATTTTTCTGAGGTTGAAGCACGAAATTCAGCAATGGAAAGCAACTGCGAAGGACACACTGAAACATGACACCAATTCGACTTTCAGACGTGAAGAGTTAGTAGCATCGGAGCAACGTTTTGAAGCTATTGAGAGGAGATGTAACTCTGACGTACCTCCTCGGCGGTCTACCGCTGTAATGCGTTTATTGAGCGGAGAGACAGTTGTTCAAAATGAAGATTAGGGATTGAACAATTGTTAGTAGTACTTGGTCATACATGCTTTTCATCAGTATGAAACGAACTGCCATTTACGTGGGAAGGTTGCTGTCTTCTGTTGTAGCGGTGGTAGTTACCAAATACAATGCTATGAAACGGCCACATTTGATCGTCTTTTGTAAAATTAATGCTCAGTGACCCAGCTTCATGGTAACATTATGTTGATGAGAGTGGTCTACGTCATATCACGTGAAAGTCTTTCAATGTGAGCTGGGTGATGAGCAACTAGCGTAGACTGTCAGCATGCATTTAATTCCTTCCCACTCATTACCCCTTCAACCTTCTAGTATACCTGAAAAACTACCCTCAATTCAATCAACTCATAAATCAATCTCCCTCATCAAGGCAACAGCTATGGCGCCCGAAAATACCTGGCCACACCCTTCCACGCTAGACTCAAATATGAACAAAGAATTCCACATCTTTTACACTAGGATCTATAATGAGCACCAAGAAGTGGTCGATGACAACATTCGGCTTGGTAAAGAAAACAACCGCCTGCACGAGGCAAATCATAGTTACAGTAAAGCCTTCGCCAGTCTGGAAAAGGACAAGGCCGACCTCAACGAGGAAAATGTGAGTCTGAATAAGGCTATCATTCGTGTCAATAAAGATATCACTCATTTGAACACTGAAATTGGCCGTTTGAACATGCCAAACGTTCATCTCGAAAAGGACAAAAACATAGTTCAACTGAACGCAGAGATTGGCAGTTTGACTATGGCAAATGTCCGCCTCGAGAAGGAGAGTATCCGCCTCAATGGGGATATCGTGGGTCTGAATGAGAAGAATGTTGCACTCAGCGAGGATGTGGTTCGGCGCAATGCCCAGATCAATCTTACCAACGGCGTATTCCGTGTCAATCACGATTTGAGAGTTGAAAACGCGGCTTTGAAAGCGGAGAAGAAATATATTCTGGCCTCATTAGAAACTTTGGTATCAGGTACTGAGGTTTGTATCAGCTGCAGCATTCCCATTTGCAGATATTAATGTAAGCAATATAGATGAAAGAAAAATTGCGTCAACCGGAGTCAAGAGCTGGCGACTTGCAGTCTCTTATGGCAGAAGTACAAATTATCGATTCACCAGTCGTGGACGCCAATCAGAGTACACGTCACAGGACATTGAATCAGAAAACTGTTTGTTCATTCCTCGAATTGGTATCCTTTTCTGATGTTAGGCAGGTTAACACCATTACTCGTCAGTTGAACAACGCAAGATCTTCGTCCAAAGCTATCATTATCGATGGGCAGACTGGAACCAAGCGAATCTAAGCAGGGTGTTTTGAGATACAAGCCAATTTCAATGAACAGTGGGAGGAAATAGGACGCATATTGTGACAGGTCTTTGTGCAGGTAGCCTAAAGTACTTTTTTTCATAAGCCTATTAAATAAGTTTGTGAGATAATTTACTGTCTTTTTGCCTTTTCGCGAAGTCTGCTTGCGCAATAAAGTTTACCCGTTGATTTTATGTTTAATTGCTTTAATCGTACTGTATTCTCTCTATCTGCAGTATGGCAGTGCTCGCTTACCCCTCTCCGGATAGCTGATGCAAAGGAGACACTGAAACAAGACACCAGTTCGACTGCCGGGGGTGGAAAGTTGGTAGTATTTGGGCAATGTTTGAGGCTGTGAGGTTCCTTATCCACGATTTACTACGCAGTACGCTAGATGTGTGAGAGACAGTCGTTCAAAATGAGTATTAGGAATTGATCTATTCCTAGCGGTACTAGTCATGCTTTTCACCGGTAAGGAACGTAATGCCGTTATATGGGGAGGTTTGTTGTCCTCTGTTGTTGCGGCGGTAAGATAATGTTTAACCAATTCAATGAGATGATATACCTCCAATTAATTGTCCTTCACAAGATTAATGCTTAGTAATCTAGCTTCACAGTAAACATTATAGAAACAGCGAATAAACTCACCCTACCGCAATAGTAACATAAGTATTTACGTTTCTAACTATCTATAGTAAACCGTGGTCACAGCCTTGTGATACCACCACGTCAATACAGGTAAAAACCCTTTATTGGCAGCAGAGCTTTGCCATCACGTCCATGCATTCTCGATATTTATTGTTTGAATATTGCTGCGCGTCATATATTCTTTTGCTGAAATACAAATGATGAAAAAAGAAGTGGTCCCGCATAGTCTCAAATTGTGGCCTCTCATAAATTTTGATGTTCAAATTGACGATTTGAGAAAACAGAGGCAACGAAAAATCCAACAAGACAGTGCGTTTCAGAAGGAAACACAACCCATAATTTTCACAGATCACGGATAAAACCCCTCCTGTTGGTCATAAATGGTTGCAAGTTCACTTCCCAATGCTTTTCTTGCGATTACGAAGCGATTTACTGTGGCAGTCGCAACATTTCCCACAAAAAACACCTGGACCTGGCAGAGGCATTGAATTGTGATGCATTTTCCGTGACAATCACAGCAAACATCCTATCAACTGTAAGTTACGCGCAAGATAAACAATATAACGATACATTACCTCTTTCTTTTGGCCCGATCTCTTTTGTTTTGGAGACTGGTTACTCTTCACTTTTTTCCCGTGCTCAGTTTAACATCGTTCTCCGAGCCTCGGCGACTCCGTTTCGGTTGGATGTGATTCTCGGAGTCGTTGTCATCTTCATCATCGAAAAAGATATTATCGAGCGTTCTTACTTTCCAAGATGGTTCAGTCTTGATTTCCCTCCGCGTGACTGGCGAGGCCTTTGAAATTAACATTGGAATCGCTTGGCCATCTGATACCGGATGACACCTACACAAGACAATTTCAGAGTAGCTGTCGCTCTCCACATCAATGTCCGATGGAAAGAAGACAGGCTTGACATTGTGGTTACCAAGAGACTCCTGTGACTCAATCTCATACATAAAATCCAGTGTTGTGCTCATTGTTTGGTGTGCATGCATACTAGGAGCGCACAGTGAGTGTCGGATTGGAGCTAAAGGGGTCAATTGCCAGTTCTGCGCAAACAGAGTAGATTGAAGATTTGAGGACTATCGTTTCATCAGTCACAATTTTACGTAAGCTTGGTGGCAATGTTATAACCCACAGTAGTGGTCGTTTCCCTCTCGGAAGACAGCATACTGTGCCACTGACTGACCTGTTGCCCCAACGCCTTCCTTGCTCTCAACAGTGTGCCATTCTCATTGATAACGGCATTGTATTTTTGACGTGTAGTTTTAAGTTTCTCCACCATTTCCCTTGCAATATCCAATTTCTCAGAAAGCTCCTGGTTGTTATGGAAAACCCTGTCTATCTCCTCTTTAAACTGATTGTGCCTTTCATTTTCCTGTGTCTTCATCTCCTCAATTTCATCGTATGCCGCCTGTTCTGACTCCTGTAGCCTCTGCACAGTGTCCTCTAGGTCTTCGACCCTCATCTTCAGATCGGCGCTGATTTCTTTCTCAATAGAGAGCTGGTTATGGAATTTCTTAGTTTGTTAGTTTGCACTTTCTCTTTGACAACGCTCGGTGCGGTCTCTATCCAGCTTGAGTGAGGTGATTTCGCTACAAAGTCGGGTGATAATCCCATCCTTTTCGTTCAGGGCGGCTTGACAATTCATATAGAGACGCCCGTAAATTTCAGTAATATCTCAGTTACCAGAGAGCAGCCTATTAACGGCCATGTGGTCCGTAGGATGTGGCACATTTAACCGCGAAGCTGATAGTGACACTGCTCTCGGGACTGTTGGCGGTGCGGGGAAAGAGGGTACGGCTCTTGGATGAACAGGAAGATTGGAAGGCGCTGGAGAGACCGAGTAGCGGTGGGGTGAGAGAAAGGTGTCCTTAGGGTCCATTATGAGTCAAAGTAAGTTCTTGCAGTGTATGTATGGCTAGTAGAAAAGAAGCGATGTGAATGATTGTTGAAATATTCCTTGTTTGTTTGACGGTTTGTATGACAGGTGATTGATGTTCCTATCCCATCACGCAGGTCAAAAAGGCTCAAAAATAACTAAATCAATGAACCTGATTGTTTGATAAACTGCCACCGGGAATACTATAGCGTGTCAACAGACCTTTTATAGAAAGAAAGAAGACACTGTCTGTAGGTAAATCTGCAATATTTGGTGTGCTCGAAGCTGTTCTGTGTCCATTCGAGTAGGCTGTAATTTATTCAATGTTCTACAAATGGTGAGAGCGATCCTTCAGATTGCTGCACGCAGTTATCCGTGATTCAGACTCACTAGAAAGTATCACACTGCCACCAGCAAACAGTTGCTTGTTATTCCTTGCTCATCGGGAGGCTCGGGCCGCCTGGGGTGTCGCTTCCTCTTGCAGTGATCGAGACTTCGTGCTCAGTGGAAAGGCTGAAACAAACTTCAAAGCTCTACAAAGTAATTAATAAATTGTACTGAAAGTATCATAATTCAAAGCACATTAATACACACCTTACGACTGTAATTGTAGTCCAGTACCGCGTAGAGTTTGAGTTGCGTGCAATTTGATCTGTCTCGTTAGCGATGAGGCGACGTGGTACTATGGAAGGCGAGAGAGTCATCCTAGGTCAAGAGCGGCTGAATAACTTAGCATGTTCGAATTGCACCCATATTTATGAACCCGAGCATGCACAGAGAACTCATACATCGGAACCATAAACGAGCGGTTGAAAAATTCTTGAAGCACATGTAACTGCGCATGGCCCATCCGAGTTATTGAGGTGACCGTTCTTATGTTGCTGTGTTGTCTTAAGTACGGCCCCAACTTGAGGATCGGTAACGAATACCTCCTCATTCTCCACATCTCTTCTTTATTTCACTATCCACCACTCTCCCAACGCCACCAGGTGCAACAACCATAGACTACAGCGACCACGTTACAGATCGCTCACGATATGATAGACAGTACATAAGGAAACGCACATCAGGCTCTCTCTATTAAACCAAATTATTACCGAACACAGCGGCAACAATTTCAATGAATCTCTTCAAAAAATCAAGCAGCATGGCTCACAAGGTCTGAACTGCTCAAGACGGCTGTCGATGATCGTGACCGTGCAGTTGAGGTCCGTTTAGCCTTCCTAACCTGCAACCTTGTTCTGAACATGAACTGACTTGCTTCAGATCCGGGAAAATAATCCGAAGCTACCTCAGTACTCTCGAATGCATTCTATTTCGGGTAGCAGAACTCGTCTCCATCACCGTAGATCTCTTGCTCTTATTGTTGAATGGCTGGCGTTTGAAATTCACCTTGTACACCCTCATCATCCTCATCATCAATATCGTCATCAGGTTCCTCCTCTTCATGTTCTGCGGTTTCTCCATCTATAAACCGTAATATCCCAGGGCCATCTCCGTTGTTTCTGATACTGTTGGTGTCGTTCGACAAGAGATTACCGTTAAGAATATTCGTAATACCTTCAATGAGCTCAACGGACGTCGGATATTGTTGCTGGAGCAAGTTAGTAAGGAGGTTGGTTAGTAAGATGCCAATGCCTTACCACTACCCTGAATCCAAGATCTTCACGTGAGAGAGCTTTGGATGGAGCCTGTGGAATGATATCGGAAAGGGTGACCTCGAAGTCTCCGTAATCGATCTCCGGAGTATCGAGCGCAGGCCCTGACTCTTGCACTCCTGGCGGTTGTTGACTATTTAGGCGCTGTTGGCGAAGCTGGGATTGGGTTATGTTCTAGTCCAGTCGCGGAGGATGTCCCTCCGCGGAGAGACCGGTCCATTCACGGAGTCCCACCCTCAGTGACTGGACTGGTTCATTCGCCGAGTATACCCCTGCACCCCACCTCAGTGAATGGACTGGTCCATTCCCCGAGTGTACACTCGATGAATACTCTGCACACATATGCCCACGCATGTATACGCACTCAGCTGGACATATCCAGCAGAATTTATTGAATGCAATTGCATTCACTCCAGAGCAACTACATGCATTCAGCCCACATTGCCAAACTCGACCATACTTTGAGAGTTCCTAAATGTACCACGTGCTTTTAGGCTTTTGGCTGCTTTCCACACACTTTTGCTGTGAATGCTCGTTTGCACCCTTTCAGGCTTGGAGATTTTCACATCTTTTCGCGTCTCGCGGTGTGGTGGCCCTTTCGCTGCAGTGGCTCTTTTGCTGCAAACCCTCTTTCGCTGCAGAACCTCTTTCGCACTAGATTCAGCTGGTCTGTGGAAAAGACGCAGCTGGTTTTTTGAAGTCGACCTTCGCTGTGGTGCAGCTAGTCTTTTGCACCCTCCGGCAGTGACCTTCACCACCCTTTGCGAGTATCGACCGGGTTCCCCTGGCTATGAATGAATGGCATCTTCAACTGAGCAGTATAAGGTTACACGGCAGAAAAAGAGAGTTCTTGAGAATCAACTAACGTAGTGGATTTACAGTTCTTATTCACAAATCCTGATATCAATAGACTTTTAGACGAAGTTTATTCCTGCGACAAACTCCGCGACCAACTCTGGCACCCACACCTGTAGTCTCAGTCTGAGCATCTCACGATATCCAATGGCCATGGAGTTGAAGATTTATGTCGATGGTACTGGGTTAATGGCGATACTTGGACTCATAGGGAGAGCAGATCTCCTAATCAGATTTGCCAGCAGAATCCGCAGCTTGATTTTCAGGGTAATTGGGCCGGTGTGAGTGGGAGCGTGACTGCGAGTGTTGAGTACGAACATGAACATATAGTGATAATCAACAGTCTACTAGATCTTCATGCACATGGTGGTGACACTGATGGCCCTACAATAGTTAATAATACCACTGCACTAGTTGAGATCAGACAATCAGTTAAGTCCGCATGCTAGGAGACCGGCTAGTCTGCTGGCCAGAGCTGCACCGCTGGCCAAAGCTTGAGCTTCGGATGTTGGCCAGAACATGAGCTTCGCTTGCAGACCAGAGCTTCTGACCTCTTTGCTGGCGGCCGAACCTTGAGTGTACCGGGTCTTGAAGAGTACCAGGACGTGGGCGGGGAGGAGGAGGAAGAGGACGATGAAGAGGAAGAAGGCATTGAGGAAGAAGATCTGGTTTCAAGTTACGATATGGAGCATAGTGAAATTGTAGTAGCACCACGGTGTTGAGTGCAAGTGGCACTTTGTATGTATGCTCCGCGAATGAACCAGTCCAGTCACGGAGGTGGGGTGCAGGGGTACACTCCGCGAATGAACCAGTCCAGTGACTGAGGGTGGGACTCCGTGAATGGACTGGTCTCTCCGCGGAGGGACATCCTCCGTGACTGGACTAGAACAGGTTATAACAGTAAAGGCTCGTCTCCACTTGGGTGGAGGAAGCATGGCAACGAAGTTGGAGGTGGTAGTAGAGGTGGGGGGAGAAGAGGACGTGATGGAGTCTGGGAGGTTGTGATGTTTCGATGCAGCTGCCACAGCAACCGTCACAACATCATCACCTCCGACGTCAACCTCCCATCATCTATCACCCCCTCCGCCTCCCGCCACATCTCCTTCCACCTCCAACTTTGTTAACACCTTTCAGCAGTCCTACAAAGTCAATTGCAGCGTTTCAATCATGTTTGACAGCCTCAACTTTGCAGCACTGGCTAACGGTAGTGCTGGTACGGGCACCCCCACCAGTGCGGCCAATTCTTTCACTGGTGGCCATGGAACTCCAAATCCTGGAGCCTCTATGTTCCCTGGAGGAAATACAGGTGGTGGGCTTCCTTGCGGCATGTCAGGGTGCCAGCGGACCTCCCGGTGGTTCCAATATAGGACAAATCAACAACTCTGCCGGTGTTGATGTTGCTGCGGTACGACACTCAATTAGGCTCTTGTTAGCTATCTAAGTGTGGTACAGGTTTTATCGCAGATGCAAAGTCAAATGCAACAGATGCAGCAGCAGCTCAGCCAGCGCCAACTGCATCTGCCGCCGGCCTCAGCAATTGATCCTACTCTATCGAATGATATCCGCCCAGTGGTTCGGGACGGATGGGGGGAAGCTGCCGTCCAGTCTCTATTGACTTATACTTGCACGTAATTCCTGATGGCCGTCCACCATCTGCCAATAACGAACTTCTTGCCTCCTTCAGGAACACTTTGAAGAGATCGACTGCGGCCAAGTCGGCTAACAGCGGAGATGCAATGACGGCAAAAATAGGCCTTTGTTGGCTGATGTTGAGATGAAGGCCAAACGTTACAAGTTAAGATACTTTGGGATTACCGACCATGTGGAAACCCTGATCGACGAGAGGTTCGGCACAGATTTTCGTAAGGCGGAGCCAAGGCAATTCAAGCTCATTCGAGAGGCTACTCTTTCTGCATCATACACATAGAAATCTCGAACCCTCCAGGAATTCCGAGAGCACGTCAAAGACCTGATGGAGAAGGATGTGTGGATCAAGGAGAGTGATAACATCGAGCTACTCAGGAAGCACTACAAGGAGAAATTCAGTGTGTTGAATATGCCTGGGTTATTCTACTTCGCAGAGAGAGCTGTGGAGTGGCCAGCTCTTGGTGCCAATGCTCAGCGTTGTCTCCACGACATTTACTTTCACTTGTGTGTCGAACTAACTCTGCATTTACAGCTGAAGCAGCCTTGGGAAGAAATTAGGGCTTATTGGGATAACCTTGGCACAATTGAGACCGATACCAACCCTGATGATTTTCCTCCAGCAACAATCAGGCGCGCTGCAAAGGTTACGCGTGCTAATAAGAGACAGAAAATCCCTCCGAACCGTTTTCAAGCTACTTCAGTCGACGAGTTTGGTTCCGGAGGAGCTCGCGGTTGTGTGGTAATGGTACTGAATAGGCTAACCATTCTTTTGCAAGAAGATATTCTTTGACGGATATGGGCATAGACGATGTAAATGGTGCGTACGTTGCGAAGTTGTTTCGGGAGGATACTACTTGGACGTTTCCTAGATGATTGGGAATACTTACAAGGCTTAGGGAATGAATGGCTGAGTTGAGTTTACCTGATATCAGCGTGTCAAAATCGGCTAATATGATCTCAACAGATGTCTTATGCGTGAATTCGGTGTTACGCAATCAACACGACTGAATCCAGCTCGTTTCTACGATCCCGGAGGCACCGCAATCATCCAAATCGGGGCAGATTCCATAGACTTACCATCAAACCTGTTTGCTCTGGAATGTGTTCATTATGCCAAACTCCCATATACTTTCACCAGTCAAGATGGCTCAGCGGTATGGCACTGTGATTAGAGTACATATATCATCAAAGGAACCTACGGGCGATGATGAACACTTCGGGTTGAACAATATGAGTGCAAAGATGTACCGTGAAGACTGATTGACAATATGTTTTGCTGACATAATCAACCGCTAAGCCATTGAAGGCAAGTTTAAGCCAAAACCACCCAAAACCTTAAGGTCTGCGGTTTAAATCCCGTCCGAAGCAGCTATGATAAAACGTAAAATTATTAGAGTGATGCTTCGAAACGCCTTTAAACGACCCAATTTAGCCCAAACCTTAAGGTCCGAGGTTCAAATCTCGTGCGAATCTCATGCCTTCCGCTACAGTGCCGTGATTGTAAGGCTATCATACGGTACAGAATTACAGCACGCTGCAAGCCTTGCACGAGTGTTGGCATTTTGCGATAGATTCGGCTGTCAAAGCAAACATCCTGACTTGTGTGGAGTGCTCACAAAGATGTTTGCCTCATATGAGGTTGGCACAGGTATCAGGCTCACATCAGCCAAACTTTACACGATAGGCTCACATGATTCTCATATCATGGTTACGTACTTAATTGAGCTCCCCGTAATGTATGGTACAGAGAAGAGAGAAGGATAAAGACTCGAGATATATACAGGAGGCATTAGCTCCTGCAGCAGTGACCGTGTACTGTAACATGTCTCCGGCACAAGTACACCTGTAAAAAACCTGTTGCATGTATATATAGACCTGACACCATCTGACCGTATCCGGGGCTGATGGTACGGCACGAGGTACACCTTTTTCTCATATATAACTCGCGTCTTTCTCCTTCTCTCTTCTCTCTGTATCTAAATCTATTCATACGGTTCTCCCCTTCACTATTAAAACAAAGCCTGTTGAAATAGTTAATGCTATAGAAGTTTGTATTCTTAATTGAGTCTATCTACGTAGGAGCTTGTATGATCTTATATAGGGCATTCGGAGTATGCCTTGTACGCATGCATGTGCACTCAGCTGGCATCTCCAGCTGAGTCCGGAACGACCATCCGCATCATGAAATCATGATCTTCATCAACCCAGCTGAAACGCATAAGCCATACAGCGGAGGTAATCTGTTGAGAGCAAAAGAGAAGGAAAGAACGAAGAAGCTCAATTGTCTATCGATACAAGAGAAGGAAAACAGTAGACTTATATACGAAAGAGAGGGAAGGAAAACACCATGCCGACTGCCAAAGCCAGAGCCCAAAGCCGAGCAACAGTGCCGAGCCCTCACCCTCGGCACGGGGGCAGGCGAGGCCGGCAGGGGCAGGTGAGGCCAGTCGGGGCACGCGAGGCCGATGAGGGCAGGCGAGGCCAACGGGGGCCGCAAGCCACCGGCCTCATCCCCGAGTCCACCAGTACCGAAGACTAAGGAAGCCACCGGGCCAAACTCCTAGTCAACACAATCCATATATGCAACCAAGCCTGAGGCCAGTCCTGAAGATGTTATTGAAGAGGCTCAAGCGGAATGATCTTGCTTAGAGAAGAGCATGGAGTGGGAATCAAAAATAATGTTAAGCATGTTGCTTGATTCCTTATCTATCGTACATATACAAACCACCTAATTATGTACCTACACGTCCATCACTATAACCCATATTATTATTATGCTAACTTCTGTCTGACTCAACATCTTACCTGTTCTAGTCCAGTCACGGAGGATGTCCCTCCGCGGAGAGACCGGTCCATTCACGGAGTGTATCCCTGCACCCCACCTCCGTGACTGGACTGGTTTATTCGCGGTGCATACATACAATTGCTAATTACACTCAACGTCGTGGTGCAACTACAATTACACTGTGCTCCATATCCTGACTTAAAACCAGCTCTTCGTCCTCCTCCTCTTCCTCCTTGTCCACATCCTTGTACTCCTCGAGACCCTCTCCTTCCTCAATATCCAGTTCTGTCAAATCACTTTCGTCGTTTTCCTCTACTCTCTGGTTGACATCATCAACAGAAGTGGAGTATGTCTGCGCTGTTGCCTCTCCCTGTGTGTTTGCTCGAAGTCGCTGTTGATTGTGACTGGGTCCAGGTGGTGTTGTCTTCCGTTTAAGATTGAAAGTACTAGATGGCGCTGCAGAAACACCATTGTTTGTGCATTGAACTCCATCATTTCGCTGGGCTGAAGGTGCATAGTTGCACTGGGCTGAATGCACGTAGTTGCGCTGGGCTGAATGCCATTAGTTG